>Ga0065711_1008302_pt1 | contig 13072 bp, 8 predicted proteins | sample Hoacrofraction12_FD_59098 | JGI IMG/M metagenome (GOLD analysis project Ga0065711, IMG submission 59098) | Hoatzin crop microbial communities from Cojedes, Venezuela - Epithelial fraction 12 v2 (version 2) | ecosystem: Host-associated > Birds > Digestive system > Esophagus > Crop | place... | reverse complement strand
CCCCCCCCCAAATATAATGATGCAACAGCTCTGATTCCTAATCCACAAAATGTCAGGACCATCAGCAATGTCAGCTCCTCGGCAAAGCCTGCCAGTCCCTTCAAGTGGTGCATGAAGACAAAAAGGTGACACCTCCCAGACTTGCCATTCCTGCCCTGTGTGGAGACCATGATGAAAGCTGCCGGCTTGTTGGACTGGTGAGCTTCTGCACAGGATGGCAGCAAAACGTTAAGCGTGGCGAGACGGGTGTTTCCACAGGGTAAGTCACCCCGACCTGTTCGGTCCTCTGCCATACCCCTCCTCTTGATAACTGTCCTCCAGTTACCCAGGAGTTTGTGTTGGATTTGGACTGGAATTATGGGGAAGAGGTGGTTCCTGCCAAGCTGAAACCCACCCATGTGGTGAATGAAAGTCCCCAGTGCCTCTTCTTAGACTAGGGACTGAATTTCCATATCACAACCTTCTTACCCTCTGCTTTGAAGCTTATTTCTTTATTTTTGCCTTTCCTAACATGAAGGAAAACCAGCTTCCATAAAAAAAACCTCACTACCCAACTCCAAATGCCTGAATAAATGAAAATCTTCATTAAAAACTTGAATCTGAATGTAGTTATCTCATTTTAGGTCCACAATTCAACACATACTAAGATATTTTCAATGCCACAGTTCAACCAAGAGAAAACAAAATAAAACAAAAAAATTAAAACCAAAAACCAACTCCAAGCTGACCCCCAAATAATTCTCCCAAAGCTTTACTAACTGCTACGAAATGGCAGGAGCATATCTTTGCAAAGCTTTGCCTTTTGACCTTGCTTAGAATTTTCCTATTTGCATTATCTCACGCATATCTAGGTAAATCACCACCTGTCTCACCATCAGCTTCCTCTGTTAATACATCCTTTCCACCTGATTGCAAGATTTTTATACAGGCCAGCCCTGACTTCTACTTGTCTTAACTTCTCTGCTCAGTCAGAATTCACATAATGCAATTCCTTTTGTATCCATCTGTTTATTTTACATCACACTAATGCTGCTGCTGCCAATTTATTCTCTCTCGCACAGTACAAGCAACTTGAAGACACGCTGTGCCTCAATGATGGAAAAACTGAAAATATGCATGCTCAAACCAGCAGCCTTCCCACCCAACACAGACATCTTCCCAACAGTGATCCACAGTATCCCATGGCAAGGAGCTCCATGGGACCAGAGATACATGGAAGTGAAAGGTTTGAGGAAAAAGTTACCCATGACCCAGCAGTGCGCCCTTGCTGCCAGTTAGGCAAATGTTCTCCTGGGGTCTCTTAAGAGTGTGGCCAGCAGGCCAAGGGAGGTTCTCCTCCCCCTCTTCTCTGCCCTGGTGAGGCCCCATCTGGAGTACTGTGTTCAGTTCTGGGCTCCCCAGTTCAAGAAAGATGAGGAACTACAGGAGAGAGTTCAGTGAAGGGCTATGAAGATGATCTATGAGGAAAGGTTGAGGGAGCTGGACTTGTTTAGGCTGAAGAAGAGTAGGCTGAGAGGGGACCTTCTAAATGCTTACAAATATCTTAAGGGTAGGTGTCAAGAGGATGGGGCCAGACTTATCAGTGGCAAACACGAGGAAGAACGTCTTTACTTTGAGGGTGACAAAGTGGGACAGGTTGCCCAGAGGGGTTGTGAAGTCTCCTTCTCTGCCTGGACGTGGTCCTGTGTAACCCACTCTAGGTGACCCTGCTTTGGAAGGGGGGTTGGACTAGATGATCTCCAGAGGTCCCTTCCAACCCCTACCATTCTGTGAAAAAGGTGGCACTTGGGAGGTCCAGTGCAGGTGGGTTAAGTGAAACACGAAAACACCCTCATGTCATTGCTGTACGTCCAGGGTTAAAGAAGTCCTGGAAGAAATGTCTTGGCCTGCTTCCTGTTGCTAAGTCCATCATAATTATCCTTCCCAGTTTTAAAATCCAGGAAAATTTTCTATATGAGAAATTTCTTACATTAAATGACTCTCCTTAGTCACATACAACTTAAGATAAGCATTCGCTTTTTAGATATTGACAACGATGTAATACTTTTGACAGCTTATGGCATATAACGAAAACCAATTTAACCTGTATATTAGAGACAATTAAGCTCAGCATGGATTAGATCAGTGTAAAACATCAAATCCCTGCCTTTGGCTGCCCACATGTGCAAACAGAATATAAAAAATCTGGCAATTATTAAATAAGATCAATGGATTTAATTGTTATTTATAGATATATTAAAAAATACTTTTTATATACGTGTGTGTATGCTTCTGCTAAAAACTTTTAAAAATTTCTCTGCCTGGCTTGGACATTTTCATTAAAAAAAAACCCCAAAATCAAGAAAGTATAACTATTGAAAAGTTAGTGCATCTAGAGACACACCAAACAGATTAGAGAGACAGAGAGGAATGCTCTTGCTTGTCTACCACTATTCCCTCTTCTGTCTAAATCTGAATAAATTATTCCTGCAGTATTACCCAAATTTACCTTGACAGCTGATGAAAACTGGATCCAAGGGATCAGCACACCAACTGCCTCGAGAAATCCATGCAAGTATGAGAAAAGGAGAGGAAGCAAGCATAAAAGATTTTTGACAAAGGGACTTGAAGTGAAAGTCTGTACTTGGGCATGGAGATAAGCAGTACAGCTGTTACTAACCGTTTAAGATTGTAAACACCCAGGTGTGTAAGCAGTCCTTCCACCCTCCAAGGACAAGGAGATACTCATGGGATTTGCTCAAGGACAAGACCCAATGCTAAACACAGACTCATTCCATAGTTTGAGCACAACCGCAGCGGAGTGGCTAGCATGGCTCACTGCACTTGGGGGTTGTTTCTTCATTAAATCTGATGAGGCCAGGACTAATTTCCTTTCGCTCACGTCTTGTTTTTTCGAGACACAGGATCCGGAGACACTGGAGGAACACGTTACACAGCATGGTTGCTAACATTAATCAAACACCTTCCATCCCTGTTTTGCTTTTTTATTTTTAATTAAGAACTAAGTTTTGGACTACACAAAGCAGATGCACGTAATGTGCTTCCTTATCTCCCCAAGGTTTCATTTTTCACTGGAAGAAAAAAAGAATAAACCACTTTGGCTTTTTACTAAAAGGTGAAAAATACATGGTTTCCTTAAAGCACACACACGCACACACCCTGCTGAAAAAATTGTGTTTTCTTCCTTTTTAGTGGAATATCCTGAGATGGAGAGAAACACACTTCTCAGCCAACTCTGACAGTGACAGGCATGTATTTTCTAATTGACCACAGAAACTAAAGCTCTCCTTTACCATTTCAGACATTCTGGTGACTCCCATCAATGGAATACCTAAGCATAAGGTTGCACCCCTCAGCAGTTAAACGAACTTGGGTGTTCCTACACAGAAAAATGTAACCTCGTTTTGATGACAGAAGCAGAAAAAGTGTTTTAAAGCAAATGTTACGTACTTTATCTAGGTCTGGAGATCTACTACAAATTACTTTGTCTCTTCGATTCACAATTCTTTGTTCCATGGCTTAGAAGGATAAAGGGGTACAAAGGAGCAGGAGATAATTCCTTCACAAAGGACCTCCATTGCCAGAGCCTTTGAAGCTGTGCTAAAAAAGCCTTGCTAGCCCATTAGCTGACACACAGCAGAAACCTGAACTGTTTCCATGCACACTACAAGCAGAGCTATTTTCTGCACAATTAGTCATAAAAAGGGCCAATGTAAACTGTGTCGGGAGGTCTCAATTCTTTACATTCTCCACACAGCGAATCAGACATTATGTATAACGTTTTGTTGCCATTTAGACCTCGGGCTGCTTTGCAATCAGGAGGCGGCAGTCTCTATTCCTGTTTCTCTCTTGATGCTGATTTTCAAGCCTCATGGTACCACCAGAGTGTTTATGGCAGTTGGGCTTCACAAGAATTAGTGTAGGCAAAAATACAAATGCCAAAATCTGCACGTTCACAGTTGGGACAAATATTTACTGGTTCCTTTGCTTGCTGCCTCCTTTTCTCTTCTTCTGAGAATGGGCAAACTGAATATTTTGGAAGCTGAACGATGTGTAAGAAGAGGTTGTAGTTAAGGAGATACAGGAAACAGTTTAGGCAATGACATTTATCTGGATTTGCTAGTTTATCCGTTATAGCATTTGACTCCAACCCAACAGTCTCTGGGTAACTGCATGGATTTACTGGGGGGAAGCACACGACATCCCACATCCCTGTTTCCTGCCATGGCAGAAGTCCCAGACCCCCGATGGGGAACCAGCTATGTGGATGCACCCTTCAAATTTTTCATTCCCTTCCACTCCTCCTCCAGCATCATAGCTGCTTCTATCCCTGCACCCAGTCATTCTTTGCAATTGAATATCACCCTTTAGAAATTGGAGACTCTTCCACCCGTTCTCATGATGACCCAAATTTAGACTGCTATTGCTGCCAGAGGATGGCTCCTCTTCCTAAACCACTTACTTTCCTGAAATCTCACTCTAGTGGTAGGGATTGCCTTGAAACAGTATCTCAAGGAGCAAATGTCGGATTTGTGCACAGATCTTGCTTTTGCAAGATGGAGCTAGATGTCTATAAAAGTTTCCACCAGCCCGAATACCCTTCTAATGTGAAGTATCTTATCAGAGTATAAAGAATGACACCAGGTAATGGATTAGGTGGGTGATATGCAGCATCTGCTGATAAGTATGATGTTAGGACTGCCTGAAAATTTTTATTTTAGATTTTACTCATTACGTGAACAAAATTAATGTTTGTGGGGACCCAGTAGAGGAATTTTCTGGGAATGGTTGGAAGGACCCCAGTGCCCCCCACCTCCTCCAGTTAGCATGAAACAACATAAACCACAATCCATGCTGGAGGATGAGACATGTAGCATATGTAGCATCAGAATCCCAAATGCATCCCTACCAACACCTCAGACAGACCAGATATAACAAAAGCTTCCTAGAGGCTGGTATTCAGGTTCAAATCAAGAACTGTGGGCGGGCTTTCCAAAGAGAAAGTAACTTTCAAAGACACAGCACACAAGTGAGAGTGCCATGGGGCAGCTCCTGGGTAGTAACAGCACCCAGATATGATGGACAATAGATACTATAAGAGACTTTCTCATGGGTGAGTGAACAGGCACCCCACAGAAACTCAACAGCCTCAGACACCACCCCCAAAAGGTCTGCAGATGCTGCCCCAAGGGTCCTTGCCATAGAGGAGCGTGCTCGGTGCTCAGACAAGGCTGGGAACTCTGCACTTCACCTTTCAGAAAAGCCAGTTACCCCATGCTGCTGGCTTTTGCTCTGTTGCAGGACATGGTTTTGAACTTGGAAATTTCAGCATTATGCAAAAAGCTGGGGAGGAGAGCTGAGGATGCAGGGAACGAGCTTTCTTCCCTGTTTGGCAGGAGAATCCAAGCCCACAGCATGCCTTAAAAATACTTTCTATAAGCCACGTGCAATTGTCTTGGAAAGTAAGCTTTCATCATAGCCCCCTTACATCATGCCACCCCTTCTCCAAGGCAGATGGAGAAATCATTTTCCCACTCTTGTTTGATGTTGTTATTCTCCACAGTGGTGGGGAACTGACTCATAGCCACTTTCGGATAGTCACGGGAAGCAAAGCAGTAAAATATAAAAGGCCAAAATATGCAGCACTTTGAACATCCAGCAATCCCCCCACGGCTCTCCTTCATTCTTTCCTCGCATGTAATCACCTCTCTCCCCTCTTACCCGTGCGCACTCACAGAATATGCTCTGGAGGAAGGCCACAACGTAGCCAGGGGGTAGACCCGAGCGACGAGGGGCCAAAAGTTGAGGGGGTTATTCCAGATTGACACCAGGGTAACGGAGCAGAGATTTACATTTCCCTGAGGTGTCTTTGAGAACTGCAGTGCAATACTACATTCAGAGCACCTCAGTCTGAAGGACAGACTGGCTCACACAGCCACCTTCTATTTTCTTGCTAACCCTCAATACAATAAACTTCCCCCATGTCTCTCCCTTTCTGTTCTTCCTCTCTGCTTAGTTCCCCTGAGCATCCCTCCTGTTGAGTGCATGGAGCTCTTCTGGAGGCACCCAAATATCACACACTGGAAGTCTTCCTCTAGAAATAGCCTGGAGTGCAGCGCAGAGCCCTCCACAGGCTCAGCACGAGATGGGACTGAGCTTACCAGTATGGGACTGGTGCCACGCTGGCATAGCTCTCTGCTTTCAGGCCCAATACACTGCCATCATGTAGGCTCAGCCACTCGGTTCTGTGCTATCTTCGAAGTCTTTCCACACCTTCCCTAGCAGACTTGTCCTAAACATATGATAAGGAAAACAATAAAGAAGAAATACAAGGCAAGCAAGAACCAAAGTGAGGTCACCTCCCAAGCACCTCCTCTGGCCTCTGTGTCAGACCACAGCAACAACTGAGCTGTGTCAGACCAATACAACAACAGGATTCATAGCTGCTTCAGACATATCAAAATGAAGTGACTAGTCTAAGCTGGTCAGTCTCACTGGAGAGGATGGGCACCTCCACAGAGCAAATCATTCCAACATCTCAAATACCAGGTTTGGGAAGGACATAAGCCCTCTGTGCAGTTCTCTCCCCATTGACCATGTTATATTAACTACATGAGTTTAAACACCTTCTTTAGCCTCAGCATCAATCAGGCATGGCATGAAGGCCCACCAAGCTACCCTACCACTGCCCAGAAGCTCCTGAATGCTGCACAGAACCCATCCTTCCTCCCCTTCCTTCCCTATTCTGCCCTGTCCCTCACTTTTCTTGCCATGCCAGAGTTTGCAAGGGAGGGGGAGCTGCGCTGATCTCTGCTGGACAATGTGCTCTGGCTGGTTATGGGGCCTTTTAGGCTATTTCATATTCTAGCGTTACTTACATGGCATTAGTGGAGGAGTTTTCCACAGAGAGTAGGTTCAACAGAGAATGACCCTTTCAGTATATGTTCTTAAAGAAAGAACTCACTGCATATCAAAGATCCAAGTTCAAAAGGCAGAGGGAGGCAGATGAGTAGCTCATAATATTCTTTTACCTCAGCCCAGTATGTTTGAGTTATGATGAATTCAATCCCTTCCTGACTATGCCAAGCAAAAGGTTCTTTGAGGGGTAAACAACAAAGCCTAAAGACTTGAAGTGTTTATTTTCTAAAACTTATTTGTTGTGTTTCTGGTATAAGCTGGAACAACTTAGCAATACAAGCAATCTGTAGGACGACAATGATGTGGGTACTGAAGTAAAGGTTTGCCTGTTATTTTGCCCCCAGGTTTTACTGTGAGTGAAGACAGGGCTTGCTCAGTCTGCAACCCTGCAAGGAGAACAGTTAGTGGCATTTTCTCCTATAGCAGAATGCCACAACTACATGGGACTTTTACTTTTTTTTTTTTAATTTTTTAAGCTCCTCACAGAATCATGTTGTTGAGAACACACCTTTCTACACGAAGACGTGATGTAAGGTGTGACTGGAGGTGTGTGCCAGCCATGGAGCTGTGTGACAGTGAACAGGTCTCTGTGTCCCTTATGTGATCCTCTCCAACGCACAGGGCCAATACACAAAATCTTGGGAACTTCACCCATCCCCAGCACTGCAGCAGGAGGCAAGGAGAGGAGTCTCAGGAAAATCTAGAGAAAACCCAGCATCTCTAAGAGTCTTCTCAGGGTGCTGAGACATCTCTGAGACTGGCCCAACTAGACGGAGACCATCAGATCACCTAAATGCAGATGGTCTGGTATGAAGTGCACTATCTTTATGTACAATATTGTTTGTCGAGTGTCATCAACACCTCAAACAGTGAGGAAATTGGTAAGAAAATGCAGTCTCATTTTTTGCCCAAGGTGCCTCACTAGTGTGCCTGCAGCCTTGCTGAAGCAGACAACACGCTCCCATCTGAACCAAAGTTATCAGGTCTTTTCACGTAAGCCACTGCCTGGCCCCCCGGACAGCCGCCCCACTAAAGCCCTGACAGCTGGTGCTAGGCAGGTAGCCTCCGAGCAAAGTGTTTCATATCCCATCGCAAATCCCTCGAGCCATCCTGAACTAGTCTGGAATGCACACAGACCTGCTTGCCAAAGCCAGGCAGGCGTTGGGTAGGGGGGAGAAAGCTTGTTTCTGTAGCTCCCTGGTCCACGCTTGTACTTTGCAAAGCAGGTAACAGCGAACGTGTTACTTAAAACACCTACAATGACTTGGAGTCTGAGCTCAGGGCAGCTTCAAGCCTTGGAAAGCTCCTTGGTCACAAACCAGCTTTTTGCATGCAGAGTGTCTCACTGAACTTGTGGAGACATTTCTGAGGCATGCCCCAGCAAGGACCAGCTCTCGTGGGACCTCAGCTTTTCTTAGGACACAGCCAGTACTACGAAATGCAGCATCTTTGCCTGCCTTAGGCAAAGGTTTCTGGCAGGTAATAAGGTTTCTGGCAGGTAATAAGGATGTAGTTAGTAGCTTTCTGTAGGAAATTAATAGTGGCAAGGACCCTCATATATCATTGCAGGCTCTCTCTGGGAATCAGAAGTTTAGTGACTTCCAGAGCTGGACTACTGAGGTTGTCTAATCCCTCTTTGGCCTCATGGATGCGTTTGGCTTCCACAGTATCCAGTGGCTGAAATGTAATTATGTGCAGCATGAAACAGCACTTCCCTGTGTTCGTTTTGAACTTGCCCACTGATCAGTTTATCAGGCTCCCCTCAGTTCCTCCAGTTTGCACAAGCACAGCTCTAAACTGAATTAAAAAGAAAAAAAATTGTAATCTTGCTCTAGTGTGAAATTAAACCATGCCAGAAAAGTTAGCTCGGGCCAATGTCCGTCAAATCTGTGAAATTACTTCAAAAGACTACAAGACAGGCTGTCATTTGCTGTTTGAAAATGAGTTTGAAACTCACAAACCAAAGCTCCCTCTTGACAGGACACCGATCCTTGCTTGTTCTTTCTGGTTTTAACCTCACAGTCAATTATTTTACAGACTACACTGGTTTCTTCATCTTTTCCAGAAGCCCCTTTCTGGTGGTTTATTTGGATTGTAGGTGTCTCATAAGTCAATAATGTAGTGATGCTGTAGCACAAAACACAGCGATTCCTCAGCAAATTACTGGCCTCCTGAAGTTGAAGGACATAGGACAAACCATGCTGGAACCGAGAGTAACAACGCTTTCTAGTCTGTTTCTCAAGCAGTGCTCTGCTAGCACAGGAAAATGGAAGCCATTTTCCCAGACTATTTAAAAATAGGAAACTCTTCGTGAAAACTGAAACCTAGCCTTCTTAGGCAGTATCTTCTTAAATATAAAAGCTTCACATCGTTAAGACCGTCGATGGTTCATGCTTTTCCCAAAAAATCCAGCTGGCCACTGGATGTCACTGTTGTTGCAGAAAAACACCCCAGAAAGTTCACAAATCAGGCTGTGAATAAGCCGAGGCGAAGACACCCAAACCTGGAAATGGACTTCTCTTTCAGTTAACCAGCACAGTGCTGGTGGCACTTGGAGGCTGCCCGATCAGTCAGAACAACTGCAGGCCACATGCACTCCATGGTGCTGAGGTCTCCATCACATCTGAGGGCAAATCTTCCACAGAGCTCATGGACCCCGACTCACTCGTGCCCAGATGGGTGTCTCCCCTTCCTGCTGGCTCCCCTCTGGTTTTGCTGAGGCGTGTCCCCATTCAGCCCCTGGGTCTACACAACACATCCAACCTGGTCTCCGGTTCAGACTCAGCCCTTTCTCTTCCACCACACAGTGTAGCCCACTGCAGCAAGCACATGTCCATGCTTGTCCTTGATCATGAATTAAAAGGAATTACACATAGTTTTGCTCAGCGGTTTTAGCTGGTGCTGTGGAAAGGGCAGTTTAGCGAAGCTGCATGACTTTCAAGGTTTGAGCTGTTATCTCCATCCAAAACAGCTTTGTGTTGTGTAGATCGTTTGCCTCCTCTGAATTACACCAGGCATCTCAAAATCACTTAACCACACAGAGGAAATATTTCCCAAGAGACTTTTCTGAGCCTTTTAATTCAGCTAATGATGCCTTTGCACCATCATGGTGAGCCTCACCAGTGCCAGAAATGGACTTTCTCAAGGAGTGCTTTGAGGCTTGTAGGCTGAGGCCCTTCTCTCTGAGAAAGCAGGAGAAACAAACCCCAGGAATCCACAAAACCTTTCCAAGATTGGGGGCACCAGGTGCAGGTGGTGCTGCCATGGCATTTCAGGAGGTATGAACTGGGACTTGCTTCCCATCTCCCACTCCAAGCTCAAGCTTCACTGCTTGACTTGTGCCTGCTCTAACATCAGGAAGCAGACTCACAAACCATGGCAGATCAAACCAACAAACTATTGCCCCTGCGGAGAGAGGGAAGGCAGGAACACACCACACGCATTAAGCTGTTTAATACGGTGTTGCAAGACCCTCGGATACATGTGGTGTGGGAAGAGATCTAGAGTACCTACATCTGGAGATTCGTCTCTATTTAAGTGCAAAGCATGCCCAAGGCTGTGGAACAGTAAGAAAACTGGGCCAAAAAGTATCCATTTTGGTCTATCTAAATGTCATAGGTCAGGATCAGCTCTGCCTGGGCATCATGGACCAGACCAGCTTTGACCCTAAGGATGTTGGTATAAAGTAGAAACAGGATCTCCACAGCATACTTTGACCACAATATTTTTAAAGCATTAGGAGATTCCTTAGCCATATCTTTTCTTTATTATTTTTTCTTTCTTTACAAGAAAAGCAAAACAAATAAATGCTTTGGGAAGAACAGACAGTCCTTTGGCTAAAGGTCCTGTGGTGGAAGGACGTGGGGGTTTCTAGCCAGCAATGGCAAAGACTACTAGGAGGGTCAAAGAGACCATCCGTGTAGNGGTAAATGAGAAGAAAACAGTCCCTGCACTATTTATAGATTCTCAGCTGTAAAGGTGCTGTTTGAATACAAACAGTGGTCACTCCCAAGCTAACATGCCACCTCTTGAACACCGCCTGTCACAGCCCAAGAGTGATGAGCTCCATCCTGCAAACACTTCCACTTGTAAGCGACTTTGTACATGCAAATAGTTGTATCAAGCCTCCACATCCCCATACACAAAGGATACCTTGCTCACAGATGTTGAATTTAATTGACCAAAAGTAATGGAAAGCTGTATTCCTGAAGTACTAATTCATACATGCTATGCCTGAGGACTATTTCTTCTTATTACAAATTTATTCCTAATTAGACCATCAAATGTGTATCTACATTCCAGTCCTTACTATTTATCTTTGTGAATTCCACCCACACAGATCTATTCTCAGCCACATGGCCAAACATCCTGACTAATTTCAATTTAGGTTCTTTTTTTGTATAAATGTATAAACACACAGATTTTCTATATACATCCATGTTTCGAGCAAGCAGAACTATTTGATTTGAATCACCACCGCAATACTCTGGTTTTATACTGGTATAAACACTAGTGGTTTTCACCGTTATCTCCCGCTGCCCAGCTGTGAACACTGGGGAAAAGCAGCAACAATGCAGACAAGCACAAATTATCTGAATATCTCTCTCATAATATCGGCCCAGTGAGCAGACTTCTAGTGAAACCAAAAAGATCGAGATTCAGTGACCCCATTAGTTTTCCATGCACGGCTGTCCACTCCGACGCATGGTCACATCCAGAAGTTGAGTAAGTTATTATGGAAGTTCAGAAACCTCAAAACATACACCACGGATTTTGAAAAACATTGTGGTTCCGTGGGTTCAAGCATGCTTGAGGAATACGCTAAAATCTCCGCCTTTGCCCCCTTCCTGTTAGCACACAAGCGTGTGCGCACACATCACCAAGCTCGTGCTGCAAGTTGTGGCTCTGTTATTCATAGCCTTCATTAAAGAATAACAGCCCCTGTTTGAGTATCACGAGGCAAAATTGTTCGCACATGTGGACCAAACAGACACACCAAGGCTGCACCCTTATGGTTTCTGAGTGACAAGCTTAATAAGATTACGCTTGATCTTTCTCTTAATAAAGCTGGATGACATTCAAGCAAAGCCTGGGTTTTGTTTTAATAGCACATTAAGGGAACCCAGAGTTTGGCACAGCTGGAGGCCTGAACCATCGAACAAAACTTGGCACTGCCAGCATTCCCTTACAGATCTCAGACCTCACATAATGAATATTTATATCTATATATACACACATGCACATATATTAAATACCTATCATTAGCTGGTCAAGGTCAATGCTCTGGGTAACAGAGCTGAATGTAACACCAAGAATGATGATGGTTCTATTTTTCTTGTGTTATGAATCACACAAATTAAGCAACCCACAGTTTACAGTCTGCAACGTGATCAACTGCTTTTAAACCACACATACCAAAAGCAAGGAGAACAACTCCAAGAAATAACAAAAGCAAAAGAGAGGTGTCATCGCCTTGCTGTTTAAACCTGAACACAGCAGAACACAGAGACTCCTGCTTAACTTTCATAACACCAGCAGCCCTAGCCGACTCCAGAGGAAGCAGTCATTTGCTTGAGATAAGTCAGGGCTCGCATGTTTAGCAGCATTATGGGTTAGATGCTAAATAGCGTTAGCTGAGTCACACTGATTTAAACCATCATTGCAACTGGCCCAAAGATTACAAAAGACAGAACACAAAGATATCACTTAGAGGAACAGGGAAGATATAGTATTGAATTTCTATTTTTTGGGAAAAAAGAGAAAAATAATCCCTCCGCAATTAAGCCTTTACTTTTGGAAAAGGAAAGCTTCCTTAAGGACAAACTAAGCAGTCCCATCTTCTCCTTCCCTCATGTCTGTCGTCTGTTACACTAAAGGTACGGCTACGCCTCTATGTGTGCTCAGGCTGCTTGTCTGTGTACAGGTACCTGTCCTACAGATAAGCCAGTGGGTCTCAGGCTTAAACAGGGAATTCATAATAGAGCTGGGAACTGGATGAACGTGGGGTGGGGATGGTGTAGACTGTGTAATTTATCTGCCAAAAAAATTAATTTTTGGAGTAAACAAAACAGTTCCCAAATCACATTTGCTGAGGAATAGTGATGAGGAATTTAAGAGTAGTGAAATACTGTCTTTTGCTGTTTCCAAAACAAAA
>Ga0065711_1008301_pt1 | contig 13072 bp, 7 predicted proteins | sample Hoacrofraction12_FD_59098 | JGI IMG/M metagenome (GOLD analysis project Ga0065711, IMG submission 59098) | Hoatzin crop microbial communities from Cojedes, Venezuela - Epithelial fraction 12 v2 (version 2) | ecosystem: Host-associated > Birds > Digestive system > Esophagus > Crop | place... | reverse complement strand
CCGCCTGGACAAGGTCCTGTGCAGCCTGCTGTAGGTGACCCTGCTTTGGCAGGGGGGTTGGACTAGATGACCCACAGAGGTCCCTTCCAAACCCTACCATTCTGTGATTCTGTGAATGCCCTACAAGGCGTATGTATATTGCTGAAAACTGGAGTTTTCCTATCCATCTTGTAATTAAATTCGGTATAAAGAGTTTCATTTTTTTAAGTTTCAGTAGATTCTCCAAATTTGTCATCAAAATTCTTCTGCCATTCACTCTTCATCCAGAAGTTGTAATACTGTATAACATAGAAGATGCAAAACGCATTTAAATAAGGGCAAGGCTAATGATGGTTCAAAAGGAGGATTCATTTGCTTCTCATAGTACTAGTACATACTCTGAGACTCAAGTGTCTTCGCAGAGCTCTGAGGTAAGAAGGCCTGTGTGTGTCCCTCCTACTGCTCCCTAAACTGAGTCACCTGCAGAACTGGGTCAAGTTCAGAGTGCTAATGAGCAAGGACTCTGAGCCGGAACACTTTTTCCATCTTCACACTGTTGTCTAGTATTTTTAGATGTCCTCGGACATTTTTAATTATTTAAGGTTATTTTCTTCAAGGCATGTTCTGACCCTTTCTCATCAGTGAAATATCCTAGGAGCATTTCTACCCTCTTGTAGTGAACTATTTTGAAATCCTTTTTTAAAGTATTTTTGACCCAATTTTAGCTGCTTACTTTCTTGATAAGCTTGTATGTAGTCTATGGAAAAACTTTCTTTCATTGCAAAGGTAAACATTTACTATTGCTTATATTTTAAGCGTTATCATTTTTTTTTATTATTGTCCAAACAGCTACTATCTATCTTGTAGTCAAAGCCTCCTTTTTCTCTACCTTTTTTAAGCAAACCATATACATGTGGTTTTCAAAAGAAGTATAAAAGTGTGACATTCGTCTTGTTATTTTTCAACCTGCAGCTGATATTTTTGGGCAGTTAAAAGCAGTCCTTAGAGGGGAAGATTCCGCATGTTTCTGTGCTTGATTATGCAATTACAGTGTCACAGAAATCACTATATTCATGTTGGTGTCCTTGTTTTTATTTTCTTTCTTCACCTCCTAACTCTCCTTTGTGAACTGTAGAGAGGGCTTCCTACCAGTGTTGGCACTAGCAACCAGGTCTCCAGTGCTGCTTCTGCATACTATCAAATCTGTAAACTTCTGAATCCCTCAAATCGTGGGTTTATATTTTACAATGAGAAAACTGAACATATGATCAATATACTGCAAGAGCATGCAAAGTGTAAATCAAGCTTATGTTGCTGCTCCATGATTACATTTCTTCCTGGATGGGTGATTTACACGATGCTCACGAATGGTGCCGCAGAGCTTTTGCTGGCATCAATTGATGCAAACATATAGATTTTGGTACGCAAAAGACTTTCTGTCTGTGCTTTGAGGTTGGGATGAATGTAAAGTATCCTGCAGGATAGATCATTAAATATTTCTCAGCACTCAGCTGGGACTGGGGTTTCAAATTTAGTGGAGGGGAATTCAGTGCCTTTCCATTTTGGAAACGGAAAGAAAGATTTCTAGGCCTAAATGAGAGGAGATTTTTAGACCTGAAAAGGTAGAGCAACATCTCAATAACAGCAAACAGGATCTCTCTGTGGATGTTCGAGGCTATTTATTTAAAAAAAAAAGTCATAAAAAGTCATAGACAATGTGGTTATCGCAACATATGGTGTATATTCTTACTTGTCCCTTTTCTTGCATGGCCACATCACAATACCCTAAAAAAGAGATCATATTATGAGATAGCCTTTCATAGGGGAAATCTTTTTGCAAATGAAAATGGACATTTCTGACTGGCATGAGCATGTTTTGTTTTACTTTATTTCACGTAGCATCTAGTCTTCATGCTTACCTTGTTCACAGCAAATATGTTCCCTTCTCTCTTCATCAGAGAGCACCTAACTGCATGACCATAAGCCTTCTGTGTTCTGCCTCACTTAAATGGTCAGCTGGCACCTCCACAACAAAGCCCAGCTGGAAAGGGTTTTTATCTTGACTTTTTTTTCACTGATATCTGGACTCCCTGGCAAACAAGATCTCTAAGCACTGTGAGCTTTTGGCTTTCGCTTTTATCGTTAAATACATTTGATTTAAATTATTCAAGGTACTTTTCTGTGCTTGCTTAGACTACAAACCATTATTTCTACCATTTGGATACCTTCCTATTTCCAGGATTTCCCCAGGCTGAAACAAGCATCATTTTCTTCTGGGTGTTGCCTACAGCTAATTCTGCCCTGCAATACTTTCAGCCCTACAGATTAGATAAATCTGGCATTGCAAGGTCCATTCACAGCAGTTGGCTGTGAGTACTGTAGATTTATTTGGAGGTTCAAGTACCAAAGAAGGAGAACCTTTTTCTTTTGAAGCATTTGTAAGGGTCATGAAACTTCTGCCTATGTATAAGAAGAATGAAAACGTATTTTCTGTGGTTTTCTGGATGTCCAAGCAAGTAAGATGTAATAATATTCAGCTAGAAATTTATTCAAGCTTTTCACTGGGAGGTGATTCCTACTCTCTTACTAAAGAGACTGATTTGCACAGTGCTGGTTATTAGCATTCCAGTTGTATTTTGGAAATGATAAAAGGAATTGCTGTCTAGCGCTATTTGCAAGACAGGGTTTTCTCAGCCTGACTCCAAAGTGAAACTAGGAAGAAGGTCAGAAGTTATCCTAGAGAAAAAGGTTTCACCAGATGAAGAGGAGGACAGCACACTATTTAAACAACTCTTGTGTGCTACACCAAGCATTTGTTGCTAATGTAGCCGGATGCTTCCCATCAACAGGTTGCTACTACATTCCTTTGTTAGCCTCCTGCGTTCAGTGAGGCTTATTCTTTTCTATCTCAGTTAAACTTTCAGAGTTTAGCATCCTTCGTGCAAACTTTCCTAGCTGTCACCAGTCGGTTTGACTTCCCCTGTTTGTCTTTGCCCTGGCATAGATGAGAAGCACTTGCTATCACAGCAGCTGAAAAGCATTTTAAGAAGTTGTTCCCTGCTTTTTTTGTGCAGTGTGTTGCTGTTTCTGAGCTGAACACATGCCTGATTATACGCTAACTTGAACCAAATCTAAGAGAGTAATGATGTTTGCTAGATTGAAGAACTGGATTTGGGGATTAAACATATTTTAGAATCACAGCTTGAATGAGAAGCAACAATGTTACCAAAGTAAAAAAAGCTCAGTCCCTTGCAAACGTAATACAAACCTGACTGACGTAGTGAAAATCAAGGTTAACACACGAAATTTTTTCAAGGGCATATGTGTTGAAGTCGGTTTGCATAAAACTTCAGCCTTTTTCTCAAAATGATGAAGGAAATAACTTTCTATTTAATTTTTTAATCCATGTGATTACATTTGATGGTATTGAGAAAGCTTTTTATAAAATGCTTTCACATCCAAGTTCTAAAAATTTGAACAGGAAAAATCCAAAGCAGAAGAGCTCAACAGAAAACAGTAAGTTTCCAGTACTTAAGGGTAACTTTCTCAACTGCTGAAAGTGACTGACTAAACCAGTAAAGCCTATCTCCTTTATCACGTAACAAATATATAAAGCAGAATTGTGCTAAAAGGTGTTTCACAGCCTATAAGTATGTGAAATAACTCTGATATTGTGCATTTCAAACGAAAGGGAAAATGTAGACTAAAATCCCAAGAATTTTAATTCAGAATCTGAAAATGAGTAGCAGCTTACTAGTAAGTATCGTACTAAACAGCAGTAGTGTTCATTTAAAATGGTTTTGACAATTAAAAAAATATAGATAGCTGCTTTTCATAATGCCTAATGTTTTCATTTAATTTGCAAGTTGTTTATATTTTGTAAGTGTGAGTTTCAGTGATTTTCTAATTGAGCTGTGAAATCACAAAAGTGTTGTGAAAGTATGATTTAAAGAAACCCTAAACAGCGCCGTGCTTGGACTTGCTAAAACCTTCTTTGAGTGTTTGTCCTGCAAACTGATCTATGTAGTCTTCCTGCTCTGTGAAATGCAAGGGTGTCTTTCCTGCTTCCAAACACAGTGGGATCAGAACGTTAGTCTGCAAGGTTCATGGGGCTGGACCAATGCTTGCTGCTTGGTCATGTCAAAACTGGACCATTTAAATAATGAATAACAAAGAATTCAAGCATTAAGGCTGACAGAATAGTCCATCCTTAGGATTTTACAATGTATGAAAAGAAGATTGAAATTAAACTGCAAATTTGCCACCATTTAATCCAACTGGAGAGGGAGGTAGAGCGAAGGGAGAGCAGGCAGCTCGACCATCAGCAGAGGCACGGCTGCTCAGGGGTAGATTTTTTGTTTTGTTTTTACCATGATGCAGTAGATGCTACCACAGTTGTCTGAGATAATGACTTCTATTCAATTCCTGGTTGGAAACGGTGGTACGAATACAGCTGCTTAGGCGGAAGGTGGTGTATACCTCTACCACACCGCTCCTTGTCCCTTACCCAGTAAGAACTGTACTTTGGCTTTTGTGTAACAAGATACAAGCAAGCCAGCAAGCTGGCATGTTTTGTGGTTGGTTTTTTATTTGTTTTGTTTTTTTTCTGAGGAGAGGGGAAACTTTGATTGCTTCTCTTTGTTTTTATATTGTGTATCCCTGCCATCTCAGCCATGATAGTGACTCCGACCCTCAATCCACTCGCAGAAGAAATGCTTCTCAAGGCCAGTCTCTCCCTCACCCTGTGACAGTCAGTCTGCAGGGGTGAGAAAGCAATTCATTCTCTGTTCCTGTTCTGGCTGGTCAAAGCTCTTGACAAGATGTCAGTGCCTACTGCAATAACAGTTCTTAGCCTTTTTGTAATTTGAATATCTTACTTGGAAAAGAGGCCTAAGCTTGTTGAAATAACTTCACACAGACTCTGGGAGAGCCTTGAGATTTAAGAGCAATCAGTAAACTGAACTGGCTTTGAAATACGGCCTTTTACTCTGTTACCTCTAGTCAATGCAAGCTGTGGTGTCCTTGCATCTCTGCCACTGTTCAGCTGTATTCTGGATTTGCTTCAGTTCTTTCAGAGGGCAGATATAGCCTTAGGTCTGCCTGTGACAGTCAACAATAAATGTCCCTGAGGTTCACTAGCATGATGTAAAAGGCAGGATGTATCTACTGCTTCCTACAAATTTTTATAAAAACAAAAAAAAAATAGTATGCTGTAGGACAAGCTCTTTGCTGAACGAGCTGAAGTGCTGGAGAGGACAGAAATATATTCTGTGCTATGCAGAACAGGAGTTTATTAGATTTCTGCCCTGATACCTGTAGCTTGTACATCCATCAATATGCTTTCATCTTCTGCTGCTTTATCCCTGCCAGAGTGCAACAGTGAAACCTAACATTTTGAAGTTTCACCAGATTTCAGTGACTTCCTTTAGTTTCTTCCTTTCTGCAGCAGTAGATTGAGAGGGAATGAGAAATCTGTGGTCAAATGCCTGTTCCACTAGTGCAGGATGGCAGCTGTGCAGGAGTTTTCATCAGCAGACTCTCTCCGTCATTAGGGATTTCCTTGCTCTGTGAAGGATTATTCTACGAGCTGAGGAGTTACACAGTTCAAAATGAATATAGCTAATTATAGTTTTGACTTTTCAACCATTCTAGAAAAGTCTTAAGAAGGGAGTACAGTTGGGAAAAATTGCTGCAAACGTATACAAGTGTTTGAAAGGATGGCAGTGATTTCATGGACCACTTACTGTATCAGATGCATCTCTTGACACAAGTTGAGGGGAAACTTCTCAAAGTATCTTAAACTGAAGTATGATATATAGCCTCTAATTCTTTATGCTATACAAACATAGCGTGTGCTTTGGGATATGACAGTAAATAACATACTTCCTATATTCTTAAACTGTAGTAGTGTAGGCCTTATGGAGGATATTACAACAGCCTCAGCTCCTGCTATTGCTCAGCTGGATTCCACAGCGCTGCTTGACTAGAGTGCACCGTGAGTAAATAAATTAAGGAGATAAAGAATCATTTTGTTTCTTCTCCTAATAATACGACCACATGAAACTCTCCCTTAGGGGGAAAAAAAAGATTTTTTTCCCCAAACAATCACTTTCCTAAGTGTAACCTTATGAAGGTGACTCATTTTGCATTCTCCATCATTTAGGGAACCATGGTATCTGTAGACCCTGCAGGTAGTGTCTATTAAACAGCAGCAGAAATGCGTTTCTTTCCTTGGTTAGACACTCCAGTGAGTTCAATTCTGCAGGCAGAAATGTCTTTTACTCTAAATATTTTTTTGTTCCTAGTCTGAATGCATTATGCAAATAATTCACTTCATAAAAACATAATAAATGTTTGTGTAGATTTTTTTTAAACAGCCCTAAACATGATAGTTCAGGAAGCCAGTGTAATTTTAAAAGCATAAGAAGAAGCAGCTACAGTATAATAGGACCTGGGTTTTATGCAAATAAAACCATTATGCCCATTACTGGAGCATAACAAAGTAGAAAGACCTCTGCACTTACGGGTAATATGACAAGTACTTTATTTACGATAACTCTTAGAATTTTCTCCCAGCATTTTCTTTGCAGTATCATGTGGTCTCCAAAAGGCAGAGTTTTGTTGCTGAGAAGAGCTCTCAATACACTAATACGATGCTGAACAAATTACTTGTGCAAAACAAATGTTGTTCTGAGATTTTGTTTTGTTGTCTTTTAGCTCTCCAGCAGTTCAATATAGTCTTGACATTATGAAGGATTGCACTTCAGTATATATGGTTAATATAACATAAACCTGGAAGATGGGAAAGTTCTTTGACTGTAAGATTAAACTGATCTTAAACTTTACAAGTACAGTGTGTCTAAAGTCAACAAAAACTACCTTGCCATGGGTCAAACTGTGGAGTGCCCCATTCATTCTCCTGCTGCACCAGGCAGTGAAGTATATGTGTTTTCTAAAGGTCTGTTCAGATGCCCCAATAACCTGAATGTCTCAGTCTTCAAGTGTATTTGTTGTCTTATCACTCAGGTTTTTGCATTCTACAGACAGTGTCCTAAGGCATAGAAAAGCTGAGTGATTTCCTAGGTCTGCAAAAGACCAGATATGTTCCTTGGCCCTGGAAAGCTAAGGGAATATCTTGATCATCCTTCATTTTGAGGAAATCTGGCTTGTAAGCTTGTGTTGTTCAGTGACACCATACTCTTGATAATTCAGTTCCTTCCAATTACACTAAGGAAAATACAAAACAGCTTCAAGCTAAGGTGTGCCTGAAGTTTATCTGCAGAAGGCTGCATTATGCTGACTCTAAGGACCAGAGTCTATGACCAGATTTGTAGACAAGTTGCCCAAGATCCATACCTAAGCCCACTCACTCAGCTTGGTCATTTGGTTTGACTGCAAAGTTGGAGGGACACCCAACATTCACACTGGAAAAATCTGGGTTCCCATTTCTTCTCTGTCCTAGTTTTCATTTGTGTTGTGATTTAAAATCAGAGTGATCAGATGTTTCTTAATATCACACTTTTTAATGCATCTGTGTATTTATGTATACATGTAAACTTACATATATGGATCCAATTAAAGTGCATATTGAAAGCACCATCTAATACGAATCAAGCCTCTAAACAGTACTCTTGCATGCCTGTAAAAATAAGCAGTTGTTAGGCTAATTTCCATGATCGACTTGATAAAACCACTAGCATGCAATTAATCCTTCCTCTAGGGACTTGAATATGTATTACGTGGTGTCTGTCCTATGTGTTGCTCTGTTCACTCTTTTGTCTCAATAGACAGGAGTTTCGGTGCATTGGCATTGCAGTGACCACTGAAGGGACTCCGTTGTGCCACAACAGCTCTTAAAGCTTTGCCATAAAAATTATTATTAATCTGTTTTGTGAAAAGTAAGAAGTCCATCCACCTCAGTTATTGAAAGCTTATGGCATACAGTGAGAAAGCCAGTAGCTAAAGATATCTTCTCTTTAAGGCAGGGCTTTTGTTGCTGTGTCAAAGTTTAGAAAGAATAAAACCCCTGAATTTGAGGGAAAGCTCACACTAAAATGTGATCACTTTTCCTAACAATAGTATTTATCTATTAGAAAATAAAAACTAGGCAAATCTATGTTCTCTTTTGTTTCCACTCTTGCCAGGTAAGTCCCATTCACCACAACCAGTAGCAGTAGGAGAGAAAATTGTGAAATGTTCTAGCAAAACAGGAACAGACAAGGTGTTCCTATACATTTCCAGGATATTATGGTGTTCCCTAGGAAAAAAAGGAAAAGTCCAGCTCTGATTCTGTCAGCCATGAGGAATATCAGTTTACGTATATTTGAACTCGTCACAGTTATTTCTATTATGAATATAATTAATCTTGGCTTAGTTCAATCAGTACAAGTCAAAGCTTATTCTGCTCCGCTCTAGCAGGTTAGTGCTGGGGTTGCCGTGCCAGTCTGTTATGCTTAAGTGGGGCTATTTGCAAGGGAAGACAAGCATGGTTTTCAGAAATGCAAATGACTGTTGGGACAGAGATGCTACAGCACTAAGCACCTGTTGGGTGCAATTTTCCCATCTGGAATAACTTCATTAACATTACACAGCAGTTAAGACTGCAATGCAATTTGCTTCAGGTTTTGTGTGCAATACATAAAAATGTGACGCCAACTCCTTGCAGGCATCATGCAGCTGCCAGCTGACCTGTCTCCTTGTCCTTCTTTGCCAGTGGGAGGGATTTGTCAGTAGTACCTTCATAAACAGTTTAGAAAATCCAAATCTCTCATGATTTTATTTATTTATGCTGACCTAAATACAGGGCAACTGCAGAAATTTATGGACAAAGCACTTCAAGGGACATTGTCAGCAAACTACCATCCTTTATTTATATGGTAGGACATCCAATAACCAATAGGTCTCATCAAGTAGTCTTCCTGCAAATGTATGAATGCCACTAAATGGCCCTTGTGAGCTCAATATAGTCTCCCTCAGTGACAATGCTGTAAGCAGAAGTACTTAGATGTACCTTTAGTACTGCAGTAAGCAGAAATCCAGATACTGTGTGCAATTAAATGGAGATAGTTAGGTTAGGGAAATGTGCAGATTATGCTAGCAAGTGTTCAGGATATATAAGGTGGGTTCTGCTGTTCCATGTGACTTGGTAGGGCATGGCAAACGTGTTTGGTGTCATACAGCAGTTTACAAAAAACCAAAACCACCCCTACTTATAATCATATTTATGCAAATTTATTTCTGGAACAATCAGCTTTTGAGACAAACTCTAAACAGGTCAAGGCATTCATACTCTGAAAATTCAATTCAAAACACCCAAAGTCTGCTTAATATTTCTACGAAGTTGTTTTTTCACATGTTTCAGTAACTCAGTTTAATACTTCATTGCCTTACATCTCAAAAGATTTGTGTCTAAGTCTTGGCATTGAAAGAACCTTCCTGCACAAACATTGAACCATGGGACAGGAAACTTCCACTTGAAGTCAGCTGTTCGTGTAGCAGGTGGCATGTGATTGCCACCCAGAGGCTGCTTGACCTTTGTGAATTAAATTGTGCTTTGCTAGATTAGAAAACTCTATCTCATAAATAGCAATGTCAGCCAAAAGCTGCATACGCTGTGGAGAGAATGATCCATCTTTTTCTCTCCTGCTTACTTGGTTGCTCCTTTGGGAAGGTTCAGTCCTGCTGCTGGTCAGCTTGAATCTGGGCTGTATCTAAGAAGGGATTTCTCTCTTGCTGCATTTCTAGTCTCAGCACTAGACCTCAAAGTAATCGTCTGAGCACCTGTGTGTGGGTAAACCCAGGGAATGGTGAAAAGAGGCTTGAAGGATCAACTGACGAAGTACTCTAGCATCTGGTCCACTTTGATTACATAGACTTGTTCTTGCTGACTCACAAGTGCTACTTGTTCTGTAAAGTATGAACAAGACGACCAGTTTGTTTGGAGAGCGTGTTGCTTTAGTTTCTTCAAAATGAACATGCATGCTTGGAAAAGATATGGCAAAATTGCCATGGCATATCACCAAGAGTTACTTCCTTAAAAACACTGTCTGACAAAGAACTCCACAGGTCTGGGGGAAATGTTTTCTGTTACTAAGAGATGGGCTAAAGTGCGGACAGGAAAAGGATGACAGACAGATGCCTGATAGTAAGTGGAGTTTTTAAGAGAATAGAATTACTCACAGAATCAGTAGATTCATTTAGATGGTAAAGCACTGCAGGCTTTAAGACTCTGTGGATTTATTTTTTTAAATTAACATATACAGAACCAGAATAGACTTATCTCAAAGGAGTGTCCCATCAAATCATCTATCCTGTCACTTACAGTAACCTGGACCTATGCTGGATTCCAGTGTGTGCAGTGCAGTGGTGTGACTGGAATAACCTGCCGGCAGAAATGCCTGCACCTAAGGTTGCTGGAGATGGAGGGCCTGACTCCTTGCAGAACTGGCTTCTAACTCTTCGTAGCACAACTGTGCTGATTGTATGTAGGGGAGCGGGGGGTGCAGAGGAGGGGAGTAGTTAATGAGTCAGAAGTTTAATATTTGGGAGGGGAAAGTAATTAAATATTAGAAATTGGATATTTTTACAGCCCAGGATTTTAGAGACTGAACAGTAAAAAAAAGGTTTCTTTCTCTTATTTTCTTCATTGGTCTCTTATCCATCAACAGACAGTTTTAAATATACAGACACACCCTCAGTTTCTACATATTATGAAAATAGAGTATTAAACCATAATAATTTTTTTCTGGGAAATATCTAGTTTAAGCCAGAACATTATACCTCTTCACAAAGAAAAACAGTTTTATTAACATAGAAGGGAATCATTAATATATTAATAGAGATCTAGTTTTGTGATTAAGCCTTTCAAAACTATAAGAAAAATGTAAGTTAAATTTAAAGCAGCCTCTTGACATTTTATGTTGCTGAGAGATTATAAACTTAACTAGCCTTGCCTGGGACACTGTACCGTGGTGACTTACTTGCTGAATGTGCTAATGCTGTTCACTAAAACCGAAGGATCAGCTTTGACAGAATATGAATTCTTTGTCACCTACAGTTTATATCATCGGTTGTGAGTGACTGACATTCCTACTCTGCTTCCTAACACAAAATATTTATAAGCAAATCTGTAGAATTTCTTGGTACTTGCAGCTCCCAGGTAATTCCCCTTATGAGATGATGGGTTTAGTTGTGTTGTAGACTTTCAGCATACAGGTGGACAACTTCTGTTAGGCATGTTCCTTGGCTTAAATTTCCAGCTTAATGTAAATAAAAATGATTCAACTGTGTTAAGATAGGGTGAAAATTGTTGTGCTATGCAATTTCTTACAACCATTTAATTGAGAATCCCTCATGTTTTGAAGCAGGGACTAAAAATTTGGCAGGAGGCTAATCTACTAGTGTGGCTATGCCTGTGCTTGGCCTGATGACAAGGTGAGAAACATCATCTTCGATACACTTAGCAGAGGCTTGTCAGAATTTGCTGAATTCTCTGCAGATGTGTCCTCTCATGTGGGGCTGCTGGGGCTGTATTGAATGTCCCTGTAAGCACTGGTCCTGCCAGCCGGAGAGGCAGCCGAGGGGCAGTGGTGGCAATCTAGCCTTCTTGTGCAGCTGGTTGGCAGGTGGTGGGTGTTGGGTGGGACAGCCCATCGGGGTACGGGGTGAGCAGAAAACTGGGACGTTTGGACAGGGAATGGGGCAACGGCAGAGGGAAGTTCGGGCAGCTACAGGTTTAAGAGAAAACAAAACTTTATTTCTGTCTTCCCTTTAATTTTGTTCCACATGAAGCATACACTCCTCTCCCTGCTATAAATTGCCCCACTAACTGAAGACACATGCTTTTGATGTAAAAATACCCTCTCAGAGATGGACAATGTGTTTCTGACCATGATGAAATAAGTTGTCTTCCACTTAAAAAAAACAAAAACCCTTAAGTAAATGGAACTCTTTTGGGTTTATGCATGAGGCCATTTTTACTTTTATGGTTGTCTAGTAAGCTTTGCATGGCGCTGTACTTGTTTCATAGCAGCGTCTTCCTTTTGCTCTGAACCGACATTACACTGACAAAATCATACTACCGTGAACTGACAAAGGAAGCAGCTTTTTATTTTTATTGTGGTATATGGGAAAGGGAAGGTGAGAAAGTTGCAATAAAATAGCCGGTAGTTTTGTGTTCTTTGCCTCAGGTAGTACAACAATAATACAAGCCTGATGACATGTAAATAACAGTCTTCTTGAATGAGAGCAATTACACTGTACTCTCCCTCCTTTGAACAGATCTAATGTCATGCCTGTAATTAACAGTTTCTTGAAATCACAGTGCATGTTTCCAATAAACATGCATTAATCAACCCTGCAGAAAGATTTTTTTTTTTGGGGTGTTCACTATTATAACTATTTCTGGGAGAAATTGTCAGACTAGCTGTCTTTCTGTAGCCGTAATTGTGAGGATATCTTGCGAGTAATGCCCCCATGCTTAATAATATTCACAGCTGGAATCTGTTTCCCCTAAGATCCTGTTTATTCATTCAGATACAGCCTCATGGAAGCAGTGGGTTTGAAAGAAAAGAGTAAACTATTTCAGAGATCAGGGCATTTAAATCTGAGGTTTTGGTCTGACTGAACCTCCAGTTTGGGGAATTTGGAGAGAGCAGAGCTGGCTGCTGGCTTATTGCCCAAAACACTGTGCTGGAGAGGCTGTTCCAGTTCATCACCCTGAATTGCTTCAGCTCTTTTATTCATTTTCTTGTACAGTAGAGAAAAATGCATGTATGTTTATAAGTTCACAGATGACTTGAGAAATTTCTAATACCATCCTATTCAGATGAGACAGTTACTCTGTTCTGTTTTGGTGGCTTTTTCGGGAGCATCTATTTCATGCTGTTCCTTCATGACAGGAACTCTGCTATCCTGTGGATAAGTACTATCTTTTAAACTGGCGTTAGCACTTTCACCCTCTGAGCCCCTGGAGCAAATGTGTCACAGAATCACAGAATAGTAGGGGTTGGAAGGGACCTCTGTGGGTCATCTAGTCCAACCCCCCTGCCGAAGCAGGGTCACCTACAGCAGGCTGCACAGGACCGCGTCCAGG
>Ga0065711_1046123_pt1 | contig 13073 bp, 10 predicted proteins | sample Hoacrofraction12_FD_59098 | JGI IMG/M metagenome (GOLD analysis project Ga0065711, IMG submission 59098) | Hoatzin crop microbial communities from Cojedes, Venezuela - Epithelial fraction 12 v2 (version 2) | ecosystem: Host-associated > Birds > Digestive system > Esophagus > Crop | place... | reverse complement strand
TTCTGAGCAGGGACTATTAATAAGACAAAGGCATTCTTCCAGTATCACTTTTGTTGCCTGCCTGCTGTCTGTTCATAAGTCTTTGTAATATTTGGATTTATGTTGAAAACTTGGTGTGCCTGTGTGTGTGCCTGTGTGAGTGTGTGTGGTCGCGACCACAAACGTGTGATTTTATGTGTTTGTTGTCATAGTGTTTGTATTTCTGTGTTCTGATGGATTTATTTGGTTTTTGTGATCTAATGGATTTGTCTGGACTAAGTAGCTGCCTTTGCATCTTCTGGTTCGTAAGTTTTCTGGGTTCTGCCTTTAGACTATTGTATCTGCATTCTGATTTATTTGGGCTGCGGAAGTATTTGATGCAGCAGGAAACGGGGAATTTCTGGCTGGTTAATGTCACTAATCAAAATGTTATTGCTTATTGTTGTAATGATTATGGCAGTGATTATATTGGTCCCGTGTATAATACGCATAACACAAAAGGCACTAGAGGTAACTGTGAAGAAAATTTTTGTGATGCAGCTAACACCAATTGAGCAAATGTTTTTAAGGCAATGATAAGATATCTTAGCTTTTTTGAAAAGAAAAAGGGGGAGATGTTGGGGTCAATGTAGCTTGAGAATTAGCACGACTAGGCCGCTTAAGTAAAACAGCATGATTTAACAGGCTTGCTGGAAAAGACAGCTAAGAATAGCCATTGATAGCAAAAACAAGATGTGTTCAAGGACGTGGAGGCAGTCTGTTGCTATTGACGTTAGTGCATAGTTACCAATCATAAGGGAATGTGGGGCGTGTGAACAGTGTGTGGTGTATGTCTGTAGCCGATCCGATGTAAGCGTAATCATGTGTACAGATATGAAAAATGTATATAACCGCAGAAGTGGGGGAATAAAAGTATCCAACTGTGCATCTTACCAATGCGTGTGAGGATCATTCCCGTCCCTTCACGGATGTTGAGACCCGGCAATATGGATGCCTGCTTCAGCACCCACTAACACTTTTGACATACTCTTTGTTATTTAATAAATTAATAATGACCCAATCAGATCTGAACTGACAGGTTAGGATTTGAGCCAATCTGTTAAAGTCACTGCCATGTTCTGGGAATGCCTTTGGAGTTTGCTGCTCGACTTGTGATCAGAGAGACAAGGAAGGGCACAGAGAAGTCTGTAGCCCACTCATTCGATCTGTCTGTGCTTGAATGGTACGTGGTCCCTTGAACCCTAGTGTGATATGACACAGATTAAAGCAAGCCTTAGCTGCACTGTAAGCCTGATGGAATGTCAATGAGCTGTACATCCTCAGTATATGCCCCATGGCATATTTAGTCCTGTGCTCATAAGTAAATTTGAGACAAAAGCTCTGCTTGAAATGTAAGGCTGCCCCTCAGGGGCCTCTGCTGAAGCCCCAGTGCTGCAGGAGGTGGTGTGAATTTCCTCATTGTGGAGTTTGTGGCATCTGGCTAAACATGATGCAGACCAAAAGCATGTTTTTAGAAGAAGCAGTAGACGTTACCTCCTCTACATTAACCCCACGTGGAGGTCAGCCATCAGTCTGCAGGCAGGTGAGAAACACCATGAGCGTCTGTTCCCCAAAGCACTCACCCAGGAAAAAAGCTGTGATTTCAGTATGATAGGGATATTAGTTAGTCCCTGTCTCATGTCTCCAGGAATTTTACTCTTAGAATACGACTCCCAAGCTCTCCAACAAATTTATTGGATGAATTCTGAAACTTCTTCCATCTTGCCTTGCTATTGCATGAGTATTATTTTGCAAGTGAAACATGGCAACTTCCCCTAGTTCTTTTGCAGTACATGGCAAGTGGGTTTTGCAACCTGAGGACTTGCTATACTCAGAACTCATCATGGCTTAGCAGATCCTGTCATTAGGTAGAAAACTCTTCAGCTGCATCATATAGATGGTAAGGTCTTCTTCGTAACAAAGTCCTTGCTTTCCTGTTTGCGTGAGTCTTTTGAGATAGAATTGTATCAACAGCAAGGATAGGTGATGGGGGCCTTGTGTCCAATGATAAAGGCCTGTAAAATGTGCAGTGATACAGATAAACAGAGCACCAATTCTTTAGAAATATGAATGAAGAATACTCAGCAAAGTGAGAATTTCAGTGATTGTGTAAACAACTGCTTCCTGTTTTGGTTGATGGGTTGGTCTCTTTCTGATCATATCACAGTGTCAATCTGAGATATTCTTAGGAAACAGAATCATTTTGGATTTGCACTGGCTGTATAAAGAACAAAAGACTTGTATATATTTTTAGGAGCTCGTTTACTGCGTGGAGCTTTGGAGAAAAGTCTTCTTTCTTCCTGCTTTGGCTTTAAGTTTTGATGAGAATAGAAAGACACAGGGCTCAGTTTCTCCATCAAATGCTTTTAGAGGTATTGTTTAGGACTGATGTAAACCTCAGGGGTTCTGAAAGGGAACCTAACTTGAACTATAATTGAAGTTAAAGTTTCTCTTTCCATGTGATTGCATCTTGTCAAAAATCTTATCTGTTACTCTTACACACTAGCATAGCAACCATTTCTACAAACAGAAAAAAGTGGTGAAGACGAACCAAAGCTGCTGTTCTCTTTCGTGTTGCCAGCACTCACTTTTTATGATGCTGGCAGCAGCAAAGAGGCAAATAGCAGAAGGAATGCCCAGCTTGTAAGGGCACCTCTTTGTAAAAGTGAAGAGGTATACATAGCTAGTTTGTTCAATAGGATGGAAGTAATGGTCTATTGGAATGGATCCTCCAGTCTCTTGCAAAGTTTGTGAACTCTAGATACTATCCCAGGGAAATCCTCTACGCTTGGGATTTGTAGGGAAACCTGAAACTGGGTAAATTACATGTGGTATTTCATTGTTTATAATTCTTGTAGATCCATGCCTATTGGCATGTCTTTTCCTTCTAACTTTTCTTCACTGACTCTGTTATGTTAGTCTGGAGACACAAGCCTAAGGGGCAAAGGCTCCCATTTTTATCCATGGCCCTCAATTTTTTTTTTTTTTATTTTAACTTGTATTGCATTATTTAACAGTTGAGTTTTTGCATTTTCCTTTTTGCTTTACACCTATTCTTTTCTTCTACTTGGCGTTCTAGAAGGTCACATAAAGAGCTTGCACAAACTTGACTTGTCTACTCTAATGTGCACGTTAAGTATTCCAACAGAACCTTCCTTACGGAATGGAAAGGGGATATGGCCCCATTCAGTCCTCACTGAAGCTTGTATCAGCTAGTAATTTAAGGCTGGGCAGTACACACTAAGCATCTCAAACCCCGCTGCCTCCCAAGCACTGCCACTCCAGTTTTCAACATCTCAGAGGTTTTCTCTTGATCTTACTCTGCGTTTCGCAGCCAAATTTTGTGTAACTGCTGCTGCAGAGTGATTCTAATCCCTGCAACAGATGTGGCTGTTTAAGCAGTATCACAGGTCTGCATTGCTGAGGAAGACATTTGTAGCAGAGGCTCAGCATCTCTTCACGGGTGGGTGTTAAACGGGATCACCACTTTGCAGGGAATGCTCTAAAAGATACAGATACAGTCTTTGTGGGCTCTTTGTCGATGTAAACAAGCACTGTTGACTGCCACTAGAAGATATTAGTAAACTCCAGAAGTGAGAATTTGAGTTTACAGTTGCTCTGAACATAAAATGACAAGAAAAAAATAGCCCTAGCATGTTTTTTTCCTGATATTGTCTTAACACTTTTAATTCTGACATTGACAAAAGAGTCATATAGTAATTATGCACTTTTAATTTTTAATTCAAATTATAGGGGAACAGGGAAGTAATGGCTTTGTTCATGCACTAGCAGTTACCTTGTATTTACCACTACCCAGAATATCTCTGAGTCATTTGTTATATGTCTTCCAACTCTGTTATAACTAGGACAACATTACACTGAATTTTGCATGCAGACAATTTGGTTGCTTTGTGCTAACTCAAAATATGTGTATGCTCAGGCTAAAATACAACTGGCCAATAATAGGCGTGAAATTAAAAAAGAAATAAATGCTAGTTTCAATCAGAATTTTGCTGGTAATAGATACTGTCTGTTTAAAAGGGCTATGCAGAATTTAAAAATACATTCACCAAATACTATATATTTGCAGAAAACAAACTGATTTAAACATCCAGCCAAAATAAATTTTCTTCTGTTTGTGACATCCCACTTTCACGCACAACAGTATTTTGCAGATAAATAAAAATCTGCTTTCAGTAATAAGCCAAAAGCACTAAAGAAAGAAGACCTGTTGGAAATGTGTTATAGTTTTTAGATTTACTACTAGTTTCCTAACTGGGAATTAAAAATACATTTAAAAATTATTATTTCATCATTTGACTTCATTACAAAATCATACATGAGTTAGATCATAATTGATCTTAAATTAAAAGCACTAGTTTATAAAATGGTCTAAAACTGATGAGCCATGAAACTGTCTGCACACTGTGTCATCTCCAAAACACTGTGAAATAAACTATTACTCTGAGTTAATTGCTCCAGACTCTACAGGTTTAAAATGCTGAGTGTGACTAATGCTTGTATGGGTTAGATAGCTCCTTCCTGATGTTCACAAAGTTTGCCTGCTGTGGAGATGAAAAAGTAGGAAGTAATTTTCAAAGATATTTTGAAAGGCCAGACTATATTACGCTCATACGGAATCAAATTATGCAAGAGATTAAGGATAGGCTTTTTGTGCTAAGAGAGTTTTGGACTAGGTTTTGAAATTATTCCTCCATTCTTTGCTGTGGTAGCTCACCATTTGCGGTCTGCCCAAATGGCTCCAACAGCAGGGCTCAGAAAACACGCAAGGCTCTTAATAAGAAGGTGACCTTTATTCCCTGGCCCCAGTGAGCTTGAAATGTGTTCTTTGCTAGAAACAGGGCAGGAATTACTATGTATTGAATAGTGGCCATGTTACATTTGTCTTTTTTTTGTTTTACATTTAAACCAGTTGAAAATAAACTTTGCTGACAGCCAAGCCCAACAACTGCAAGGAAATACACAGTAGTAGAGAAACTGCTTGGATGGAAGATAGTATGAACAACCTCAGCCATCTGAACATACATGAGAGGTGTCTTTATTAGAGATATCTGCCAGTAGGAAAATGAGAGGTGTGTTTAGTAGAGATGTCTGCCAGTAGGAACTTTCTCTGAATTTTATTGGTTTTCTGGTTGCTGTAAAGTGATTTCCTTTGCAGATACTTAAGTGATTCTGGAAGAGATTGATTCTCCTTGGGTTGAGATGATTTGCGGTATTTTCTTTTTTCCATTTATACATAAGCACAATCTTAGCTGCATTCTGAATGTCTTGTAGGTAAGAAAATCACCTGTCTAATTTGTACCACCACCACTGAGTACTGGTGTAGAATGAGTTAAATGGAAATCTGTCCTGTTAGAAAGAGCCAATTCATTTTACTTTTTACTGAGTTCTGTGCTGTCCTTTGAGAAAAATTCTTTCCATATAAATACTGGGGGAGGGACAAAATGACCTAAATATTAACAGAGCTACTAAATTGTCATGGAGAAAGGATTTAGGTGGATTGAGAGGTATATGCAACTTCATTTGCCCCACCAAAGATTATTTTCTGATTTCTTTTAATGATGCCATGATGAATGGGAGCACTGACAACGAATAAAGATTTATTCCTCACTGGCTGTAGTTCTTCAGGGTGAAGGATGTTCTTCTTTACACAGTGAGCTTCAAGAGGGCAGCATCCCACTACTTTCAAGGAACATCAGGTCGGGTGCCCTGGGGCACTGATGGGCGTTCATGGCCCTGATCAGCCTTACCTGGGGCCTTCCAGTCCCGCCCATGGGCCACGAGCACTATTTAAGCCCAGCCCTGGGCTGCTAATCTGTTTCTGAGCAATGCTGTAGGAGTGCTGGTCTTTGGTTTAGCTACAGCTATGGCTGTTCTGCTCTGTGGACCCTGGCCCATGCATGAGCTTCCTGGCTTGGTGGCAGATCTGTCCTGTTGCTGTGGGTCTGTTTGGCAATCTCTACACTGTGCCTGATCCTGATCTGTAGATTGACCACCAAGTCTGGCCTCAGACCTGCCTCACCACCATGAATGTATCTGATGGATGGGGGTTGTTGTTGAAGCTGGCTGCAGTCTCTGGAGCTGCTTTGCTCTTGTTGTCAGGTACTGTGGGATGGGCCCTGCTGTAATCCCCGGTTCCCCCCTCCAGCTAGTATGGGCTCACACCTTTATGTCTGTAGGCCTAGTATCTTCTATTACTTAGCTAGTTTATGCACCGTGTTTATTAGATATCAAGACCTCAGGGAAACAGTTCTGAATTTCTTTTTAATTCAGGAGCACAAATAGGTGTTTGGTGTGTGTAAATTGCAGAAGACAGCTGTAAGATATCAATGAGAAAAAATGCAGCCATAGCAGAAAATTTTCTAAATCTGTTAAGTTTTAGCAGTAAAAAAGTTATATAAATCTGATTGCTTAAAAGCTAATGCCTGTTTGGTAGCTGTGTTGGATTTAGGGTATTTTATTTCTCACATCGGTGCACAAGGTCTCTTCTAGTTTCTCCTAAACCTAGTATCTGCTTCTTATTTGCTTTTTGGAATACTTATGACTCTGTATAACTAAAAATAATAATGTATCCAAATATGTCATAAGCCTAGAGGCTGAAATATGCCTCTTTCTATCTAGTCTCCTTGGCTGAATACCTAGAGAAGCATAAGAAAAATATACCACTACATGTCTTCATAACTGTAGTGCAAACTAAATTTAAGACAACTTTACTTAAGCAAAACATCCACAACAGAAACATGATTTGGCTATAAAATCAGATGGTATTTGGGTATAGAACTTTGATTTCTTTTATTATAAAGATGTTGAAATATGTGTTAATTTAGTCAGGAAAGACATATTGTTTGTGACTAAAGAATGAGAGTAAGTAGTGTGTGTGTGTGTAAATATTAAATTTTTTTAACAAGTTAGTTATGTTTACCCATGTGACTTCCTGCCAGAACTGAGGGTAATATTGAACAGGGCTGGAACTAAAATATAGCCAGAGCTGAAAAAATGACTGTGAGAAAATACTCAGAAAATGCCAAGGGTCCTTGAGGACAGTGAAAAAACTTGTGATTTATTTTTGTAGCTTCTGCTAGTCTGGTGAGGTTTAGTCGTTCCTAGACTTGCAGCTAATTTCAAAGGGAACCTTTAAAATGTTGGCATAGGGAAGAGGAAAGATTGAGCAATTTGCCAGGGGCTGTCCCATGAGCCTTTGCGAAGGCTGAGGGAAATGCAAAAACAAATGCGAGTGTCATCAAGTGAAGCAAGCTGTCTTTGCCCATGGCTGAGGTGGAGACAACCTTCAATAAGACTTGCTAGTACTTTCAAGGAAAGATTAAAGTTCAGGAAAGGGTCAGCGTTGCGGAATGTGAATAAATACCACAGGAACAAGTGCAAGTATGATTTGGGTTCAAGGCTTAGTTGAACAGACCATTAAAGCGTCTTTATCGGGATTATTCCCCTTGTGTGAAGGCTTTTTGGTAGTCACTCCATTATGATTGGCTTTCTATTCTTGTACAATGAGTATTTACAGGTGTTCACTGTCTTATCATTTTTTAATTGTCTCAGACTGCTGTCCAGAGGACCATTTCTCTCTAAGCAGTGAGGAAACATCCATGGAAAGGCTGGTGGAGCTTTGTTCTGGAAGGTTTTTTAGACTGGATTAGACAGGTGTTTGTCAGGAATCTTGTATGTATCTTGATTATTTCCTGAGGTCCACTTCTAATGCTGTGATTCAAGAAACCTTGTTTTGTTTGCTTAAATAACATTCCAGTTTGAGTCATTTCAGTGAGAACAGCCCCCCTGACATGCTACATTTGGCTCAGCATCCTGAGTGTAGCTCTATGCCCTGTCCATGGATGAGGAAAGAGGGCTTCCAAAGCTGCTGGAACTGGGCAGGCTGTTTCATACTGAATTTTTCTGGCTTGTGCAGTGGCCAGAAACAAACCTCAGCCCTACCAGAGTCAGTATTTCTATTCAGATAGTACAGTTAATGAAATGTCAGGGATGATGTTATGGAATGATCTGTAAAGATCTTTTAATTAATTTCCATGTTTTGTTTTGTGTTTAACTCCAGCCCCATTTTGGGAAGTCTGATTTTTTTTTTGTGGAACTTGAATCAAACATTTGCACCTTTTCACAAGTATAGATGTGTGTATGTAAACCTACACAAATACACTAAAGTTATTGGTATTTAGTCTTTAGTTTTATTGAATGGAATTATTACAACTTTTGTGAAAGCTTTGGGATAAAAGTATAAATGTTTGAGTCAAATCAACAGCAGTTGAAATAATGGAAGTTGGAAATAAATAGTACAGGGGTTCACATTTAGTTACACAATTCAGAAATATGCTGGTGCTTGGGGAAAAAGATATGTTTGTTTGGTCTTGAAGTTCCCACTGTGTCACTGGCTTTTGGCTTGGTCTTCTTCAGAGGATGTGGGGCAGCTGTGGCAGCATGCACCAGTGCGTGGCTGGAGGCACCAGTGGTGCTTTGGGCAGTGCCAGGGGCTCAGGTGTGCAGGAGGCAGAAATGCGCTAGGGCCGGCTGCTCCTGGTGGTGGTGGGCTGCAGCATGCTGCTCTGGCACAGACAAAGTCCCTCTGCCTGCAGCATGGTCTCAAGCCAAGTGGTCTTTTTGTTTGTGAGCTCCTTGCTGTTATTTTCCACTGAGTCCTGGCTTGCAGTAAGGCTCTCTGCAGTGAGCCGTTGAGTAGTCAGGCTGATGGCTCTGTGGCTGCAGTGGAGTCCTGTTGAGATGCTTCACTGCCTTCTTGGCAGGTCCAAGGACTCTCCCTTGCTGAGCTGTCTGGCCTCAGACTTTGGGGCCATCTTCAGTCTCATTTCTTCCCTCTCCATCTCAAATTCTCTTGCAGATCCCTGCACAGTTTTTGAAGCTCTGTAAGACAAGACATTGCATCATTCAATACAGGGCCCAGAAGAGAAAAGAAAGTAGCAGATGGTTGTTACTCTTCCCATTTTCCATCACAGATGAGGAAAAAACATTCTTGTACTTGCACTACCATCCTTATGGACTTTTCCCAGTGTTGAGACTGGAGATTTTGTTTTTTAAATCTTGTTCTTACAACTTGTATTTGAAATAAAATTTATTCCTTGTGTTTTCATCTGGTGTGCATGCATATGTGTGTGGCTGTTCAGGGGAGTCTGGCATTGAGACGAGTAGCAGGGCTCTGGGGGGGCTTGTTAAGTGGGCAAACAAGGGTGGGAAGGACATGCTAGTTTGTATGAACAGGGTGGATAATAGTATAGGTGCCTATTTTGAAGGATTTAATACCTTTTTTGTGCCTGGGAAGCTGGAATGATGTTTGTTTAGGTGTCAAAAGGAATGCAAAAAGATAGAATGAAGTAATTTGTCACACAAGTTACTGTGAGGTACAGAAAAGCGTAGTTGTCTGGTCTAGAGCAAATGGCAGAGCAGTTCTGGCTTATAATGTTACCACCATTATAAAACACCATTTCTTGAAATTCCATTTTATGTCTTTGGCAAATATGGCGAAACACAGTTCTGCAAGAAATGCTTTGAACAGGAGGGGTGAAGTGTTCTTTGCCTCTTGCTTCTGCCATGCTGATACCTCTTTGCTGTTGTAAATTCTCATGTGAATGCAAATCACTGCTATATCATGTTCTCTCAAAAGAATCACTACTGCCTGTTTATATGTTGTGCAACCTGAAATATCCTGTTAAAATACTATGAAATATATTTGTTAAAATGCTGTGGTCTGTGCTTCATGCTGTGGGATAGTGTAGTGCTGTGAAATGGTACCCCCCACACCCCAATGTACAATGGAACCTGTCTCAATGAAATACACTCAAATAAATGTTTCCTAGAGTTTAGACTGCCTCTGGCTCTTCTGTTCATCTGAGAACTGGAGTAGCAGCTGAGCTCTTCCTCCTTGCCCCCCACCAGTTTGGGAGTCTGTCCTTACAGACTGGAATGACTTATGTACTGTGCCTCTCAGCTGGGAGAGGATTTGATTCTGTCTGTGCCCTGTAATATTGACAACTAGCTTCATTGCTGCCAGAAGTTCATCATGTTTTGATTTGTTCTTGGCTGTCTTGCAAGTGTCCTTCAGTTCTTTGGTCTGCAGGACCTCCTTTCTGTGACCCCTTTCAGCCACTCCATTAGCTTGGTATGTGTCCTTGTGCTGATGTTTTTATGAAAGGCCTCTCTTTTTAATCCCACAGGGTAAGGAAGGCCGTGTTTCATCCTGTCTCGAGTTGAACATGGGAGTGCTGCAGTGTTGTGAAGATGACTGTGGGTATGAACAATTGCGAGTGGATTTCTCCTGTCTGTCTCAACATGACTATGAAGTGGCAGCCAGCCTCTAGGTACGTACACACTGAAGTTAGTTGTAATAGGATGTGGAGTACTATGTGGTGGTAGATGTGGGTCTAAACCATCATAGCCAATTGTGGTAATTTTATAAGCAGAGAATTTAGTATACTTTGAGAGGAGTTTGAGAGCCAATATTGTAGTAGATAATCTGCCTGAAGAATCGTTCACACAATTCAATCGAATTACAGTAAGATTTATGCAAACTCTTTCCCGACTTTGACATCAGTAAGCTGTTTGAATCATAGCTACATCAGCTGTGATGCTAGAAAGTGACCCTTGTTTTTATGTGTTTCTGCAATTGGGCACAGCAGGCAGAATGTGTACTACACAATTTGTAGAAGTTTTTTTGATGTGGCTTTGATGTATGATGTTGTCATTGAAGTAGTCTCAAGAGGAATTGTGTTGGTGCTTGCATATGGTTTCTTCTGTTTTTCTCAGAGAGGATATTATGCTTGTTTGGATTGTTCACACAGGGAGAAGGACGCATTCTGTAGGGAGACATTGCTTGTGAAATGTTTTAAAAAAAACCCAAAACATACTCTTCTATGGAACCTTTATGTAGGAGACAGATTCCTCTGGGAAGTTGTGAAGAAACAAGTCCATGGTATAGAGTTCTCTCCTTCTAAACTAAAAAAGCCAATCAGTGCCTCAAGTAAGTTCACACAAAACCGAATAACAATAGCTTATCCATTTGTTTATTGCAGAATCAATGGGTAGCTGCTCTCAACTGCAGGTTGACTGTTTCCAAGGCCATAGTAATACCATAAACCAGAGAATTTGTGCTGCTTTGATGGTGTGACTATTGACTTAACTGTTTGTTTTCAACAACAGAATTTTTGTCACTAAAATAATTTCATGGAAAACCCCCACAAACAACTTTCCTGTTTCCAGCACCCATTACATGCTGTTCACAATGCTCATTGAGCATTTTTGCTGACATTTCTCATAGCCTGCAAATATGTTTGCTAGGTAGATTGTTTCTGTGACCCAAAGGATAAGCTTTTCTTGCACTGTAAAGCATAGCTCTTAATTAAAGGATACAAATATCTGAATAAAATAAAATTATGTAGAATAGAATGCTACAACCTTGAATGACTTGAGAACTCTTATTGAAAGTTTTAGGCTGTTTTCACAAAGGCTGAATAGGTCAAAGAAACAGGAAGCAAATGGGAAGCTGAAGAGTGTGACTGTATTCTTAGTTACCAACCTCAAGAGGTGTCTCAATGGTTTCTCCACTAACAGCCTTTCTCTAAAAGTGAAAGTATGTCATCCATTCAATGCCGTAGCAATGACTGCCTGTTGAGAACAGCTCTGACATACCATATCTCATTTTGCTGTGAATGAGGGGAAAAGAGCTTTTCATTACAATGTTCATTATTTAATAGAGAATAGAGCTGTTCAAATTATTTTATGAAAATTAAAGCATTTTGTCGTGATTGTACCACTTGTCAACCAGTCCCAGCTTCCATAAATCCTGTTGTAACAGTCGTCACTACTGAATAGTTCTTTTAACAGGTAACTTTTAGGCTGCTGTTTGTGCAGGAACTCAGAGTGCCTGACTCTGTTTTTTTTTTTATGAAGTGTGGTTGCTTAGCTAAGTAGTGTAGTATTGGACTTCAAAATGTGGTTACTAGTTTTCAGTGCCTCACTATGTAAAACATCTGCTTCTCGGTGGTGTGGTTGCATGTTGTTCTGTTGTGCCCCACCCCAAAACCCTCATGCAGTTCTGAGAGGTGAATATCCACCATTTTGATGAAATGTATTAATGGTTTATTGTTTGGCATAACCCCAGAAATTCGTTTTGCAGTGTCATTGTTTGAAACTATAGTTTGAAACTAGAAGGGGCATTGTTTCCTCTGAATTCATGGAATATGAGGAACAGAAATGGTATTCCTAAAAACATATTCATTTTGTTGTACCTCAAACTTTGTTCACGTTGTGCTAGAAATACTCATGCATGCTTGAAAGCTGTGTGAAATTCAGGGAGTGTTACTGTTTTCACAACTGTTGTGATCCAGCATGTGCCTGTTATGCTTTACTGTACCCAATGAAAATGAGTGTTATGGTTTGGCTGCGGCTGGCAATAAAAATGCCACGTGTCCGCCCTCCCCCCGCTGGGGTGCAGAAGAGAATGGAAAGAGACAGGCAGAAACTGGTGGGTCGGGATAAGGGCAGTTTAACAGAACAGCAAACAAAGGGAACAGGAACAACAATGATACACAACACAAACTGCACAACCCACAGAGCCGCTCTCCCCAACTGCCGCTGCTGTGTGCTCCCAAGCCGCAAATGAGTTCCCGCCACCCCGCTCCCCTCCACCGGAACCCAGCGTGATGGCACATGGTATGGAATACCCGGCTCTGTTTGGCCAGGTGGGGTCAGCCCACCCGGCTGTGTCCCTTCCTGTATTCTGGTGAAAATTAACCCTGTCTTGACAAAACCAGGACATTATCCACCGCTTATTCCATACCATCTACGTCATGCCCAGGTCCCCCATTGTCCAGTTGATCACCACCACTTCTTCTGTCTCCAGATGTCATTCCCTTAGTCTATGGATCATCACTCTAAAGTGTCCGTTGAGTTCATTTAATCCATGACTTCAAGCTCCATCTGTTGTAATGGTCTTCCGTGGCAGGATAGGTCATGTATGGTGATAGGCAGTCGCTTGCTGCATCAGGAACTCACGGCTGATG
>Ga0065711_1046122_pt1 | contig 13073 bp, 4 predicted proteins | sample Hoacrofraction12_FD_59098 | JGI IMG/M metagenome (GOLD analysis project Ga0065711, IMG submission 59098) | Hoatzin crop microbial communities from Cojedes, Venezuela - Epithelial fraction 12 v2 (version 2) | ecosystem: Host-associated > Birds > Digestive system > Esophagus > Crop | place... | reverse complement strand
AGTTCCGTCCGAATATGAGGAAGAACTTCTTCCCTCTGAGGGTGACGGAGCACTGGAACAGGCTGCTCAGGGAGGTTGTGGAGTCTCCTTCTCTGGAGATATTCAAGACGTGCCTGGACAAGGTCCTGTGCAGCCTGCTGTAGGTGACCGTGCTTAGGCAGGGGGGTTGGACTAGATGACCCACAGAGGTCCCTTCCAACCCCTACCATTCTGTGATTATTATAAAATAATAAATTATCTTATGTAAGTCTGTAAGAAACATGAGTTCAAATCTGAAAATTATAGTAACTAGGAAAGGACAGGAGAAATGTTTCTTGGTGTTGGTAGCAGGGCACACATATAAGAAAAGGAAGAAAAGGTAATAAAATACTGTTAGTGTGAGAGTGACTACATACAGTATAAACTTTAAGCAAGAAATGAATGTTGCTCCTGTGATAAATCTCTTTGTTAAGGCATTTTGTTGCATGAAAGTTTTCTTAAATGTCGACTTCTGAAACCCTTTCTCCTCATACATGCCTCAGTTCTACTGTTTACCAATAATGTTCTGACACATTTGGTTATGAAGAGGATGCATCCTGTATCACATGACTTTGGATTCTCTTTGGTCTCATAAAATAAACTTGACTGCACTTCTTGAATTATAAGGCTGACTTGCTTTTATTTGTTTGTACCTAAGCCACGAAGAGGAATCTGTTATGTTTTGAAGCAAGTGTGAAAAATGTGGGCTCGGCTAGATATCAGGCTAAAAATTTATTCCAAAGGCCAGGTGAAATTTTCTTGTTTCCCTTCTTGACTCGACAGAGGTGACTTGAAAATAAAATGCTTTAATACTTGGTATTGCTCCAGTTACTGATGCGTGTGTGTGGCTCTTACTATGCTAGGAATCTTTTGTTTTGCTAGAGATTTTAGCATGAATAACACAATTCTGTGTCATTGTTCTCCCTGGTATTTGTTGCCAGACCAGCAAAGTACCTCTTCACCTCATCAGGTTTCTGATTTCTTTCTTCCCCTTTCTCTGCCATGTCCAGAAAAAGTAATTATCTTTGTTCATTTCCCCCCTCTTCCCATATCTTGAGGAAGAAATCGGGCTTTATCTTGTCACCTGTAACCAGTCCTTTTTTGGAGCAAATTACACAGTTTCGCTTTGATGAACAAAAGGAGGATGACAACCTGCTCCAAAGAGAAAAGTTAAAGGGATATTCTTAAGAGTCTCTTTTAAAGTCAGGCAGTAAATGGCAGCAGACTGAGTCAGTAGCTGCTGTGCTAAAATGGGTCCAGAAGGTTGACAGTGAGTTTGCCATACTCACTGTATGAGTTGTTGACCTGCTCAGCTTTTTGTGAAGGTCTGTACAGTGGAACCCTTTCTTCACACATGTATTCATGCCATGGTGACACTCGGGCCTTTCTGACATATAACATCATCGCAGGCAGGTGCTGCTGGTCCTGATGAAGGTCTGTGATCTGTACAAGAATTATGCTCCTTCTGTCCTGTGCAAGTGGATTGGATTTGGTGGACTTTTTTACCAGAGGCATGGGACAGCTGGGCGATGAGAGGGAGTAAAAGCATTTATGAACAAGAACTGAGGAAGATTTAAGAAAAGGAGAAGAGTGAAGACAATGAGAAGTGGCAGTCAGTGAGAGTTTCTCCTCTGTTTGCCAGTAGGTAGATGGAGAAATTCTGAGACTGTCCTTGTTAGCCCTTGCATGTTTTATTCCCATAAACTGTATGGATGTGGTTGTAAGTAATTTGTCTTGGGAAGCACCAGGGAGCATTACTGTCTGTAAGAGCTAGATCCTTACGGTAAAGCAGTTGTGCCATTCCACTGTGTCTTTCCGGTGTTAACTCCTATGGTATTCTCTCTTTAGTGCATAGAGAGTTCCTATTGAGCAAATCTTCTGTTTCTGATATTTATGAAACTGGCTTCCTATAGATTTCTATCTGAGGGTCATCGTTGTGTCTTGGAATATAAATTTAATTTAGAAAAAAAGATGCACCTTTTCTGTGCATTTTTTTTTGCCTCCAAGGAACTCTTTTTCTGTCTTTACCAACAAACTGGGAAGTCTTTGATTGCAGGTGAATTCAGGATGAAGAAGACGTGAACTGACAAATCTCGATCTGAAAGTGATCAAGTAGAATCTCTAGTGACATTCATAAAACATGGTGTCAAGCTTTTGTTTGTGATTTGTTGATGCCAGAAGCTATGATACTCTTCTAGGTTTGGGAAGCTGGGCTTTGGGTGCAGTAGCTTACAAATTGTTCTTTTACAAAATGTTTTGACCTATGTTACTACTTCTCATGCATACTTCAGGTGGAATTTCTCATTTACTAGTGAACACATACATTACACTGTAGCATATATGGAAGCAGCTCTTTAATTTTGAAGAAGTACGCTTGCAATGAAGATACACCCACTTGTGGTGTTTTGAAACAAATAGCCAAGCCCTTGTTTCAGTTATTCTTGTTTGGACTTGAGAGAGTCAAATAGAATAATCTTTGTGTGCTCTGTGCCTTTATGTGATGTGGCAGTTAATGTCAGAGAAGGTTGAAGTTCAGTAATTTGCTTGGATAGAATCTATATTTTGAAATTAAGTCTAGAGCAGTGGTGACAATGTTAGCCTAAGGCTCTGGTGACATGGGTTCAGGCTACTGTGGCAGCGCTCAGCCCTTGTGTAACGATGGGAGTCATTTAACCTCTCTGAAAAGAATGTAATTTCTCCCAGCGTGCACAGGGGAGGGGATAAATACTGTGAAGGATACATATTTCAGGATAATTAGTCATCTGAGTGGATAGTTAAAAAACAAAACAAACCTCTGACTTTGGAGATCCAAAAATACGCAGTGGATGCACGTTCCTGCTTTCCACATTAGGCAGAGTTTAAGACTATCTGCCACAGGTTCGTCTTCCACCATAATTGTGTGAGTCTTGAGTAACTGTTTGAAATGGGGCATTTGCTCTTAAGGTGGTTGTGTAGGGCACCTTCTGTAGCTGAGAGGGGTCCAGCTCTTGCAGGTGATCTGTCTGATCTCTATTGATTTGGTAGAAGCTTAAACTAAATCACATAAAGATGGGCATCTGAAGCTGGGTGAGACTAAATCCAGTCTAAATAGGTGTGTGGCAGTGGATATTGCAGGCACTGCATAGAAGATGCAAATTTCACAGTTTTTCATGCATTATGGAACTAGATGTATGTACTGAGTATCTAGACATCTGGGCTAAATCAGCTTTACTCTGGAGTGGGACTTTTTTAAAAAGTTCTTTTTATTAGTCAGAAAAGCAAAAGGCTTTTCTGGCTCTCCCTCTTGCACAGTGCATTCTTAATATTACTGATTCTTCATTTCACTTATGTATAACTGTGCTGTTTTAGGAAAACTTTTTTTTAAATCTCTGTCTCTTGCCAGCTTTGCCATTATGTATTAGAAACCATTGGTCTCTGGTTGCTCAGAAATTTGGCAGTACAGGATGTTATCTTTCCTTTCCCCCTTTCTCTCTGTTTTGGCTCTATTATGATTATTATAGAGTGCTCCTGCTGTGACTACTGTACAGAAATGCATTCTTTTTCTCTGTGTAGTTAAGACAGAATTAAATTGCTGAAAGGTTGTTTTTTTTTACAAAGGAAGAAAGATTAAAAAATACCACTGTGTGACTTGGAGAGTAACCTTAACTGTAAATTTGTAGGGCTCTTATTACTTCTGGTAGCAGCCTGTGCTTCTGATAATGTTAAGTTTGGCAGCGTTTTGTACTTTGGTAGTTGTGAGTTGAACTGGAATTAGACTAGTACTGATTCCATGCATCGTCTCATGGGAGACTTGAAGCTGCAAGCGGATGGGACCACTACCAGGACATTCCCATCAGCTGTTCTGCTCTTGAGTATATCAGCAGCAACACTGGGTAATTTCAGTGGTGCAGGATTAGGCCTTTTGCATCTGCTATTTGTAATAGTTTCATTAAAGAAAACAGACATTTATGAACTTTCAGCATGCTAGTAAGTAGTCAGAAGGAGATAAACTTTTAGTGATAAGAACTGAGAACACACAGCCACACTGAAGTATTTGTATTGTCTTGTTATAGGTGTTGCTGATGCAAAAAAAACAAAACACCAAAAAACAAACCACCAAAACAAAATAACCCAAAAAAATCCAAAAACAAAACAAAAACCCCAAACCGCCAAACAAAACACAAACAAAAAACCCACATTCTTTCAGCAAGGTAGGCATCACTAAGCTCATAAATTCAGAACTTAATTTCTACCCTAGGCTTTTTAAAGATCTGTGTAGGAACTTTTTGAACGTGGAATTGGAAAGTGTGATTGAATTTGCTTCTTTGTGTATATAGAGTACTGCTTTGGATTTGAAGCTATTTTTTTTTATCAGCACTTCTTTCTCTTGGTTTAAGGAGTTTACCTTGGCCTTGCCTAACCTACAACAAAAGATGTACTGATAGGACATAGTAGATAGTTTATTATTCCTCGTGTGTCTGTCAGACCTCAGCCCACCTTAACCTTTTTGGCAGGTTCTGCCAATTAAAATGAATCCTCCTTAAGGAGCAGGAATCTGGTGGTCTAAGACTAGGATGTAAAGTTGTGTAGTGTTTAAGCATATGCAGCAGTCTTCACATCTTGGCAAGAAGTGCTGTGTGGCAAGTTTTCACTATCACTCTTACATGTTGTTTATATGAGACTACTTTATGCCCAGACACTGGCAAGTATTAGTGCTGTTATGTTCGTTTTTTAAAGTAGGTGTGGCTGAAAAAATAACCCGTATAGCATGGTGTCAGGGGTAGAAGGGTGAAGAGTGAGGTGGAAAGATTGTCTTGGAGCACTGCTGTTGTATTAAAGCATGTATACAATTCGTACTCAATGGCTACAACAGAGATCCAAACTGGAGGCTGCCTGAGAAAATACATAACTTAATTTGCACAAATTCTGGCCTTCCAAAAAGAGATGATACTGTGTCCTAATTTCTTTGAAACTTTTAGTCTTTGTGATGATCTTCTAATTTTCTATATTCCAATCCTCAGAGTAAGAATGCATTACTTCCCCTTGTAAGTACTTCTTCAGCATGACCTGTCAGTGAAGTCCCAAAACTGTAACATTGTCTTTTCAGAGCGTGCCCCGTACTCTTCAGTATGTAATTGCTTTTACTATTACTGAATAGCCATTTTGAAGACAATGGGGGAAAGGAGGGATCTGGGGGAAAGAGGAAATTTCTGCCCTTTGTCTGCAGTGCTGTGGCTCAAATCAGTGTTTGTGAGTTAAGGAAATTTGGGTCTGACACTTAGCACCTCTGAAGTGTAACTGTGAGTTAATATTTGTGCCTGCTTGCTTGTGACTGGCAGAACGTAGGGAGGTGCAGCACTGGTCCCTGTTCCTGCAGACATGTAGCTTATCTTGCTCCTTTCCCTCACTTTGTCTTTCTCTAGCAATGACAAAACAAAGGTTGTTCAGCCTTATACCATTATTACAGGTGCTGATTGAATTAACTTCTGCTGAAGTTGTTAATACGGAATCCGAAATCTTAAGTGAAGACTTGGGTTAGAATCTGCATTTTTAAAAGTGGAGAAAGTAATTTTAGGTCTAAAACCAGAACCCTCATACTATTTTGGATTTTGGGTTTTTGTTGTGTTTTTTTTTTTAATAACATTTATATCTGATTTAGAATAAAAGACTACAATTAATTTGTAGACTACCTAGTAAGATAGGCTTAAAATGTCACATGGAGTTACATTAACTTTATTAATACCCTTTGCACATTGCAACAGAGTCTTAATTTCTATTCTTAAGAAGAAATTTTTATCTCTGGTTACATCCAGTGTAGCTTGCTAATTTTAGGGGTGTGAACTCCTCGTGGTTTAGTGAGACAAAGTTTTAATAGCTGTGTCTGGATACTTGCTTAAAATTTATAACTGTATGTTTCTATGTAGGGCCAGATATGTTGCTTATGATGTTGCTGTTCTGGTGACTAACAGGCTGATGGGCTGATAATACAAACTTAAATAAAAATAGGGTTAATGAATTGGAAATGGGAAGAAATTCTAATTCCAAGATGATTTTGAACAGTTTCATGTCTTAATATACTGAATCATCATATCAGTGTGTTTCAGTGCTACAAAGTGAGATTTGGCTTGGAAATATTCTATTTGAACTGAGTTCTTGAAATTTCTGCATAAGGGGCAGCGAACTTCCCATAGTAAAATACTAGCCAACACATGAAGCAATATCTTTGCTAAATTTGGGGAAGCTTTAATTTTAGAAGGGTAGTGCCTGGTATCACCCAGTGCTGTGACTAACATACTTGGAAGATTCAGTTCTGAGTGCTCTGAGACTTTTGTGATAAAACTGCGTCATTCTCTGAAGTGTCTATTCCCCCTGGGGCTGACAGGTCTATCTGTTGTCATTATCTTTGCAGTAGCAATAAGATTTAGGAGACAGTCATGTTAATAAAGGTACAAAGCGTCCTCAATTCAACAGCTCATTTCCAAAGACAAAAACCGTTCAGCATTATCACAGCAGATGCGCTTGCTTTTTGAATGTTCAGTGCACAGAAGTATTCCTTAGGCTAACGCTATGCTCAGCTTTCTTCTGCCTGAGCAGGCTTTGCATTGTTTATTCAGCCCTTTGTCATTTTAAAAAGGGAGAATGGCTAAAGATTATTCTCATACATTATTTGAAACTGTAAATATGTTATACGTTCTGCATAATTTCTGTATAATTTTTTCAGAAGTGAACAAATTGACAGTGTGTAAATATTGCAGTGTTCTGATAGTTAAACTTCTCAGAAGACACACTCCTGTTTTTAATCTCCTTATTCTGAATTGCGCCAAGTCATCCCCTAGTTCCCACCAAAGTAATGGACTGTCTTTACTGTATAAAGCTCTTTTCTGGCAAAGTGTGTTCTTCATGCAACATGGCTCTCAAGATAACTTTTTTCCTAAATGGACGCAGAACTACATGTTCTTGGTATGCTAGATGTTACTCTTGCAGGTGCCAAATGGAGTTACCTAGTTGCCAGACATTAATTTAAAAAGACCAGTTTGCACCAGATGTGTAGTAGTAACAATTTTAGGCTTGGGATTGTCTGTGTTTGTGGGACAGGAGAAAAGAGGAGATGGTTGCAGTTTTATTGCCGTAAATATGCCATTGTGTGTTTTGTTTTATTTTATGCATACATACACACATACTTATATATGTGTGCATAAAATGTTTTAAATATTTATACCTTTTCTGTATTTTATGTATTTAACCTTTCTTTTCCTTTTAGAAACATGACCACAAACAGACCTGAAGGATGAATACTGTATTTATCTTAGAAAATCTGGCTGTTCTTTTCCTCCAGTGTTTTGTTTGTGGAAAAAAAATATAAAATTACACCATGTGAAATCCGTGGAATGTGATTATTTTTCTTTTTTCTCTGGGAACTATATTTTGTGCCAGGTCCTGCAGTTTGGGAAAACTTGTATAGAAATTATAGTTTATCAGCTTATTATGAAAGGACAAAGTTGAGACAACAGGGGTGAGGGCTATGAAGATTAGGAAGTTGCTGCTAATCATTGTTCATCTGCAAGCTACCACAAAAAAGGAGTATTATATTGTTGTTGCCTCAGGATGTATTGTTTTTTGGGGTTTAATGGCCAGTGTGAATTACATTAGCAACATGTATTAATTATTTTTATTTAAAACACTAGAATTTCAGTGGCCAAACTACTCCTACTCTTGCATGTGACACTGATTTTGGGCAGAAGTCTCATAAATTGAATTGCCTGTGGTGGTTATAGCACTGACAGTACTTAGATTTGGTAACAAAGAACCTGTGCTATTGTGTCAGCATAGATTTTTCGTAACATTAAAGAAAACGCAGAAACCCTCTAAGCAGCCCTGAAAGATTCCTCATCATACAGCTGTACATCCTGTCCAGAGCTTTCATGAAACTGATGAACCATTTTTCAGATTCTCTGGGTATTTTTTTCCCAGTCTGAAGCTGCAGATTTCCCATCACCTCATAGACTAACCTTTCTCTTCTTTTCCCTCTGCATCCATTGCATTTTGGACTAATACATTCTTAGATCTTTTGTCTCATTAGGTTTCATCTCTCTTGGATACCTTCAAATTGTCTATTAAGCAATTCAGATACTTGTTTCCAAAGTATTTACTTTTTTTAATCCCTTAGTGGAACATACTGTTTCTAGTTCTATGTAAATAAAAAGAGAATCGGTAAATTCTCCAGTGAAGGTAAACTGGGAATGAGACTAACCTATTTAGATATGTGCATAGAATTTAAATAGTTAACGTTGTTCTGGGTGTTTGGCAAGACCCTGGTGTTTAAGAATGGAGACAGAATGGCAAATCAGAGTGAATGTGTGGAAATGAGAGATACTTGTAATCAAGGTGAAAATAAAAAGCAGACTTCGTCTTCAGTCTTTGTGCTGGAGAGAAAACTGCAAGGAGTTAGCAGAACTGATTACATCCAGGCCTTAGTATAACCTCAGCTATATGGAAGGCTTTAAAGCAAAGAGATCTCTGAGCAAATTTTCAAGGAGAGACTAATGAAACTTAATTAAAGACTTGGAGTTAAATAGAAAATGAAATAAATTTAACTTTTGTCTTAAGCAGTGGTGGATCCTGGCAGTTAGTATGGTTTGTTGTCTTAGCAAAGGTAAAAACCATGTATGCTGAATTCCCTGTGCTTAGAGTATGAGTATGGCCCTGAGTTGAATTCTTGCTGTGGTGCCACATGGTAAATGGTGTGTGAAATTGGAAATTTCAAAGGGGATAGGCAAATAGAAGAGAGATGGGATTAGAGATGGTGAATAATCTCACAGAGCATCTGGTATAATTTTCCTTTAAGTAAAGAGAGGAAGTTTGTGCTATTACATTAGTTTTCATTTAATGTATGTCATCCTGCACCTATGCACCAATAACAAGGAGAAACAGTTGAAATCAAGTTGGGTGTAGAAGAGAAAGATCTAACTGCAAGTAAAGGTAGTAAATCCAGATAAAATTTTTATTCCCGGGAGGAATGATGTTCTGAAATTACTTTCCAAACTCGAGTAGCAGGAAAAATACATTACTACTTTGGAAAGGAAGCCTGGTAAGTTTAGGAATGCAACTTCAATGTTAGGAGCCAGGAATTTCCTTTAAGTCCTTTTGTTTCTGTCCTGGAAATTATTTTATGTGTTTCCTGGGGCTTTTGCATCATTCAAGTCTGAAGTAAATATATTCTGCCTAATAAATTCGACAGGAGACTAGAGGCTTCAAAAGTAATGAGCCCAGACATCTTGTGAAAATAATTTTCACGTGTCCTCACCAGATACTTATTCATTCTTGTAGGGAGTGAAAGTCAGAGGCAGTTTTCCCATTATCCACTGGCTGGCATGCTGGTCTGTCAGTAGGCAGATAGTGTAAGATTATCCATGGAACATGCTTTCTTGCCCACCTGCCAGGCCAGAAAGATTACACAAGGGGACACTAATGAAGTTGGAGCCATTATAAAGGACAATTAAAGACACTGGAGAAGCAGGAAATATAGCATTATAGGGACATAAGAGAATCTGAGAGTACTGAGGTGTGGGGAGTGAGGGCACCTGGGAAGGTGTTGCTGGCGTTGTTGCCAAGTTGAAGGTTGATATGATATCACATTTCATTGTTTTAGCTGAACTACTGCGTCTGCTGCATTGTGGGGCATCATACAGCAGACTGTCCCTGCCACTTCTTCTTTATCAATTCAAATGTGTCCAAGGGAATACAGTAGTTGTTCCACACAGCTGTTCAGGCTGAGCTAAGGCTCAAATCTCTAAGAGGTAGTGGACGATTTTGCATTATGGAATGCTTTCAGAAATTTGTCGTAGAGAATGGTCAGGTCCCATATCTCATGTGCTTTTCCACATACGGATATATATACACACATTTGTATTTCAGTTCAAATGCAATTATTACCTTAAACTTCTTAGCTAACAATCCAATCCATTTAGTGATGGGTAAGCCTTAATTTTGCTTAATGGTGTTAGGCTACAATACATATTCACTGTAGCCACCTGTCCTAGCTGCTGGGTCTGATACCCTCCAGGTGTATGGGGAGAGTTATGTGATGGGCATTGTGCTGCTGGAGTTTGTAGCCTGGGTAATTTAAGCCAACCACAGATCATTGCTTAAAATATAGTAATGCTATGTTAACACATAGATATTCTTGCCCTTAGTGCTCACCGGTTCAAGCATTAAGTCATATCATAACAGAAGATTAATGTTCCAGTGACATCCAATCTGTTACTAAAAAATGTGTTGGCTAGACTTTGTGGGCATATGTGGTTTCTAGCAGTGATTTAGAGATGTGTCCTGGAAGATTCATACTGCTTGTAGTAATTATTGTTCATCTGTCAAGACAACTGGTTTGCTACTGTATTTAAAGCAGTTACTGGTATTTGTTTTTGAGCTGTAGAACCATAGGCAGCTTACTTAATATACAGGCTGTGCTCAGGTGTGAGGTTTCCTAATTAACTACTTTAGTAACCTTAGAAGCAGATGCCTGTCTGCTGGTTCTGAACATAGTCTGTGCTGCTGTCTTTGGGTTGACCATCAGTTTGCATGTAAATCCAGCCTTCCAAAAGAGTTTTCTCTCTTTCTCAGTGGAAACAAATTTTTAATCATCGGTGATCTCCTCTGCATTTGTGTTGCTAACAATAATGACACCCTTCAGAAGGAGCACAGAGTTAATATGGGATCAAGTTAGATACCTGATGGATAACTGGTGCTTATTCAGCCACTGATCAGGTGGAACCAGTGTGCTCTGATAGTGTCTATGTCTGTACTGTGGATCTCTGCCACAAGAGGCAACTTTATACTCTAATTAGAATGAAGTTTTTATATCAGCAGGGTAGTGATGAATTGACAAAAGTGTGTTAACAGTGAAAGCTCTATTAATGATCTGCCATAAATGCTTGGGCGAAGGTGCTCAGGCATCTTTAGTGTGTCATGTTGGAGTGCAGAAGGAGAAAATGGGCCTGCCCGACAGTGCTCTTTAGGAGCATTACGAAGGGAAGTTTTGTCTGAACACAGAATCCCAGCCAACACTTGTGCTCTTAGCAGCAAATAAGTGGCCAGAGGAAGCACTGTGAAGGAAGGTAGATGACTTCAAAATGAGATGGTGTGCCTTTGGGAAGGCAAAACATGTCAAGTGAAGAAGCAGATTTTGACAGCAGACCACTTTGGTGTGATGCTTGGTTACTCAAAGTGCTTCCTGCTACAGCTGATGTGCACAGTTATTCTTGAATCCACTGCATTTTGATGTGCCTGTTTCCTATCACACCATTGCTCTCTTCATTGAGAACAGGTGCCGTAAGAAGTGTTTGTGTTGATACATATATAGAATGTGTCACGGAAATTTTAGAAGGGGGCTAGTTCCTTTTTTTCTTCTTGGCCGTTTCCATGGTAGCATTTGTTACTGGAAACTAAAATCTTAGTTTTTAGTTTTAAACAATTGTTGGTCTTGTTTTTTTCCATCCATATTCCATAAGTTAATTTAAGATTCACAGAAGACTAGTGTTAACTAAATTTGGGCATATGCTGCACCTGGTGAGGGATAAATGGAAAATTCTTGTCAATCTACACTTTGAATTCTCTCTCCGAGAACACGGTATGTTCATTGCTGTTTAGTGGTTTGTTTTTTGGTTTTGTTCATTTTTCTTTCAGTGGGCCCACTTATTCCTGTTTGACAGTGTTTCATTGTCTTCAGGTCCATAATATAGTGATGTTCCTGATAATTTTTTTAAGAATCTGAATTCATCCATGCTTATGAAGGCAAAAGGCAATCGATGTTAGTCAAGTACTTGAAATGCCTTTCTGCATTGCTTAGCTGCCACACAGTGTGGAAGAATGGTCTTTGCTGCTGCTTCTGAAACTCTGGATCTGGGTGTCTTGACATAGCTCTGGGAGTGTCCAGTATGCTTCATTCCTGTGCATGACATTAATATTTCACTTTCATGAGCACTGAGGCAAGAAAATTATGACCTTCATAGAAAATTAAGAAATGTTGCTGTTTTTGGAATGAATTGTTGTGTAGTATCTTACCTAGTGTTAAGTGTTTAACAGCTTGTCTATGCTTTGTGCACTTCCATTAAAAAAATAAAGTCTGACTTTTAATAAGTGTTAGGCTTTGCTGCATACAAGGCTGGATATTGCAGGTAATTTAGCTCTGGTTCAGTTTTTGTTTGCCAAGCTTTAGACACCCATGTTAAGATTCATAATCTGAAGAACTGAAGCTTCAGTTGATACAGATTCCCCCCCCCCCAGAATTTTGCTATGAACTTTTCTCATACTGGACATATAGAGCAGGATTGCCCACGAAAATGTTCCAATGGATGTATGCTATTTTGTACAGTTGTTTGCTGTCCTCTGACTAGCTGATGAAAATCTTTCATGAGGATATTTAATGGAGAAAATAAAATCAGCAGAGCTTTAAAATAACATGAAGTGCTCAAGCATAACAAGTTAAAGTTGTTGTAACCAACAGCTTGGAGTTCTTAAGTGGGGACATATTAACAGAGGAGTCTCAGAAGTGACAGACTCTCGTGGCTTGATTTCAAACTAGTGCAGGGGCAATTGCCCTTCTTCAGTGGTGAATTATTTAGGTATATAAGCCAATTCCAGCCTACAGTGATTTTAGAGGTAACTAGGTGGTGTTACTTGCGCTGTGCGTTTACCGAAGAGCTAAGAACAGTGTATGAAGTTGGGTTCTGCCTGCAGTCCATTTAAGCATGCTTCCCTACAATACTGTTTTTCAAGTTATTCCTGTCAATATTAAGTAGTGATTGGTGTGGTTTTTGGTAAGCTCCATTCAGGTCATGGCTGGTGGGGAAAATTACAGCACAATTGCTTTTTTAATGGGAGAGATGTGTGGCTCAGACCCTGCTGATTAATGATGTACTGAAAAAATGGTCCCAAATATGGTTTTACAGTAATAGGATAAAAATTAGACTCGACGTGTTTCGTGGAAATACTGCAGCATGAGGAAGCTGCTGCTGAACTAAGGAAAGGAGTCTGTTGGACACCTTGAGTATTCCCTACCATCTTGTTTGAGCTGCTTG
>Ga0065711_1046121_pt1 | contig 13073 bp, 9 predicted proteins | sample Hoacrofraction12_FD_59098 | JGI IMG/M metagenome (GOLD analysis project Ga0065711, IMG submission 59098) | Hoatzin crop microbial communities from Cojedes, Venezuela - Epithelial fraction 12 v2 (version 2) | ecosystem: Host-associated > Birds > Digestive system > Esophagus > Crop | place... | reverse complement strand
TTTTTTTTTTTTTTTTTTTCAAATAATCCATGTTTAAATAAATTACCTCAGCCTGGAAAAGTGAGTTACAGGGCATTCTCCTGACGTGCGCGGTGGAGAGAAAAGCGCAGGGCTGGGGAGTGGGGCTGGGGGGATGGGGAAGGCTTTATTGTGTTTTGCAGGATGAGATTGTCACCGTAACAAGTTTCAAGAAGAGGCTGCTCTTTAACTCCTCTTCCTCGGCGCGGAGAGCGCAGCTCTGGGAGCCTCATTTACATGCATATGGGTATCTGATTGGATCTGTTCAAAGGTACAGTAGGAGTCAGTCAGATTGCATATGATGTGCATATAAATGAAGTTCCCAAAGTGGGGTGTGATGCTTCAGGAGAGACAGGGAAAATATGCTGTCTCTGCTTCATCCAAAGTCCAATAGAAACTTGGGGATTTTTTGGTTTTTTTTTTAACTCGCTTGAGATAAGCAAGAGTGCAAGCCAAAAGACCACACATATATATGTACCTATATTTCTATGTATGTATATATTTCCCCCCTCCCCATTTTCTGAATTTACATTTCAGACCAAACGCAGCACATAGCTGAAACCCCGTAAATGGCTTTAGCTCTGCATTATCGAAGCACGGGTGATTTGGTTTGCAGGATGACTGCACACTCACCCCTCTGCACCGGGCGAAGGCGCGGGGCTCAGCTTCTTCACAGAGCTTGCATCTCCCCTTCAGCACACCAGCATCGCGCGCCTCTATCCCTCTTCTGACAGGCAGGGATGCGGGAAAGCTGTTGGGTTTTGCTGGGCTTTGGTCTTTCTCTCAGTACAGCAGATCCTGCTCAGCTAAAGCCACGGCTCCATGATTTTTTGGGTGATGGCGGGGGCCCAGGAGCACATGACTTTGGCTGAGCTTTGCTCTTGGGTGCAGGTAGCAAGCACGGGGAGGGCAGGGGGCAGCTAGAAGTGTCAGGCAAAAAATGTTGCTTAAAAGGAAGTTCAGTCCACCTTCAGAAGCTGCTGTGCTCCAAAAGGGGTAGGGATGCTTAGAAAAATGTAGCAAAATAACGTGGTCAAGGACGCAGGGAAACATTTCCCCCAGTGAAATCATCATTAAAGAAAGCTACGTTTCTGGGCAACGTTGAATTTGAGTAATACTGCGGTGCTAACCCAGGACAGGACAAAGCACCGTGCCTACAAGCCAGAACAGCTCAGGTCTATGGGTCCTCTTGGCCCACACTGTGTGACAGGAGCTGGGGTGGGGCCCCACGGGACGTGGGTGCCCACTGGACCCCTGGGAGAGCTGCTTCACCCCACACGCTGCCCCATCCCTGCCTGCACAGCTGGGGTAACAGGAGGGCCCTGCCTCCTTCCCCGAGCCGGCTGCGAGGAGGGGTACAGGGAAGCTGGGGGGTGCCCAGAGGCATTACGGTGGGTGCTTTCCCTGAGCCTAACTCCTACCCCGAGGTGCAGCGTCCATGGGGCTGGGGAGGGGGCTGCGGGGAGGAGGCAAGCTGTAGCTGGAGGGGGATCCCGCATCTCATCCAGGGGGACGCGCCCTGTAGTACGCGCAGTTTTATTTTCGTCAGATCTCAGACTGTCTCTCCACGGACAGGTGCCTCACTTGTCCCACGGTTAATGCCGAACTGAAATTCAAATTACTCCCGTCCCACCGGTGAGGAGAGCCTGCCTCCCCAGGGATACACACCGGCGGGTGAAATCTAACCGTTTGCCGCAGGGCACTCTCGTGCCACAGACACCAAATCAAGCAAGCATATATCTACCTGTGGAAACAAAAATACTCTGTATTCCTGTCTCCTCAGCATTTCAGGGACACCAGAAGAAATAGCTTAGACAGTGACGAGGATGCTTTGGCAAACATCAAGAGTCGCTTGAAGCTAGATGCCATGGTTTCAAAACCTTAAAGCCACAACGCGCACCTCTAAGAGAAATGTTTCCAAAGCAATCTGAAAAACTGAACTTAAAAGCTCTGTCTTTTTCTTTCCTTTTTTCTTTTTTTTTCAACCTGCCAAGACTTGTATTCTGGTCTGGGTGTTTCTCATAAAACATTAGATGATATCAAACACTTCAGGCCGTCATTAAAAGGAATTTACTGTACAGCTTTAGGGATACTACCAGACATAAAAGGAGCCAAGCAGAACACTGAGCACAGGTGAAGACAACACAGAGACATTTCCAGTTCTGCAGCTTAAAAAATATTTGTTTCTGTAACTTTGGGCTACTTCCTATTTGCGATTCAGAATCTAAACTGCTTTGCTTTGCCTTTGCTTTAAAGCTGCACCTTGAACTTCTTTAGAAAGCACCTGTGACGAGCAGAGCAGGTATCAGGTCTTAGCAACAGGGCTAAAACGCTGGTGTTTGCAGGGAAATATGAAGGAAGGGCACTGCTACAAGAGAGGGCTCGCAGGCAGGGGCCAAATTTCAATTTTTATCAGCAGTGTAGATGATAAAATGAATTCTTGTAAAACGTAGAGATGACACGAAGATTGGTGGAGTGGTAAACAAGGAGAGCGTCTTGCTGTTACAGGCTGAAGGGAATTGCCTGACTGGATGGTCACAAGCCAGCAACATGCATTTTTAACATAGTTGAATGCTGTGTAATTCAGGTAGTACACTGGGGACTGGAGAACAGGGTATGCCTGGGACCATGGGGCCTCAGAAAAGGATTTAGAACCACTGAAGAGAAGAAGTGCCTCTCCAGATACCCAGGGGGGGTATCTGGCAGAAATCACAAACTACCTTGTCTCCACAGTCCTAGATACTAATGCCCATCTCTGCAGAAGACTGTGAAGGGTTCCATATACATAAGAAATGAAATATAAAGCAGAGCTCGGAAAGGCTTTTCGGCTTCTCCAACACGGGCACAACACAGATGCTGTGCAAGAAGCAAGGCGAAGTGCTGGGACCCCAAGCCTGCACGTTAGATGTCAGGAGCCTCTTCGAAAATAAGGAAGTGTAAGGGTGCCCTGTGCACAGGGGATTTGTGCAGATTAAAGGAGTATTTCACCACCTGAAAAGCAGCCCTCAATCTGGCCCGTGGCACTAGCAATTAAAAAGTTACAGTGGCTGCTCTGTGCCCTGTTAGAGTTAACAGTGAGCCTGGAGACCTCGATGGCGAATCACCAAAACCCTCAGTCAGGTTGTTGATAATAATCTGATGTCCTAAGCAGTGAAGTACTGGGCAGAGGGCCTCACTCTTAAATTGGCTTGAAGATAGGTTGCTGTCTCGTATCCTTCCATGCTTCAGACAGGGAGCTGGACTAAATGAAACCCCGAGATCTCTTTCACCCTGAATTATTCCATGATTCCATCATGATACCTTATAAAAAGTGAAGATCGAGTCACAGATCTCACCTCCAGACCTCGCAGAGCTTTGTGGTCTGTCACCCTTGGAAGATCTTGAAGTTCCTAGCTGGACAACAGCTCTTACCACTGAAACACTGCAATTGCCTCTGTGATACATGGAACAGCATGTAAAGAAAATGTGTGATTTTGACCAGCTGGGGTTATCTTATAAACCTTTTTATCAGAAAAAAAAAAAGTACCTCTGGGAAGTAATTGTCATTCTTCATTCATTATCTAAACCTTCAGAAAAAGCTTTGCAAATAGTTACGTACAGTGTTCTTTATAAAAGAAGTTAAACCATAAGTCACATATATGATATGCATTATATCGCTTCTTTGAATCGGCGAAATGTAAGAGAGACTGTAAGGTGAGAATATAAGTGGTTATTTAAGTCAAAATTCATATTAAAGTTTGGGATAGTTAAATACGGATCTAGCTCCCAGCATTAATAATAGCAACAACAATGATGAAGTTCACTTAGGACGTTTTTCCTAGTTCATCCTATCTAAGGCTTAGATTTTCGTGATGTGTAATGCTGATCCACATTGTTTAAATGCCTGCTGCCCTTCAAAGTATAATCCGTTTGGAACTATAAGAGAAACAAGAATCAGTATCCAGTGGTGCTATTAATTATTCTTCATGGATTAAATGCTTCAATTTCACCGAGTTATCACCCCATAACACCACTGCTCAGTAACTTTGCAGTATGTTTCCTTGCCCAAACAAGCTGAATCGCATCATTTTTGCATACTGCTGCTAACGTAGTTCAGGGCATAGTCTACATAATGTTGTTCCTGGGAGCCGGTGATTGAGAGAGTGCAAAATGTGTGTCTTGAGGGTTTCCACTGAAGGACTTAAATGGAATAGAAACTCAGAGGTCCTGAGAGGTCTCCTGGTAAGGATTGTTTGCTATGCCTCTGAGCAAAGCCCTAAACTGCAAAAGCAGCAGAATATTGGATTTTTTTTTTTCTTTTCTGTTTAAGAAGGCCAGTCCTCTTGAAGTTACCCAGACAGCTCTGATTTTGAAACAATTTATTCTGGACACCATAACTGCAGATTTAACTTCTTACTTGCTATAATTTTATTAAACTTCACTGACAGTTCACTGGGAGACCAGAGAAAAACCAGCGTTACTCAGACCATACCCTGGACTTGATCCTGCAGATCAAGTCAATAGGGAGGACGCTTGTGTAAGGACTCCCGGAAAAGGTTCTTAGTGGAATTAATCAGTATTAAATGCGCTAACATTTCTTGCAAACAATTGTAAATCAATTCCGAAACAGCTGCAATGAAATGGTGCTCCTGGCTCTGCTTTACTCTTTGTCATTCAGTGGTGATGTGGGGACACAGGGACCGTGCTAGCAGAAAAGAAAGATATTTTCCTAATGCTTTCCCAGGCACCCAGGGAGGCCTTCTGCTCTCCCTCTATCAGATCCCATCATTACCTCAGCTCTTAATTCCTTGGCAAACCCAAGCAGCAAGAGCTGGTACTGCAAGAAAATATATTCTTACTGAATGCCGAACATCTGTATTTTTTTCAGGAAGCCCTTTCCACCACAGACAATGTACTGGGATACCATTCTGTGAGTGAGGGTTCAAGGTCCGTCTTCTGCTCCCAGCAGAACCCTTTTTGTTCAGTTTTTGCTATTTCAGATAGAACTTCTAAAAAGAGCCATCTTTTCCTAAGTATTTGTAAGTGCATACATACATATATACACACAGAGATGGAAAAGATATGCAAGCAGTCTAATTTAATATAGCATGCTCTTCCTTTATGAAACCGTTCCCAGTTTGCTTTTTAAAAATAAACTTTTTAATCAGTATGAACATTAAAATAAAAAAGTTTAAAAATCAGTATCTTAAAATGGGTTCTTCAGCAATTCCAGGAAGCTACAAAATAGATGGAAACAATATTTTAATGCTTGCTAAGTACAGTATATATCCCATTAATCAATGCAAGAATACAAAGGATATGTTTAAAATGCAGGTTTTGTTATCAAAAGGTACAAAAGGCTAACTCTCGATATATATGACTCACCTCCACTAGAAGTAGAAATGGTCAGAAAATTTATGGCAGAGGAAAAGGTTTTTTTGACTGCAAATAACTGCAGGTGAAATCATAACCAGTTCAGAGAAATTTCTTTAAAAGAAAAAAAATTGGCATTTTGAGTTAAGAACGTAACTTGGAATATTAGAATTTTGCTTTGTGTTTACTTGAATTTCATTTAAATGCAAATATTTACTTACTGCATTACATATTTACATGGTCAGAGCATGAATGCATATTTTAATTATTATATTATCTTAATGGCAATTTGACATTTTAAAATGTCACATAAAAGCACAAATTAAAGAGGCTAGCTTAATACTATAAACATGATGATGTGTGACTGAGAACAGGTACTTTCAATTTTCTTCTGTTAACCTAGAAATGCTTAACTAAGCTATTTTGGAGATTAGTAAAACAGTTTCAAACCAGTTGATTGAAATACACACACAGAAGAGAGTTTGACCCAGCAAAAGGAGTTTCAGTCCCAGTTAAGCAGCAAAAACTAGTTATTTCTATTAAAACTTTACAACTTCACTGAATTCATGTTTTGACATGCTACACCTTGAAGTAAAGAGTATAAAAAATTTTTAAAAATACAAGTAAAATTCAGGAATTTAATTTTCAGAATGGAAGTGCACAAAATTTGCAAAAGACACTTGAGGTAATTCCTGTTTCATGAAGAAATAAAAGGTGTTTGACATGATCACAAGGAAGGCAAGGTAGTGCTGGTTTATTACCTTCAGCATATTGATGTGTGGTATTGTGAATGGAAGAAAGTCACTCCGGAGGCCTCAGAGCCCACCCTTGATTCCTTGCCGTGGACTCTACCCCAGTGCTCAGCTGCTATTTCAAGCAGAAAACCCTCTTCCCAGTATCCAACCTACATCTCCATGACTTCTTATTTGATCTCAAAAAGATGCCCAGATCACTTGAATAACTTCTATTTATGCTTACTGTGTGTTAAAATTGTCCTATGCCCTTCCTTTTTTCGCTTCTCCGGATGAAACAAAGCTAACGCCGAAATTTTTCCTTCAGAGGTCGTATTTGCTGATGACCTGTCCTGCTGCCCTTCCCTGGCCCCTCCAAGTGGCTCTTCTCTCTCTTGCGTATACAGTACCCAACAGTGGTCTCCAGTGCTGAGCACCACGCTATTTGAATATCTGCATACTAACACCCAATACGTAGCTTTAATTATTCTTACATAATGCTGTGGATGTACATTCATCATTACAACCTCCAACTCTTTTGCTGCCAAACTGCTCCCTAGACAGTTATTCCTTTTCTTGCATTTCTACAGTCAATTATGCTACTGAAGTGCAGGAGCTTGCGTTTATCAAAATCTACCCTGTTTTTACAGATAAATTCTTCAATTTTTCAATATAATTCTGAATTCTAGCCCTGCCCACCAATGCACTGGAAGTGTTGCCTAGTTTGATATTTTAATCTTTCAGAGAGTGTCCAATCCACAGAGCAGGGGCACTCAGTGCAGCCTTGCAGTCTGCCAGTGAAGAGTTGCCTGCTATTCTTCAGCCTGTTTCCCAGCTAGCCATCTACCCATCTGACCGTAGTTCATGTTTTCCAAATTCACCCATGAGACTGTCACGTGAGATACGACGTCTAGGAATCAAGATCTATGCTGCATGTCATTCTTCCTTCATCCATAATGTCTGTTGCCCATAAGTCAGTTACCTTGTCTTGGTGTACTTTATTCTTGATGAGACCATTACTGGCTGTTGAGCATTTTTTTATTTTCATCCAGATGGCTATAAAGTGCTGATCCATTGGCATGTATGTCCAAGAATTCAATTAAAATTCACCTAATTCCTGGGATCCCCTGTTCTTCACTTTGTAAGAGAAGATAGACCCCTAAGACGCCATCACCCACTCTTCTGAAGGTGCACACCCCCTTCCCAAAGCTCTGCTAATTCTCCCACTCCTTCAGGCAGCTCCCAAGCTATCCAAATTCAGCCCTGACATGTCCAGTTGATTCAAAATGTCTCAGTTTTCGTATACATTTCTTTCTGATTCTAGCCAGCGTCCTTAGGCACTAGTTACTAGTTTGAATTGTTTTAGCCATCTCATTTAATCCTTCACAAAACACAAGGAAATACCAAAAATTTTGCCCTTCTTAGCTGCCTCCTTGTAAGATTTTCCTCACTGTTGAAGACTGGACTGACACTTCTTCTGGCCTTCCTCTTACCAGTAGTATATTTTCAGAATCTTGTATCTTTCACAATTAACTTTTCTTGCTGCACTTCTACTTAACTCAGTAAATACCTTGTGAAAATCGTTTTTATTTTAAGAGGTGCACACAAAAGAAAAATGCAATTGTTTTCTGTAACATAATCAAATAGAGGTTTTTCAAAGTTACCATGTCATTTAAATATCCCGGATCAGTAGTGACATGGTGAATGCCAATGAAATACCACTTTCATATTATACCAGCATCATTCTGCCAGTAAATTTCCCCATGTAGACAAGCTCTTAGCAGTATTCCCCAGTGTCCTCCCATTGTGAGTGACATTTCACAGAGCTGAGAAGAATAACATTGAAATGACCCTAAACCGTGCTGGAGCACGGCAAAATTGTGAAAACGCAGAGGCTTTGAATATGAATTATTTTAAATTTTAAGTACACCTTTCTTTTATTAATCTAACAGAATTAGGGAGCTGTGAAGTACAGCAGATCAAACAATAAGAAGCCAGGAACTGTTGTGCAAAAAATTTATTCCAGTCAAAGTGAGACCACCAGGCTATCAAATCTCACTGCAAAATCCCTACAAGGTTACAGCTATTTGTACATGTAGGTTGTAGTCTTACTATTCCATGTGGTGATAATGCTAACTACGCATATTTTTTCTGGGAACTGGCCTTTAATTATTATCATAATCATATCTTGCTCTAAATACTGGGTAATTTCTCTGCTCTTGCCAGCCTGTCGCCCTTCTGGCTGACTTCTGTGTTTCCTGCGCAAAGCAGTGGCACTGTAAATGTCAGACTCTGCTTGGCAGCTTCACCAGAGAAGCTGGGAAGAGCTCTGAGAACATCTCCAATCACCAGGCTTTTCCTCCTCCAGAAGCGATTGCAGAAAGTCAGTAAACTTCTCCACAGAGGCAGCAAGTCAAGGTGAGGGTGCCTTTGCACTGCGTGTCCTGTTCCCCCTCAGCTGTGGTGAGGCAGATTGCATTATCTCCTACATGTCGGTCATATCGAAGATTACAACAAAACCTCTCTTTTGCCACTTTCAGACACAAAATGGCCGAACAGTCACATTCTGTTCAAGAAGTTCTCAGTTAATGTTGCATGTAGAGAGATAGGAAGATCTCAATCATAAATTAACCGTGCATCAAAGGATGTCACATCTTGGGGATCTGCTCTTTGGCAAAACTTCACAGTGCAAATGTTTCTCCCCTAAAAACTGGAAACTTGCCAGGGTAGGTGGTAAACAAACAGTAATAAATGCATGTGATGATGCTACTGTACTTGTTACACATGCGTTTTTCTGCCTGAGAGAGATCTTGCAAGAATAGTTACGGAGCTCTAGTAGAATAATCACTCACAGAAGCTGCAGAAGCATATAACAGTCTATTTCAGAACAATGCAGCTCAAATTTTTTTAAAATATCCCAGCCAACCTTATAGCCTAGGATGTATGACATGGGGATAGTTCAGTACTCCAAGGGCAGGACTTGACTCCATAGGATTTGGGTTTGCTTCCTGTAATGAGCACTCTCCTGCACTCTATCTTTGAGTAGACCAGTTTTACAGATCTTTTTTTCTGCAGAAATATTCATTTCCATTGCCTAACTTGCATGACTGGTAGGGTATAATTATCCGAAACACTTATAACCTTCACTGAAATAAAGAAATAGCCCAAATGAGTGAATATGCACAGAATCACAGACTGACTGAGGTTGGAAGGGACCTCTGGAGGTCATCTGGTCCAACCCCCTTGATCAAGCAGGGCCACCTAGAGCCGGTTGTCCAGGACCATGTCCAGACAGGTTTCGAATACCTCCAAGGATGGAGACTCCACAGTCTCTCTGGGAAGCCTGTGCTAGTGCTCCTGGTAAAAAAGTGTTCCCTGAGGTTCAGAGGGAACCTCCTGTGTTTTAGTTTGTGCCTGTTGCCTCTGGTCCTGTGGGGAACCACTGAAAAAAGCCTGACTTCTTTACACCCTCCCTTCTTTACACTCTCCTTATTATTCAGGCTGAACAGTCCCAGCTCTAATTCTTGTGTATAGAAAGCTCATCAACTTCAAAACCCAGTGTTAATAAGAGGCTTAACTAGACGCTCACCTGGGACAAGGCCTCTCCAGGATGCCTTTGAGCTACATCAGCAGACCACTGCAGAGAAGTTTCATCTGCCATGGGCTCTGCAGTAGCTGTTGGGGGTTTCAGTGGGAGGCTTGTAGGTGCAACGTCTTCCGTCCACCACAGTTTATAAGTGGTACAATTCCGTTTGTTTGAAAGGTTTTTCACTGTGTTTAATCAGGTTCCTTAGCTGCTCTTTGATAATGCTTGTTTTGTTCTCACATCTTTTTTTGCATGATTTTAAAATGGGTGGGGGGAGATATTTCTCAGAAAAAATATATATATACTAGTAAAAGAGTTTCATGCAACTATAATTCCATTTAGATCACTGTCAGTGACAGGCGGAATTTACTTAAAGATATTTTCTGTGCTTTACGGTTACTCATTCATGCAAATAAAGATAGCCCTTGAAGCCAAGTCACCTTGCCCTCTCAATCATCCACCTTGCCCTCCAGAGCTCTGGGGGGAATGCTGAATTAAAATCTGTCTGCTCTGGCAGAGGTGGTTTTTTTGATATAAAGCCAGAATAATTATTCAGACATATGTTTACAGCTGCAAGGTTATATTTTGCTGAAGATTTTTTAAAGTGAAAATGTAACTTGGTTGCTAAAGGGTTTTCTGTTTAATCGCTGAAGAGGTATGGAAGACAGGGAAATTTGTGAATTTACTCTCTTTCATCTCTCTCCTTCCAATTTTTGTTTGTTCAGCTCACTTTTTTTTTTGATAAACTAAAATTTTGGAGGCTTTAAAACACTTCCAAGTCATATCATTTAAGGAGTTTCGTAATATTTTTGTGTGTAGAAACAAAGTTACATTTTTCCCCCTTTTTTGGCCTTCCATGGAGATAACAAACACTGGTCAGACTGAAGTAAAAGACTACAGGAAGGTTATGTTAGTCATGTTAAGAAGAGTTCAATGGAGGGCTTCAAACAATATTTAAAGCTGTTTGGCAGTGCTGAAAATTAGCTTAAAGGATGACAAATGCAAATTGAGAAATGCCTAGCTGGAATTTACAAACTCTCCTGTAATAAAAAGGAATGCAACCTTCAGTTTTTCAGCTGTAGCGATCCTTGAAGCAACAAGAACAGAAGAAACAGAAGGGGAAGATTCTCAAAAGGAAGACAACTCTATCTTTGATGTTTTAATGGCACTCACGTTGCATAACCCTTGCAGGAACAAGTAATATAATACAGAATAAAACTTCCTCAAATGTGGCAGGATTCCACTTCGGATATTAAACTCTTGAGTAGTGATGCATCTAAAGAAACTATCATAGGACTAGCTTAACGAGAGACCTGAAATACCTCTAGATATTTCTCCCCACTTTTTATTTAACCCAGCTTGAACTTTCAAAATTATACCTGTTGTGAAGCAGGTATGGCCAGTTTGGCAGATTGTTCATTTCCACCTCAACAGCTGGAATACATACGCAGTGAATGAGGTATATAGTGCATCCCGATTTTTGTCTCTCTTTTCATTAGTGTACTGCCTAGCTGCTCTTGGAAGAAAAACAATTATTGTTAGATCAGTGGTTTTCAGCCATTCACCTGCACTGAGCTACCAAGGCCCTGGTAGCACTGCCTCGTGAAGCCATAAAGCAAGGAAGATGCAGGTCATAAATGCCAAGGTTCCAGGTAAGTGGAGGTTGGAAACACTGGGAAAAACCTCAAATCATAATAAAAGTTCAGAAAATTTATCTCATAGTAAAAGATCCCAGAATCTTAGTTATATTATTTAAACCAAAAAAAGAAGAAGTGATTGACTGTTGAAAGAGGTGTCTTCATGAGGAATTGACCTCTGATACTGCATGGCTTTTTAATTCAGCAGAAAAAGATATCCTGGAGATAGAAGCCAAGGCTACAGAAAAAAAGTAGAAACAGATTTTTTTAAAGGAGTGTTATTAACACCTTAAAGAATCACGGGGGGATGTTTTGTGGATCCTTCAGATCTTACATTTCAAGACTTGATAGGTTTCTAAAGATGTAGGAGCTGCCTGGTCATAGCAACACGGGGGGAGTGGGTCAAGAGGAGGCCACGAAAATGATTGGGGGATGGAACACCTCTCCTGTAAGGAAAAGCTGAGAGAGTTGAGGCTGTTCAACCTGGAGAAGAGAAGGCCCCAGGGACACCTTACAGCAGCCTTCCAGTACCTGAAGGGGACCTACAAGAAAGCTGGAGAGGGACTTTTTACAGGGGCCTGTAGTGATAGGACAAGGGGTAATGGCTTTACAATGAAAGAGGATAGATTTAGATAGGATATAAGCAAGAAATTCTTTACTGTGCGGGTGGTGAGGCACTGGAACATGTTGCCCAGAGAAGTTGTGGATGCCCCCTCCCTGGCGGTGTTCAAGGCCAGGTTGGATGGGGCTTTGAACAACCTGGTCCCTTCCAACTCAAACCATTCTATCATTCAGTCATAGCCTGGCTTGTGTCCTGAGGGAGGTCACACAAGATGGTCACTGAGGTTCCTCTGACCCTGTGGTCCCATAGAAACAGAGACACCACGAAAATAGTTCGAAGTTGTGAAGCTACAGGCAGAGAGAAATTACCTGGAGCCTACGAACCCTTACTTGTAGCCAAGAATCACTTCTGACAAAATCTTCTAATTTAGCCCACAATTTATGGGTTGAGAATGGGCTGAAGGAGGGAAAAAAATATTGTAAATCATTCAGAGAAGGTTTTCTTGGTTTTTTTCTGCATCTATCTCATACTACATTATACATAGTGGTGTTGAAGTCTTTAGTGTAATCTAATAATCAAGAGAGTTTGGGAACAAGTTTATGTACACAAAGGAACTTTTTCTCAGCTATAATATGTAAGCCTGGATAATGACATTACGTTTTTGAGACTGAGATCAACATTGTAACTGAGCCCATTCCAAACCCTATCAGCTTTCATTAACACAGCCATTCATCCCTACTTTAATCTTTCTTCTTAAACTAATCAAACTATGAATCAAAGAAAATGTCTGTGTCCATATCACTTAAGTTTTACCAAAGTGTAATATTTAGCTCAGGGTCTGATTCACAAAAACATCCACCCGCCAGTCTAGATTTGTACTTTAATTTCCAGGTAAGACACCTTTCTTAAAAAGACCATACTTCATACCAAAATTTGACACTAAGTGTAGAAAAAAGCATATTGACATTCAGTTCAGGAGCTTAATGAATCAAACCAGAATGATTCCAGCCTTGTTAGCCCCAGTTATGTGTCATTTCATCTCCTACAATGATTTTCTCCACTCATTTAATTTAGGAATAATCTTTTGTTATGGTTATTTTTTTAACACTTAGAAATCAGGTGGACTGCCATGGAGGCCACTTTCTGATACAATTTTTTCTTCTTTTTGGAACCAGCTCATAAATGGC
>Ga0065711_1046120_pt1 | contig 13073 bp, 6 predicted proteins | sample Hoacrofraction12_FD_59098 | JGI IMG/M metagenome (GOLD analysis project Ga0065711, IMG submission 59098) | Hoatzin crop microbial communities from Cojedes, Venezuela - Epithelial fraction 12 v2 (version 2) | ecosystem: Host-associated > Birds > Digestive system > Esophagus > Crop | place... | reverse complement strand
AGATATTCAAGACCCACCTGGACGGGGTCCTGTGCGGCCTGCTGTAGGTGACCCTGCTTTGGCAGGGGGGTTGGACTAGATGACCCACAGAGGTCCCTTCCAACCCCTACTATTCTGTGATTCTGTGATTCTGTAAAGGAGGGCAGATTTAGACTGGATATGAAGAACTTTTTCATGATGAGGGCAATGAAACACTGGCACAGGTTGCCCAGAGAGGTGATAGATACCCCATCCCTAGAAACATTCAAGGTCAGGTTGCACAGGGCTCTGAGCAGCCTGATCTGGTTGAAGATGTCCCTGCTCACTGCAGGGGAGTTGGGCTAGATGACCTCTAAAGGTCCCTTCCAACCCAAAGCATCCAATGATTCTATAATGTCTGTGCTTGCAGCCAAAGAATTTGTCAAGCTTCATTCCAACAGGAAGCTGACAGAATGTTTCATGTGAAACCTCATTTTTTTTAAATATATGCAAACCTATAAAGGAGTGGGAAGAAAACCTACAGATGTAATACTTTAGATAAAATATTTCTTAAATCTTTATTCCCCTGACAGGTGATAATTACCTGTGTAAACACCCTAATAGTCCAAAGAATTTAGGAGGAGGAAGCCTTACTAAGTCTGATTGTTAAGAAGCATAGCTATGTACAACACAGCTAGACATTCAAAGCTTTCTTATAAAAAACGACAACTCCTAGGCCTCTAGCCTGGAAAAAGTATTTTCCTTCCCTTTTCCAACACATACTTAAATACATGTTTACGTACGTATCACCAGCATTAATGAGTAAGACAACTGCCTGCCAGGTCTGGCACACAGAGGCTCTGCCACTTCAGGCCCTCTCACCCTGGAGAGCTGGCAACAGGGCAGCAAAAAGCTCCTCAGCCCCCAGTTCACCCAGTGAAGGAGGAAGGAGCACTGCGTTGCTGCCATCTGCATTGTTTCCTTGCCAGTCACCATCCACAAAAGACCACGTCGACCATTCAAGCAGTTTAGCATCCACATAGAAACAGCAAAGCGATATTGCTCTGTCCTCCTGCTACCCCTAATAATCTAGGTAAAAAGCTGTCTCTTCTTCAGCATCTTAAACAGCTCCACACCAGTTCAAGGATAGGCCATTTGTTTGCCCTCTTCTCTTTAGACAGACAATTTTATTGCACTTTCTTGTTAACGCAGAAGTCTTTTACAGCACACTAAAACATATTCCTATTCAGGCAATCTCACAATAAATTCACCTGTTTTTTTTCTTGAAGGAGTTTTCCCAGGAGCAAGGAGAGGGGAAGTCACTGAAAGCAGAAGCCAAGCCAACAGAACATGCACTGAATTTTCTTATCACTATGTGCAAGTCAGTGACTCATATGCTGTTTGCTACTCTGAATTGCCCACGTTTTGGCAGAATGATCTTTGCAGGACAACCCAAATGAAAAAAGGCATGGACAAGCAAGAAGGTAACCAGAAAATTCACTTCAGAGACAGAAATCCACATTTTCACCAGCTCTTGGATAGAACAGAGATCTCTTCAGTGACTTCCCTCCATCCCAGATGTTGCCCCAGAGGCAGCCAAGGCCTCAGACATCAACTTTTACCTCTGCTTGGTATTGCCTCCAGGCTCATCTGAGGAATATGTAAATTACAAAGTGCTTCACAGCAGGCTGGGCATTTCTATTAGTTCACAGTTAAAGGCAGACACTGTTGACCAGTCTCCTTTCAAGTCACTGTCACACGGACATCTTTGTTCTTTTAACAGGAGAAGCAACTGTCCAATGTATAAATGCCTTAGCCTTAAAACCTTTTAAGGATCCCCTTTCTGCAGTGTGGAACGAGGTAGAACCACCATCTTTAAATATCTCTGGAGAATCCAGCCATGAAGACTTGGCCTGAAACCAAGCTTGGGTCCAAGAAGGAAGAACAGTAAAATGGTGAAGGGAATAAAGCAGTTTTCCCCCCCTCAGATCAAGCACACTAACACTGAAAGATGCTGCTGAAGTTAAACAGGGTTGCATGCAAGCAGCTAGAGTCAGAATTCTACCTGTAACATGAACAAACGACATCTATAGATACTTTCTTCCTAACTAAACAGAGATTTTCTTTATTTTGGTGAAGAGGTCATTATTTCACCTTGTGAAAACTCAAATGTTTCAGATTTTCTTTAGCTAAGGACATCTGAGGCACAAATCCTCTAGCGTCACTGCAAGGGTCACTGTGTGGTATTGTTTATAACATGCGATTCTACTTTCAAGTCCTGGGAATTCAGGTGAGAAGCAGTGTCATTAGACATAGATCTGTCTACTCCATTTTCACTTCCCACCCCAAATTTTTGTTACAATCAACTTTTAGCTGCAGAAATACAGTGGCTGTTTGCATTAGTCACATAGCAAGGTGAAAGAGGATTAAGAATTCATATACCAGCAGTGTAAAACAAGTCACTGGAAACTCCCCACCCCCTTAAGGGATCATTTTGATTTGGGAGACCTGGCTTGATTCTCTATAACACCACCCTTTTCTGCCTGGCTATATAGTCACTGGAACTTCCAACTCATCACCCTGGACAGACATATCTTATTTGTCCAATCCAAGACATTAAATGTAAATATACACTGTATCTGCAATGATACTGGAATGCAAACCCATTCCCTTTCTCACCACTCCCCAGAAGACAGCTTCAAAAAAGCTGGAGCACAAAATGACTTTCCCGAGTTTTCCCTCAGAACAAAACATAGGGGAGACTGCCTGTGGGCAAGAAGTCTGCCAGAAGCACACGTCTTTCATCCTTTATTGTGAGCCATGATTCACTGTTTGTTAAACAGCAGTATTTAAGTTTCAAATAGTGTAATCCACTACTAAATCTTACAAATCCAGAAAAGACAGGGCATTCTAACCATAATTACTGCCACGTTATTTTTGTCTCAGTCATCTTTAGGTGGCTCTGCACTGCTTTTTAAGTTCAAATCTATTTAGAGGTGAGCTTTATGTTATGGCTCAAATATGACTCTAGTTTGAGGATATTCACTAAGTGATCAACTAGCAAACCCTGCTGTTTAATGAGGAAGAATGGGCTCACGGACTGCCTTCAGCCACCAACACCTGTTAAACATGTTCAAAATCTGCATTCTGTGATAAATTTTATTTCATATCCTCTCTCTATTTCTGAGCCCAAACAACTCCTCAAATGAGTATCCTCACTCTTCTGATAGTGGAGTAAGACAGTAGATGAGAAAAAGTACCTCTTGAGATTTTTGCTTTTAGAAATTCAAGAAACTGAATTCAGTAAACAAGATGTACAGGAGTTACAACACAAACAAAAATCCAGGAATCTCAAACATTAGAGACAGAGACTAGAGCCCTAGGAGTCCAGTAATTCATAGATAACCAAAATAGTTACTTCAGCTTTCCATTTTAAGGATTCGTAAGAGAAACGAGACACCAGCGACCTAAAAAAGGGAGTCTTAAGCAAGTTATACCATCATCTTTGATAAAGTAAGGAAGAAGCATATAGTCCAGTGTTCAGACTATGTGCAACACTGCATGTCTGCAACTAAAGCATACAACACAATTTCTCAGTTAAAAAAATCCAAGCTCACATCTAAAATGTTACCAAGTGCATAAAAAAATTTCAAAGTTTCCTATACGTAATCATAATCTACCTCTAAACAGACTACAAAGGACCAACCATCTGCTACATGGTGGAAGTCCTAGTCTATTCTATTGATATTAGCAGAATGCTTAAGGTACACTTGGAAAGAGAAAACAAATGCATCCGATCAACAAGTCAAAACATTTCAGTTTCTTTAAATCATAATTAACACTACATACTTTTATGGTTTTAGTCTGAAGTCTCAATCCATTCAGAGTGTTGATAGCTTTTTCAGCATCCTTGGGGTCAACGTAGTTCACAAAACCATAACCCAAACTCTGTCCTGATAAAAAAAGAGGAAGAAGAGTGATCATTAGTACCACAATGCTATGCAATTAGTAACTATTGGGGCTTAAAACCTAGACAAACACATTGAGCAAAAATTGTTTCTATTGTGAACAGTTTCTGCCCCAGATGAAGTTTCAAAGGCTCACAGCACCTAGTTTCTGCAGCAAGGTTAGTGTTTTTTAACCAGCTTCCTCTGTTCCTGTGGTCTGCTCCAAGTCCAACACAGAAATGGCTATAGTGAGTTTAATGAAAGGCTTAAAAACTGCTACACAAAATAGGTTCAGGAGCTTGTTATGATCTGTTAGAGACTAAAGGAAGTGAAGGAGCTTCAAGGTTAAGATGACATAAAACTCCACTACTCATTTCTGAACTTTTTAATTGAACACAGAGAGTATAGTGGCAAAATTCTGAATCAGTACTTCAAAATACGTGTGTCAAATATACTTCAGTATCAAAATTTGAGCCAAATTTGAAGCCAAGTATTTCTACAAATGTTATTCACACATTAACTAGAGCCTCTCAGTAACAAGAAGTTTAGAGGCTCATTTTGTTTCTATAGTCAAAACAACTAGTACAAGTAAGTGGTCATGCGCTAAATATCATTCAGTAATAACGCAACGTTTTCAGCTTCTTTCAACACTGGTAATTCAGATGACAGATGGACATACAGCATTTTTAATTTGCTTTTAATCACTGAATCACAGCCCATTTCTAACAGTGTATTCTGACTAAGCACTTCTAAGAAGTGAGAGCTTGGCAGTAGTCATCTTGACAACTTCAAAGTATACCATCCTTAACCAGCTGCCTTCAGCATACCCCTTTAAAAATATTTTTTAGTGTATCAGAATGCAAAAAGGTAGAAAAATTTAATGTAGCAAAAGCATACCACTTAAGAATACTATCCTTCATTAACGTGGATCTTTTCAGAAACACTCTCCCACACCTTCACCGTTCTTTTTTTAGCAACTAAAACAAGGTCCAAAATCCAGTCAACAAGCCAAAGGGAAGCATCCAATGTATCTAATTCACAGTATGCTAGTTTGAGAGCTTGGAGATACAACAGTATTAAAGGATAAACAGTATTAGATAAAACACAGATGGCAAATTCATTTATTGCCAGAAAAGACACAAAGGAACCTATGCAATATTGTGTTTTTGTATGGTATCTATACAGCATATGTTAAATAGCATATAAAGCAAAAAAATTATGGGAAGTTTATAATTGATGAAGACAGGACAGGCTTTAGTAACAAGCCCACTACTGTTGACATTCACAATTTTGTACAAAATAGTCTACCACAGCACCAAAAGTTAGAGGACACCACCACCTCTCACTCCCCCAGGCTACCCGCATTCTTCCTAATCTCCTCCTCAAAACAGCACACACAAACACAAATAAATTGGCTAGATAAAGCCATGAACAGGTTACTATATGCAAAGTTATTAACAAAAAACATCCAAAACCCAACTGGACCAAGTCCTGAGCAACATGCTCTACACAGCCCTGCTCTGAGCAGCACGCTGAACAATGTGATCTCCACAAGTGGCTCCAACCTCAGCAATTCAGTTCTTCCATAACAAATAATATGGAAATATACAGAAGCATTACTGTAATCAAACTAATAAGGAAAAAGGCACTTCTAGGTTAAGCAACTTAGCTGTATCTAGGTGGAGCTGTAAATTAATACAGAAGAGCAATTTCTATACCTGTCACCTCTATGACTCCCACTGTCTGCAGAAACTCTTCCCAGCAGTATCTCCAAAATAGAGCAACTTAAAGGAATGTCTCTTTTTGTGCATGGCTTTTATTTTAGTCTTATCTCCTAATGCAGAAATGCTGATTTTTGGTGTTGTTACTAACCTAGTAAGGAACCCATTTAAACCACAACCTTAAAAGATGTTAAAAATCTCCAAGTGAAAGCTATTTCATGTAAGATGTTCCAAATACTCCACTACTCACAAATTCCAGAGTGAACAGAAAAAGATGTGCAGAAATGGTTTTTACTGCTTTCTATTCACATGATCTATTTTTCACATTAAAAACACCCAGACCATGGCAGGCAAAAAGTATACCTAGCTATTACAAAAGATATCATTCATGACCAGCTCTTCTGCAGACATTCTATTAGTTAAGCTTGATGAGTATTAGGCAGACTAATCTAGGAAGCTGCAAAACCAAAATCCAGTAATTTATTCAGGACAAGCTTGAACTCATTTCTGCATGTTTATTCTACAATTTTGCAATTAAAAAACCTTTTACTGTGAGGGTGGTGAAACACTGATGCAGGCCTCCCAGAGGGGTTGTGAAGTCTCCATTACTGGAGATAGTCAAAGTCTGACTGGACATAGTCCTGGGCAATCTACTCAGGAAGCACCTGCTTGATGAAGAGAAGTTGACTAGATTATCTCCAGAAGTCCTTTTTGCCTTCATCAATTCTGTGAATGATTTATTTAAATCAGTTTTGTTTAATTTGGACTACCATCTAAAATTCAAAGGTGTTCAGATCTAACATTCTAAGGTCCCTACATGACTGAAAAGGTTAAGAAATGGTAAAACTTCTTTAAGAGATCAAAATTTTGCCTGAAGATCAAGTGGTTCAATTACACATTATCAATAATTCAGAGTAAAAAATAACTTTCTTCATAGAAGCACATAAGAAAGAAGAATCTTGGCACTCTAAAAAATCAATACAAATAAGTAGAAATTGTACCTGATTTCTGGAATCAGAGGCTTGAGGGACCACCCTTAAGTCTTCCAGCTTGTGTTAAGGGAAGATGCTTAAGAGGTCTGCCAGTTCATATACAGGTGGCTCAGTTTTAGAAAATTCAGATAAGCATTTAAAAAAATACAGCAGCAGCTATATCAAATGACCCATCAAATACCCCAACTGTTGCAAAGTATGTCTGACAGGTGGTGGTACTTCTCACTTCATGAGAAAGTGCCAGCTGGGTTACAAGAACATAGAATCCCAGTTCTTTGAGTGTACAGGACTTCAGCCAAAACTTCTGTTAGTATCACTGAGGCTGTACAAGCCAGAGAAGTCCCATCTGATTGTGGATTTCAGATTGGGAAAGGGCAGCATACGCACTTCACACAAATTTTAAATCAAATTAAGTTAGAGATACCTGGCCAGTATAATCCAAACAAGTTCTCCTTGTGTGCAGCTGTTTCCCCCCTCCTCAGTGTCTAAACTTTTTACTTTCAAGACAAACCACATAGAAGCTAGATGCACTTAAACCCAATTAGCCACCACTTAGAATATCTAAAAAGAAGTCCTTCATTATTTAACTGTAATGATTAATTTGTATTGCCTGAAGCCAAAGAATTAACTGAACACTGACTGAAAATGGCTCTGGACTCTTCTATCTGTGCCCTTTCTACATTAAACTCCATTCTCCGAGACAGAAATCAGCAGAACACACCCTTGTTTCCAAGTCTACTAATACACTCCAAGCAGATTATGTGTCCGAGTCCACAATGGTGTGATGGAATGAAGAAGGTAAATCTACAGTTGTCCACAAGTTATATAATCCTCAGATTTAACCGTATATCAAAAAGCAGCATAGTCTCCCACTGTTTTAAGACAGGAATCAGTTCCATCTGGCTCTTGTCTCAGCTTTGTTTTTCTAACTTGTGCTTAATGACAGTATAGTCTAAAAACCTCTTGACACCTCTCCAGGTTAGCTGTCCTGGTCCTCTGTGTACTATGATGTGTTTAGGTATTCTGAATATCCAGTTTAGCCCTTCCTAGATCTTCAAAAATATGGCCTACTCAGCCTTACAGACAAGAAACTATCTGTGCACATCAGCTATTTATTCCATCACTCTGACCTATAAACAGTATTAAATTTAGCTTATTTAAAGAAAGTGACTGAGTTTCTTGGTTTTGTGAGTTATTACTTGTGCCAGTAAGAAGAAAACACTCACCACCTTCAAGGGGACTGCTCTGCTCATTTGCAGCAGCGAGCAATACTTCAGAAGTTACATGCTAAAACGATCAGTTGAGCTGCTTCTCCTTTAATGTTCCTGCAGCTACTTCACAGTACTGTTTAAAGCCGTTTCTGTACACTTTCCACTAAATTTTCTGCTTGAGACACTATGAACATTTGACAATGTGGTGCAACATAGAACAATATCTAAACAACTGGTAAAAGATGAAATCACCCAAAGTCAGCTGAAGGAAATCGCCCAAAGGAAAAGCCAAAACGACAAAATGATCTGGAAGGAATGAGGAAATGAATGAGCAAAAGCTGCTTGACTTGAATTTTGCTTCAACAAAATCTGATAAAAAAACAAAACCTGCACAGAAGTGCATCTCACAGGTCTGTAAGACAGCAAAGAACTTAAAGCAAAGGTTATGATTTGAAATTTCATATTCATTAGTTTTTTTATGTTTGATACAACTGACACTTCCAAAGGCAAATTCCAGCAGAGGTAGCAAAAAAATTCTTTTCAGTCAGGCATCTCTGAACCCAGGCATGCTATATCCACCACTAAGTGGATCACAACTTGCAAGTACATGGCCTGTAAGAAAACTTGAACTGGAAAGCACTATGCTACTTACTTTAATGAGCGAAACTGTTCCGTATATGTTTCAAGCGTATGAGCTTCATAAATGCCACTTGACCACCATCTATGATGACGATGCAAACACAGTACTTTATTAGTTAACGACTACTTTTTTGGTATTACCATCAATATACAGAATGGATTTTGATAGGACAGTGGCAAAAAATAATTTCATGTGATTTATTTCTAATCAGTCTTTGAAAAGACTGCTCTAGAGACTGAGTGGAGATCCACATGCACACTAGAAAAGTGTAGACAGTAATTTACCATTAAATATGAAGCAAGAACAGCAATTCAGTATTTAGGAAAGAAAAGTAGACAGACTTCAAAAGCACTGGTCAGCAAAAGACCAAAAAAGTTTCAAGCAGGACAAGGGAAATAAACAAGTTGGAAGGTATAGCCATGGTCACAGTGCTCCTGAATTTACTACTGTGCCTTGGAAAACGTCACTTTTTGCTTTAAAAGTGCACAGGCTATAATTCACAATACTTAGTGGAAGAATCACAAATGAACTAGTTCTGTCCTGCACAAGTTGCTTCACAAGTGTTTACTATAGATAAAGCCTATTTAAATACTACACACAGCCTAAAGAAAATCCTCTGCCATACAGCACTCAGAGGAAGTCCCAAATGGATGCTATCCACAGAGCAAATGGTCATACAAAGTAGAATTGACACCTGTTATCCATTCTTAATGTTTTCCTTTAAAAACACCAGCAATATTCCTTAAAGCTGAATAAAGCCCTTTTAATATAATTGGTAAAACAGTATTTTCCTCCTGACAAAAACATTCAACTTTCCAAATAGGAATAATCTCATTCTAGAACTCTACTTATGTGAAAGGACTCCTTGATTATTTCCAGAAACTGCTTCAACATTTTTAAGGAGATAAATTATAGCAGAGCCCTGCTGCAAGAATTGAATTTTGTAAGTAAAAGTCATGATGAAGACTCAGGTTGGATGACCGCAGATGTGACAAGTGAAGAAATAAGAAAAAGAATTAAGAAACTTAACTGGTTGTTTTGCAAAATCCAAGCTAGGTCTAATTTTTGCTTAAGGTAACTCAGCAGGATTGTGGGATAAAAACATGCATCACTGCATAAAAAGTGACATGCATAATTGCTAACTGCATCACTGAAAAAACATACACTGGACTGTGCATTTCCATGAGGCACAGCTATTTACACCGTCTAAAAGAGGTTACTGCTGAATTACAGAATGCTCAAAAGCAATTACAAACCTGCTCACTTTATTACCATTAACTACTTACATAAAGCACTCACGAACTTCGAGAGGAACAGGAGATCTAGAAACTAGGAGATTTTTTCCTATTACCCTTTTACTACTGAAATTTTTCATAATGGAAATATAAGAAAGAGTTAGTGACATAAAAGAAAGAAAATGAAGAAATAAATACTGAGGCCATGTTGAACACTAATGCATCTCACTACCTTAAAAGAGTCCTCTGCTGGAGAAGCATTTGTGCATGACACGCTTGGTTGCATGAAAGCCTTGTGTCCTGAGGCATCCCCCAGTTGAGTGCTGGGAGACTAGCTAGTGAGACCTGTCACATAAGACAAGAGATTACTCTAGATAGGACAATTAATAGGACATTCTCAAGTAAGAGTATGGAGTAACATGTCACCTATTTTTCTGATCATTGCTGTAGTCTAAGGGTTTCACTTCAAGCCCACTTCCACAGTAAACACAGTTCATCTGCATTTGAAGGGGAAACCTGATATCACTTGTTTCTTGCAGTATATGGTGCCATTCTCAGCTGTATACATCCTCCCCCTACTTTGTTATCAATTTAGAGATCATATATTCTGATAAAATGAAGCACACTTTTTCTACATTCAAACGAAGTGTTTTCACTCTAAATGATGGTGGTGTCTTCTTGCTGTTGTCTGTCTATTGACAGTTTTAAGTGCTGGACTGTTAGTGGTGATTGCCTGTCCAATGCAGCAATTTACGCCTCAACTGGACTGAGGGAAGCACATGTAAACAGTAATGAACAGTTGTATACAAGTGCAGGATAACATGACAAAGGTTTTAGTCTCCCTCGATAATCCACACATAATTACCACCTTTTAGTAGTTTGGTCTTCTCAATTTTTACTGCATCTAAGCTTCCTGTTTCTCTAGAAAACGCAGAACTTATTTCCAAACAGCAATTCAGCTACACTGGAACATAAGAAAAACTGAGAGAAAGACTTTCCAAATTAAGTTATCTACCCCCACCAAGCCTGTTTTCTTCTTTCCAATAAACCTGCATTAAGATTCTACTGGTATGTTAAGGAGTTACACAAACAGCTGAACCAGGTCATGTAGTCCAACCACACTAGGCTAGTAGTTAAGATGTTTTACAGCCTCTTGTCTCAATTTCCATCGGAAGTTGCCTGCCCGACAACTTTTCTTACAAGAAGTGTACTCGGTCAACCTTCATTTCCTCTCCTTTTCTCTTTGGAAGCAGCTGCAACAGCCACAGACAGTGGCTTTTCTTCTAAAGCTTTAATGCATCTGCCACATAACAACTAAATTCCTCTATGCTGTACTTCCAAAAAGGACAAGAGCCTTCAGATCAGACAGCTTCCTTCAAGGCCAAGTTTAAAGATATCCTCTCCCTTTGACTACTATACCCATAAACCTGATAAGCAGGTGAAAGTAATTTTTAAAAGTGGGACTACAACATGTAACAAGATAAAACACCTGTAACTAGACAGATATGCAGGAATGTCTGCATAGCTGCTCCCTTCTGCAGTGGCTAAAGCATGACAGTTTATTTTATAACAGCCCTTGGAGTGCAGAACAGCTGCAAAATGCTTCTGTTATGCTTTCAATCTACAAGCTACCACTCAGTTTCAGGAAGAATATTCCCTAAAGCCTGTAGGCACCTCAGAACTAAGAAATACTATTTCGGACACCAGCGCCAAAGGCAGCATTTTCAACAGGTTTTCACTTAATGCTGGTGGGCTGGATGCATAGTAAGAGAGAGTTCAGTGATCTGAATGACACAGTACTGTTCTTGAGTTTGCCAGAAAGTGCTGAAGTGTCATTTACAATCTGTTACACCTTAAAAGAAAGGCTTGAAAGGTAGACAAATAAGCTTTAACTTAACACATGTTAAGGACGCCGTTTCAAAAGCTACTTCTGAAATACTGTGAGAGCTGTGTCACAGGAAAAGTCCTTGCAAGGTTATAAATGTGCACTGAACTCAAAAGCTGCTTTTTCAGTAGTCTTGCAACATTTTAACACTCCTGAAAAAGAATGCATGTTGTTTTCTGCACAACATCATGATTAGAGAGCAGGTGATTAGTACAGTTTTACTGTATGCCTGATTAAAGCATCTTGGGAAATTAACAGGTCTTCTCTGAATGTTTTTTGAGCAGAAACACAAAGTCTGACCCCAGAAATTTATGGCCAATACCAAGCCCACTTATCTTCTCATCTTGAAGTCTCCTGCCATCTACTGAGTCTGTGTCCTCATGATTCTCCTCTCTAAACAGCTGTTGCTAAAGATAGTTTCCCTACATGCATGATTGTGAGAAGCCAGTCTCCCCATACACAATTTGGCCAGTGCCGTAGAACTGTATCTTTGCTTGAGCACACAGCTGGTATTTTTTTTCAGCACTGCTCCATTAGTATACAATGGTATCATCAGCAGGTGACTAACAAGCACTGAAAAACAGCAGCTTTGGTACTACAATAGTTTCCACTGCTGCATTTCTTCCCAGGGTCAACTACTTGCATTATTTCAACAGTCTCCAATCTTCTTAAAAAAAGATGTCTTTGAAACCTTGGCACACCCACCACACGAGGGAGTCCTAGGCTGCTATTTCCCATCAGAGCTATTAAATACCCAGTCACAGGGCTGAGTGAGCTACCTTTTTGGAAGTAATTGCTATCATAAATTACCAGAGTACCCAGCTAATCCTGCACCTTGCCTGGAACTCTTCAACATTCTTGTAAGGTCTGAAGACCAAACAGAATAGACAATTTCAAACAATAACTTTTTCTACCCAAAAAGTTAAGAGTCAAAACGAACACTACAAATCAGCCAAGCTATCAAAAGCCTTTTAAGGATGTACTCAACTTCTGACTGAATGAGCTCTGTGAAACAAACTGGTTGATTTTAAGGAGCAAACAGGCTAGGTTTCTAAGTCCCACCTCCTCTCCTCCACCTACTGGTCTCCTTAACAGGTAAAAGTACTGCAAGAAAAGTAGACCCACTGATTGAGTGCTACCAACATTAATTCTTAGAATAAAAGGAGCCCAAAACTGTAACTCACTTTCAAAATGTCATCCTGATAAGCATATTAAATGAAAAGCAAGAAAAAACCCAGAGAAACACGTTTAGTTAGTAATACATCTGAAAACTAAGCTATAAAACTAGTTTCATGGTCTAGTACAAAAATTTACCACAAGCACACACTACTCATACTCTGGAAAATTACAGAATCACAGAATAGTATAGGTTGGAAGGGACCTCTGTGGGTCATCTAGTCCAACCCCCCTGCCGAAGCAGGGTCACCTACAGCAGGCTGCACAGGACCTTGTCCAGGCAGGTCTTGAATATCTCCAGAGAAGGA
>Ga0065711_1046119_pt1 | contig 13074 bp, 7 predicted proteins | sample Hoacrofraction12_FD_59098 | JGI IMG/M metagenome (GOLD analysis project Ga0065711, IMG submission 59098) | Hoatzin crop microbial communities from Cojedes, Venezuela - Epithelial fraction 12 v2 (version 2) | ecosystem: Host-associated > Birds > Digestive system > Esophagus > Crop | place... | reverse complement strand
CTGGAACAGGCTGCCCAGGGAGGTTGTGGAGTCTCCTTCTCTGGAGATATTCAAGACCCACCTGGACAAGGTCCTGTGCAGCCTGCTGTAGGTGACCCTGCTTCGGCAGGGTGTGTTGGACTGGATGACCCACAGAGGTCCCTTCCAACCCCTGCCATTCTGTGATTCTATAATCAACTTCATAATAACTCTTGCTTGTAAGTTTCTGTTTACGTCAATTTATGTTGAGGAAGCATTCTAATAGATTCATATTGCCAAGCATTGCCTTTAATCTTCTATGTAATGTTAGAGATGGGTACCTGTATGCTGTTCAGTTGCATCTGTGACATAGTTACCATCAAATATTAGTCAACATTTCCTAGAATGTTGGAAGTAGAAGAACCGTCATTTTATTTTGCTGCTCAAGATTTTAACAAGTTAATGCTGAGGGAAGTCTGGTTCAAAATTTTTGTATAAAACTACAAATTCTATAATGATATTGTTGACAAATACATTTAATTCAATATAAAGAAATAAAAGCCTAAAATTATACAACATTATTAAATAAGTTTTGTGATTTTGTTACATTCTATGTATCGTATAGTGCCCTGGAAGTCTTTTTTCATTTTCTTTTTACTTTCTTTAGTGGTAGTTTCTACAGTGATAAGGATGAACTTGTACATTTTTTCGAAGTTGTTCTTTTACTGTTTTGGTTTACTTTCAGTGAAGTCTCTCATAATCTGCTTAGCATTTTCCTACGCACCTCTAGAATTAGTTTTCAATTGCGCAGTTCAGATGACTTTCACCTTGGGGATTGTAAAATCAAAATTTTACAAGCCTTACTGTAGTTTTCTACCATTCTCTCTTAATTATAGTGTCTTCAAGGATGGCAGCTTTGTCACCTTTCTGAGTATGCAGTGGAGCAAAAAGCAGCAAAGATAATCACATGTAGCAAGTTTTCATAAGTAAATAAATATATATTTGCTTATTCTCAAACATACTTCAGAGAGTGTACACATTCATGCACATGGCCAAGTAGCCTTCACAAGCGATTTTGCTGGCTTTCCACAAGCTGACAGAGGTAGGCATGAGTCAAGTAAGGCTTAGTGCAAAAGGGATGTGTAGGAGAAAATTACAAAGTCCTTCAAGTAAATGGTCATTCTTCTTGTCTTCCAACATGCACACTATTGTATATTCTCTTTTTGGTGATATTACCTTGACAGTGGATGTCCTCTATTATCACTTGTTTTACAATATTGTTTGCTCTGTGTTATAAGTCCATGTGCATGCATAAATATGAATGCAGACGTACCTACCACTACCACTGTTTAAAAGCATTTGAGGCACCACTACAGATGATAAAGTATAATACAGTGATTTCCATATATAAATATTTTGTACTTGTAAGAACAGTGATATTGACTTCTTAATAATTTATATTACTTATATTATATTCTATTAATTTATATCTTTGTTTCTTGCTGTTCTTTTTCAATTCAACTGCATTTTCATACAATTTTATTTTTATAATCCTGCTGAAGTTGTAAACCTTTTAGCTGTCTGTGATCTTGAGGATAATACTTGCTAAGCGCTTTGGAATGCCTTAGTAGATGCTAAGTCTTCAGAATAAGTGAAAGTTGTTATTATTGTTGTCATGTTACTGATGTACTGCTTATTTGCCGCCATTATAATGCCACACACACAACTCTACCATTAAGATTATGTCAGACTTTCTTTTGTAAACCCTATTTTTAGATTTAAAGCTTGCCTATGAGTAATTGAGTGCTAAAACACGTCATATCTCACTTTGAGAACAAACTATAGAATACTGGAACTAAAAACAGTTGTTGAGAGACAGAAGTTTAACTGGGGAAAAATAATCTATAATTGTACCAACTGTCCATTGTATGATATAAACAATACACTATAGTGATAAGTATTAATACATGCCAATAAAAATTTATTCCACTCTCTAATATTCTGCATATACTACAAGCAATACAGTATAAAAAAACAGCTATTTGATTTTGGGGCAGGGGTTGTTCTACAGCAAGACTTTATAATATTTTAGAATTCAGTGTATTTATGTGCATAACTTTTAAGTAGTTGTCTGTTGGATTGCTACTGAAGAGTTACAAGGGTAGGAAGGGGCTGTATGTATTACCATAAACTGAGACCTTAAGTAAAAATTTTTTTATACGAACATAAAGCTTTAGAATATAATTCACCTCTAACATAGTTTAAAATTGTGACATTTTGGAACACAGAATTTTTTCATGGACCACCTGTTTTGAAAGCAGTTGTTTTTCATGTGTCACCTCCACCAGTTTGAAAATATGTATGTATTGCTATTTTCACAGAGGCATCTTAGCTAGTCTCAATATAGAACAATTTATGTATGGTCTGGAAAACTGTCTTAGAAAATACATATGACTTAATTTGCATGGTAATTTTATTTTAAAAAAACAAATTGATATGGTTCAAGTCTGAAAATGTTTCAAAGTAGTAACTACCATATACTCCTGTACCTTTCAGGTTCCTGGATTTGAAATTTAGGCAATGAAAATATTCTTACTTTGAGGTAGTTCTGACCTTGACATTATTCAATTTATGTAGCATAACTTCTGAATGACGTAATTTTAAAACAGTGCACAAAAGCTCAATATGGAAAAGGTCAGCTTATTCAATATCTATAGCTTTCAATCTACTGGAGTATGTACATGCAGTGTACTGTATATTACTGCGGAGTGGTTAAAAAAAGTCGTTTTGCGTTAAGGTATACCTAGCTGGTATATTCAAAACATGTACTACTTGGCTTTTGAATGTTTGTTTATTTGGCAGTTTATGATGACTGTAATGGTACTTTTTAATTCTAATAATATGGTGGTAATACAAATACGTGTGTGAAGGATAGATAAGATAATAAGCACATGCCTAAGTGAGCTAAGGTTAACTGTGCAGACTTCACTGTTTAGAAGTGTCTGGTTTGTGTCTGTTTAGAAGTCTGAGGCTTTTTAGTTCAGAATTGCCTTACGTATGATATATTTCAGATAATGAAACTGTTGAATTTGAAATAACTTATGTTGATAAATATTAATCTTTATTAAATACATTTTTACTTTATATTTTACTACAGATTCCACTTGTAAAAAGACTATACTGTAGCACTGTAAAAGAGAAACATATTGTTCTTATCTCTTAACAGCCACACAGGTGAGAAAAACCTTAAAAGTTTCTTTGGTACATCTTTTGCCCAATGGTATGCTCAACTATACTTGCTGTCATTCCTGAATGGATGTTTGAACATCACTCCATTAAAAAAATCTCTCTTTTTAGGACTAGAAAACCTCCAAAGTACTGTATATTATCAATTCTAGTGTTTGCTATCTTCATATTTAAAAAAAAAAAAAAGGTTTTCTGTCTCTCATTTCAGTTTCTTTCTCCTTGCAGGAATCTTTTTTGCATTTAAAAATTGGTACTGCTTTTCCTTAGAACAAACCAAACTTGTTCAACCTGTCTTTTCATTTCTAGATCTATAAACGTTCTTGTTGCTTGTAGTGTTTCCAGATAGTCCACAACTTACAGTACACAGATCTGAGAAAAAGGAGGTAGGCAACAACCCAGAAAGTCATAGACTTCTCCAATAATCTTTTCCTGAATCTTTTCCTAAATCAGGATTTAATTTATAAACTGCCGTCATGGTGCATGTACTTTTGTGTAACAATCAGCAAGGTTTACCATGGAGAACTTTTGTAGTATCAAACAACAGCATATCTATAATACTTTAGTCCATTTCCTAGACATCACAAAGTTCTATGTTTTCAAAATAGGCTGATAAGATTTTCCTCACATTTTGAATTTGCAAATGCTTTCAGTTACACTCTGTGATTATTTGGGGGAAGGAGGCAGTGTATTGTCCAAACCCAGTTTTAGATTAAAAAATGAGAGATTCTAACAGTTCAGGTGACAAGTTTAGGAAAAAACTGTTCAGTCAGCTAACTAATTCCTGTTTTTCTTCATAGTCAAACCAGGCTTTTGGTTGTGTGAGGTGAAGAGTATAAACAAAGAATTGTTGACCATATTGCCAGTACAGATTTTAATTAATCTGGAATTATTTAAACTGTTTCAAGTGAGGAGTCTTGTTAATGATACCTTTTGATTTAAGATGTATGATATTTCAAGTATACTAGTACAGCATGCTATTAAATCAATAACTATATAAATGTTGAATGCCATTGTCACTTCACAGTGAGCAGTGTCACAAACTTTATCAGATCAGACCCTGGTATGCATTCCTTTGTATTGTCAGATCAATGAAGCTGACTCCTCAGTCCTGCTAGTAAGTCTTCATTTTGCATTTCACCAAGTGATGATAGTTCTATCGGTTACTCTGATAACATGCACTATTGGTTTCTAGTGATAGTAGTATAAGTGATCTGATTAGGTGAAAGGGAGAGTACTCCAAGACTTTAGCAATTAAAAGCAGTTAATTAGTAAAGAAAATGATAAACCTACTTAGAGAAAAGGGAATACGGTAATTCTTTTGAAAGGTGCAGAATCCTCACCTTCTGATGAGTAATTGGAATGGAGCAAGACTGACATTTAGGGTAATGAAAAGGAAAAATAGAAGAACCATTAGAGGTGGGAGATTTGCTGTCTGGAAAGGGAATGATGTAGGATAGGGTGCATTGTGGTTTTTGGGTTGTAATTCATATTGGTTGGTTTCTCATCACTATTTAGTCTTGGGTTTATGAGAAACTTTACAGGTAGAGCTAGGAAACAGAAGTACCAAAGTTGGGGAGTACCAAATTGGTGCGTGTACCATGAGAAACCAAGGATGAGGACTGTATTCCTTTCTGGAGATGCAGTAGTTCTTCATAGACCCTAAATGTAGGGTAGCCACCATTAGTCATTACAGGAATTAAAATATGGAGGGGTGGAGTCCTTGTTATTTATGGATATTTACTGCTTGAGGCAAAAGAGAGAGACAAGCCGGGTTTATGTGATGCTTAGATGTAGCTGCCCAGAGTAGCTCCAGACTTCCCATCAACAGAGAAGCGAGAGAAGTTTTTAACAGGAGAGAATGGGTAATAGAGCGAGGTCTTCTATTTCAATTTAATCTTGAAATGCAATGGCATTTGAGCACTTATCATGAAACTTTTTTAATTAATTGTGATTTTTTGAAAATATCTTAAATATAGGACTTAAATTTTTGTGTTTGCTTCAAAAAATAGACCATTTTAAGATGTCCAGAGCTGAACAACCCCACCACTTCACAAGTTACGTGTAGTCCGAAAGATGCTGTTTTAGTTGAATATAATATGTTCAGTCCTAGCTGTGAGATACCTAATTTAGAATTATTTGGTTTAGTACAGTTTAGGTCTTCACATTTTCAAAGTTAGTTACACAGCAAGAGTGTATTAGACATGCAATTTATCAATATTTATTCATTATCCAAATGGCAGACTACTTGTCATAACTAATTATTGAAGTAATAAATAGTCTTATTAATAAAAACTGATGACAAGAACAGAATGATTTCCTTGATAAAGACTGATGACAGATTTTAGTATCTGACACAACACCCAGAACAGTGTGCAGATTGAATCTAAGGCCTCCTGCATGGATAATAAATTGTTATTTCAGAGAATAAAATGATTGATACGTTTGCTTTGTGGGGAAAAAGCACCTGGGAAAAGATTCTACTCCCTGAGTTATTTAAACAGACTATGGTGAAATTTTCTTTCCTTGTGACAAATTTAACTTTCCAAGGAAGTGACAGCTATTTGGCAGAGTGAGAGGAATTGATGCCTGCTTGGGGTCCTTGACTTACAGATTCTCCTAAAAGTCATATTCATTTGGAAATCTCTTGGCATTCTTGCTCTCTTTGCATACTTCTTTGGTAGTACGCAAAGGAGTGGGTGTAACACAGCAAAAGGATGATGGGAAAGCAGGGCCATGTGACGTGGCAGTCTATTTGAGACAAATGAAGCCTGTCAGATACTTCGGAAAGACTGCTGCTGTTTTTGTTGCTGCATGGCTGAGTTGGCCTCTGGTTCAAGCTCATTGTGTTTTTTTCATTGGTTTGATCTTACCTTCTGTGACAGCAGCTCCAGAGACTAAGCATCTTTTGACAACTTAGAAACAGCTGGGCTGGAGTAGCGGAAGGGGGGAAAAAGACTTTCACACAGAATAATAATAATTTAAAAAAAAAACAAAAAACCACAAAACTGTTGTGTATCTCAGGAAATATTTTATGCATAACCAGTATTACTGAAAATTAAAATCTAAATATTATATTTGAAAAGTCATCTGAAGGGTATTGGGTCCATAAAATGTCTGGCATTCAGTTTCCTTAGCATACGGAAAATAGTACATTTTGTTTCCTTTGGTGTGTCTTTTTCCCCATTTTCCGTATTTTAATTGAACTTAAGAGTTTCATATATATATATAAAAAATAGCTCTGACATTTGCAACAGACTTAAACATGAAAGTGCTATGTAATTTTCTGTTAATTACTTCCTTGATAGCTTATTTAAAGTAGTCTATAAAATGAGTCAGCACTAACAATGTCATGATATGGAAATTTATAATAGTTTTTACAAATTCTTTTCTTAAAGTTGCTGAGCTCTGTATCAACAGTATTATAAAGAAACAGTAATAGAATATGCTATTCTACTGAAAGTCCATCTAATTTATTTAGATTTTTTTATGCTATGCTCTGTACTTTGCACTACTTCTCTATCATACTTCCATAACCATATATAAAACGTAGTTGTGCTTTTATTGGAATTTTGGGTTTAGGCCAAACAAGACTCCCCGTACTAAGAACTGAAAAAGATATTGTCAGGCTTGAGACGCTCCTTTTTGGAACAACCTGTGCATATGACCCATTGATTTGCTGGATACTTGCATATAATTATTCTGGGAACAGCAGTATTTTACTTCTGACTCACCCCGTCTTAAGTTACAAGTCATCCTTCTGAAAGAACTTTGATGATGGTAGGTTATGATACAAGAGAAAACATGGCAAAGCTTTGCTTTTGTTTCATGTTTTTTTAATTTTTGGTAATGAGTAGAAGGGAATTATGGATGACTGACTACCTTTAAAACTGTTTGCTAATGTGGGTATTCAACAATCTAATTATATAGCAAATTCTAATAACAGGTAATTCTAATATTTGCAATTGTATGCTACATGCATCATGACAACAGTTCTGCAGGAACCTGATCACCTGCAAAGTGATCAAAGTTCAAATTCGAGTGATCAGATTCAAAGGAATTCTGTCAAAATTGTCTATTTTTGCAAAGAAATAGCTGTAATATCAAAGGGAGATAAGAAAAAGAGAATATTTTGTTATATATATAATTGGGAGTGGGAAGACGTACTATTGTTTAGTTTTGAACTACACACCTGTAACCACAAAGTTCAGAGTTGGGCACTGTTTCATTTGATTGGTTTTAGAATGAAAGATCTTCAGGAACCTGAAGGTTGGCCTCTTGCTTACTTGTGTTAAGTGTCCATGCTTACCATGTAGCTGTATTCCTTCATAATATTCCTGAAGCACCGTCGTTTGACTGTGCAAAGTACATTCAGTTTTTTAGTAGATTTATTGACTGGTGGTAGATGGAATTATGTCTATAGAAAAGTGACATAAGAGTTATCTATCAAGTAATAATAACTTCTTTGAAGATTAAACATTTCAAAAAGTGAACAATTAACAATTAAAAATGGAGTGTATATAATTAAACTTTTGTTTTTTGAACACTGACATTCTGTAATGTTGAGAGTACAGTTGCCTCGTCTACCATAACGTTTTAACAGAAAATGATTTGCCGTATGGTACTTCTATTGTTCTTGCAATATTAACATTAGCAAGCTAGTTCTATTGATCATAGATATATGTGCTCTTTAGAGCAATGTTGAAAACAAAGTACAGGTTACTTATACAATGAATACATTCTGTTTCTTTTTCTGAATGTAAGTGAATGCATCTGTAATGTCAGTATTCTCCTTTCAGGGTCCCACTCCTTAGTTGTTTGCACAGCATACATGCCGTCTCATTCACAATGTCCAATCTGCAGTCAGTCATGCAGTTCCCTTGTAAATGGGATGTGCAAAATTCAGAATAGTTTACTCTGGTTTTCAAATCCTGTAGGGAATGTGGGTAAAACCTTGTTCCTGGTTTACAGCCCAGGATTCAAGACAGGAAAGGCATAACAGAGGGTGGGCCCAGTTTGTGCTGATATTTACTGAACAGGATGAAGAATGTCCTTGCATATTCATCTGAGATGGATATCTGCTTCTATTCTACAGAGCTCAAAGATATCTGTAAATGTTTTGGTAGACTTATTCCAACTTCTTGTATGATATTTACATAGCTTATATAAATCTTGACAATTTCAGTGGGTTTAGCATACTTTGGATTGAAATGTATGTCTCCTGTTAACACTCAGTGAGATTGCAGCTTCTAAAAGCCAAATTGATAAATGCTTTTAGCCATGGAACATTTGAGACTTCTGGACAGATATTAGACCTTCCATTATATCCTGATCAGTAGTAACCTTTTTATCTGTGGGACCCATTCAAATTCTTTAGACATATTGTTACCAGTAGTGAAATCCTTTATGTGCTTAATTTTTTGCTGCCGTTCATTGTACAGCCATCTTGGTCTCTGTCACTAGCCAACTCCACATGTAGTGGCATATAGGATTCTCCAGCTAATGCCCTTCTATCTGGCCAACCAGACAGATTTGATAGTTACTCCGATCCAACCTACTGGACTGGACTTCACAAACACAAGTGGAGATGATAATACCAGTGCCCTTCGAGTGCACGGTTCACTTGCACAGTCTTCCATCACCAAGGTTTGGGGCAGGGATTCAGTCTAGATGTACTATCAATGTTTCTTTTACAAGCTGAGTTACAACTGTAGTACCCATTTCATAAGATAATTAGTGATCCACTTCACAAGAAAACAGGGAATTCTGTTATACTATGTCTGACTGAGATGGAGTTAACTTTCTTCACAGCAGCCTTTTGGTGGTGTGTTTTGGATTTGTGGCTGCAACAGCATTGGTCACAAGCTAATGTTATGGCTGTTGCTGAACAGTGCTTGCACAGTGTCAAGGCATTTCTTTTTTCCCCACTCTGGTTTCTCCTAGTGAGAAGTCTGGGGATGTGCAGAAAGCTGGGAGGGGACACAGCCAGGACAGCTGACCCAAACTGGCCAAAGGGATATTCCATAACACATAGCATCATGCTCAGCAATAAAACTGGAGGAAAAAGTAGGTAGGGTTTTTTGGCTTCTAAGGTAGCTGTTGCTTGAAGACTGGCTAGTCATTAGTGTGCTTATGAGAGGCAATGAGTGCCTTTGTATAGCTTGGTTACTTTTCTGTTTTCCTTCAGCTGTTAAACTGTCTATATCTCAACTAATGACTCTTCTTGCTTTTGTTCTTCTTGTTCTCTCTCCTGTCCTGCTTTTGGGGGGGGGCGGTAGTGGGGAAGTGATGAAAGAGTAGGGGAGTGAGGAACTGTGCGGGTACTTGGCTGCTGTCTGGGGTCAATTTACCATGTCTGTATGACATGGTATTTACAGCAGTCTCCTGCCAAATGGGTCTGAGGGATCGAATCTGTTTGGGGTAATCCTTGCAATTGCTGTCCATGGGGGTTGTGTGTGTGTGTGTGCATTTGAAACCATATGATACAGTAAAGTTACAAAATCAGTATTATTGCTACTTCTTCCTTGGTCTTTGACAGATGTGTCAGAAAAGAAAAAATGTAGTCTTGCTCCATTCCTTCAATAAAAATGCATGTACATGTCAAACTTGGGATTTTTACCTGTGCATTTGTAGCTGATTCCTATCTCACTGCACTTTTAAATGAAAGCCTCAGAAGTAAAGGGGTTAGAGACATCATTTGCAGCATTTTTTCCAGTTTCCTTCCTATCAAATCTATTCAGCCTATTGGCACCTACGTCCCATTCTGGAGCTCTGGGCCCTGCTTAGAGATTGAGTACAGATCTAGGTATGAAACGGTGTTGATGGTACTTTGAGTGCCAGGTACTTGAAGTTAGCATTTAAAATTAGTTCAGCATTGTAACAGTCAACTTACAGATAGATACCTGAACTCCTCCTTTAATGTAGGTCTTACAGTATGAAGAAGCATAAAGATGAAAAAACATTTTAATGTTTGAACTGTGTAAGATTTGCAGAAGCGTTTAACTATCATGCTGCTTGTTCAAAGGCAATATTCTATTATGATATGAGAAAAGAATCAAAGCAAACTACTACTGCTTTGAGAAAGTAATAAACCTCGGAAGGTCATTGTACAAGTTACGAGGTTCAGTATCACATCCTTAAGTAAAATGACTCTAAATCACTACTAAGCTCTTGTTCGTGAAAGGATTCTAGCGTTTTAGCCTTGCACTGATCCAGAATTGTCCCAGTCTCAGTATTGATACCTGTCTGAACACAAAGCCTTAAGTTAGTTGCTTCTTTTGCAGTGTCTGATCTGACAGATTCATATATGAGGAGGAATGGATTCCACAAGAATTCTAGAATTGTGTTCTGAAGCTGAGCACTGTGCAGAAAAGGAATCAATGTCCAGTGTAAACCCACAGAATATTAGTGGGCCAGTAACTTTTTGCTTTGACTGTGTTACTTGGACACCAGTCCTCTTAAACTTGAAGCTATATAACAATAATAAAAACAACACAAAGCATGAGCTAGTAACTTTTGATGGGGAACTTGAAAGAACTTAAGCCTTTCAGTTTTCCTGTTTTTTTGTGGGTTTTTTTTTTTTCTTTTCTGATGCAGTTATTCTTGTCTTCATTCCCAAATACTTTGAACAAGTGGGTTGGTGAACATTCCTTTCCCCTTCAGAAAATTGCCCAACTGTGCATGCATAGAGTAGAATGTAGAATTTATGTATATTTCAGGGTTGGGTTTGGTTTGTTTGGTTGGTTTTTTTAAATACCAGCAATTTAAAGTGAAATCTAGATGTCTTTAATTTTAGTGTTTCTATAACTTCTGTCAGTAAGATGTTTCTTACATTTAATAATTAAAGCTATCTACAATTCTGTTGGGTTTAGCTCCAGTAATTTCTGTAGCATTTTCCCAAAGAGGCAATAAAATACTTTTAAAATGTTCAAATAAAGAATGAAAGGAAGAGAAGCAGAATATATAATACTGAAGTAGAAGCATGCTGCAGAAAACAAGCTGAAGAAGCTGATGAGAAGCTATTAACATTTGCTCCCTGTGCTAAAATCAGCTCTAAAGTCTGAACATCTAAAAGAATTCTGTTTAATAGGAAATGTTATGCAACCTGATTATTACTTAGCAGGTGAGAGGAAAATCAGGAAATTGCCAGAACTCATTTTTATGTATAGAATTAATAATAGCATAAGTTTAAAAAGTGGCTTAGATGGCAATAAGAGACTGTGAATGAAGTGATGATTAGGCAGATAACAGGTGGCCCTTATGCAAGGTTGTCCAGGTTAACTTCAATGATGTAAGATAAGTTTGTTGTGAGTCAGCTAACTGCATCATGAATATAGAAGAGCTAAATGCCCTGGTTCTGGGCCCTTTTAGATAGCTCTTGATGTAAATTTTGTTTATGTAGTTTCAACATGCACTCAGATGAAACATCCTATTTTCATGTTTTTAAAGTAAATTACCCTGAATAGAGAGGAGATGATTTGCAATATAATTAGGCTAAAGTGAAATCCAACTTTCATACAAAGGTCAAGATGTCCTCTATTTTATAATTTACAAAGTTTTTACCTTCTCTATCAGTCCATGCCCTTTGAAGTGCTGTTTCATTTGAAAACTGATATAATTATATACAGCTTCAATTGTTAATAGTGCCAGTGAAACTAGTGGTTCATTTTTGCTGGATTATAAGATAATGATGTGCTAAACCACAGTTAACAGAACTTTTAAAACGGCCTAGTTCCATACATGTTGACAAATGTATACAGCTAAGAGGTATCCTTGCATAGCACACAGTGATATTTTTGGAAAAACACTTTGAACAACAACTGCTTTTTGCATTTCTTCAGAGAGTGGCCAAGAACATGGAAGCTTCTCTTTTACTGATTAAAAGAGCTTATCATCTGAAAGGAACAGAACTCCTCACATTATTTTGAACATCCAGTGATACTGTATTCTTGGAGTACAGTCTGAGCTTAGGAGCAGGGCTTACATGTACTTGACACATATTTCCAATTAAGCTTCCTCGTAGCTTTTTTTGTGGGGCAAGTAAAAATATAAATAAGTCTATGTTATATGGATATAATAAAAAGTACATGGCAATCCTCCTCTCCAAAACATATTCATGATTATACCTTACAGCTCTTGCATCATCATAGGTAAACCAAGGAGTTTATCCACAGCTAATTGTGAATTTATCTGTGGTTGAAATCCTTCAAAACAGAAATGTTATCAGTTGCATACATCTTTCATACTTTAAAAATAATAACAATAATAATTAAATAAAATCAGTTGAGTGCCCAGTTCTTTCATGTTGAAGTATAGCTGCATAGGTACAATCAGATTTCCTCTGTTCTACAAATTCAGACTAATTTATTAACAGTGCTGTGATTATTTTATTTTTTTTTTTTCCCCTGTCCTCAGGGAGATTAAGTTTCTGTGAAGCAGTTTGAACAGGAAAGCCTCATTGGTCTGTCAGAGTGTAGTTATGTCCAGAATTCTGAGCACAAAGAATTGCACTCTCACCCATGTAAACCAGTGTAGTAGTTCTACTACAGATGGACCAACATCAGTTTTTGCAGAAATACTGTGCCCTAGTTTATGGTTGGAAATAACCTTTTGGAATTACAGTGTAGTGTAAGGTAAACTAGATAGCCTTACCCAAAGTGGATTCTAATAATGGCTCTAGGATTAATACCTGCATTCCTGTAAAACCTTTCATTGACTTGCACTGAAAGGCCATGATGTTACTATTAAAAATCTCACACAAGAGTTCTTGCATGCAGCAGTCTATCATCCATTTACTGATTAATTGGTAACCAACAGGAAGGATTGTTAAATGCTTAGCACTTTTTTTTTTTTTTTGGGGGGGGGGGGGGGGTT
>Ga0065711_1046118_pt1 | contig 13074 bp, 3 predicted proteins | sample Hoacrofraction12_FD_59098 | JGI IMG/M metagenome (GOLD analysis project Ga0065711, IMG submission 59098) | Hoatzin crop microbial communities from Cojedes, Venezuela - Epithelial fraction 12 v2 (version 2) | ecosystem: Host-associated > Birds > Digestive system > Esophagus > Crop | place... | reverse complement strand
CTATCACTGGCAATTCAAAAAGCCTACATACCTGTTGCACAAATAAAACTGCACTGTTGAAGTAGCCAGTTGTCACAGTTTCTCACTGAACGCGACCAAATGCGGCCGTGCTAGTTCATGAGCACGACTGGACTGAAGGTGCAGACCACTATTAGTGTATCCAGAGTCGTGATAGTTTAATATACATGTTAAATGCGACTGGATTGGTAGTGGTAAATTGGATATCACTGAGAATTTAAACCTAGCTGCACCTAGCCTCTCACTCCAGTGAAGAGAATTAGAATGCAAGGAGGTTACGTGACAATAGTCATACAAATTAATGTGACAATAGTCCATACAAATAGACTAGTCTAGGAGAAAAAAGGTGCAAAACACCAGCAGTAGTCATCACTGTGCTGTTGCACAAAATGGACATAGTCTTCCTCGGGCTCCATCTGGAATTGAAATTTACTAGCTAAGGTGATGCTACGTGTCAGCTACTAAACTGGCGATTTTAACAAACTTTAACTATATAACCTTTTTTTTAATACAATAATTGTAGTAATTAATAAATCTTATGTATTCTTCTTTTGTATACACTTCTTTCCTCTTCCTCTCCTCGGATTCAAAAATGAAATGTTGTAAACTGCCAGGGGAAAGTGAGCTTTTCCTGATCTGATTTGCCTAATGACTTGAATCTGTGTTAACTGCAGTACAAACAAATTGACTATTAGAAGTTTTTGGTTCAGTGACTCCCGTGTCAGCCAGATGTGTATGCCTGGATTGCCAGAGTCATGCTAGTTCATACATTCAGTTACACTGCTGGTCTTTCATGAATGACACACTTATGGCCATTTTTGAAGGAGAATGGTATCCTACAGCAGGTCTTCTACTTTCACTGAGAGAAAAGGGTGTTTTATCCTAGTTACATTATTTGTTACATTATTTATGTGCATGTGTTGTGGTGTTGTGTTTGCTCATTCTTAAAAGAACCATGAAGTACAGAGTAATGCAGAAGGGAATGATTGTACTTTTCTAATTCCATTTCACTGCCTTCAGCTCATAACTTCCATGTAGATGTTCAGCTCAGTTTTGGATGTCAGTCCACATCAGTTTTATATCATTTATATCTCTTCCCATTTATGACTGCGGCAGCCTGAAACTAGCTGCTGAGTTTTGGTGTTGTTCCTGAACTGCATCTTGAAGGGTCCTGAGTTCACATCTCTGTGGCTTCCTGACTGCTATCTGTGTGGTCATGTAATACAAATAGTTGGAAAATAGTTCTGTGGAGATGAATTTAACCGAAAGACAAAAAACCCACAGTAGGTTACTTTACCTCTCCGAAGGCTGAACAGAAGATTGAGTGCCACGCCTCAGGTTTAATTCACACTATAAATAAAGGGAGGTATATATAAATGGTGTTGCCTTGTGCTTTAAAGGGATTCACTCTAAAGGAAATACAGCTGATGTTTTTACTGCACTGCCAATATCCACTGACTATCCTTACTTGTGTTCAGACTCTACTAAATCATTGAGGAGAACTATAGCGTTTGGGAACATGCCTGCTATGGTACTGCCCCCAGTTACATGAGTAGCAATGTAAATTGAATTGGATGATACTCTCCTGGGTTATATTTGCATCAAGCAACTCTGTGATCTGATCGGGACGGGGCTGTGAAAACTTGCTTAACTCTCTAATCTCAGACTATGCCTCTCATTTCCAGCAAAATAAATTTCATTCTAGAATCCTCACCGCCCCAGTATTTTCCTTTTTATCTTTGAATTTATATACATCTTAGAAAACGTCATTTTTCTCATGTTCAGCAAATAAAGGCTGTATCTGCACAAGTTTGCACAACCGCTTAGTACCGCCACCACTATTCCACAGTAAGTAGGATCTCTCTGCAAAGGAACCCCATGAGGTCCATTTGTGGCATCAGCTACTCCTTACCTTAAATATAGGTTTGTCAAATCCAAGAGTGTGCACAGACTGAATTTTCTTGCTAGGAATTAGAGTTCAGTGATTTCAGGTGACTGAGCAGAGTAGGCAGCTGGGAACTAAGAAAGTCTGAACTCCAAATTTACTTTTGGTATCAAAATTCTTCTGTGGTATTGATATGTCCTTTCAAACTTGATTTTGTCTCATTTTTCCTTGACTGCATGGTAGAGCAGGAGATATGAAATACTGTCCTCCCATGCCACCAGCCTTGAGTTGAATATAACATGGCTGTGCAGCACATTAGCCTTTATGCAGAGAAAAACCTCCTCTCCCTGTATTTCTGATTTGAGCGAGAGGATACTCTCACTTCCTTGCCTTTCTCTGGTTGACTCCCACTGCTGATATGGTGATGGAGTCCAGAAGGTGTTAGCATACCCCATGTGATAAGAAGGATTTGGAAGTGACATTGCTCTTATCTCCACATAACTGACCTTATCTGTGCCAGGCTAAATTATGGCACAAATCTCTACAAATTTTCCAACTATCTTCCTCAATTTTGCCTTTTGGAAAAAACAAGTAAACACATGAATAGGTTATTAATAATAACAATGGTAATAACAGTAATTCATGTCACAGGAATATTGGGCAGAATTTAAATATTTATAAGGCACTTAGAAGGTGAAACAACTAAATAAATGTTAAGCATTCTAATTCAAGAAATTCTGTGGTTGTTTTTTCCCCTCTCTTGGAGTAGCTTGCTAAAAAAAATTGTTGCTGATTTACCCAGTCTTTTAAGCATCTTTATTAATATTTTATAGACTGTTTTTAAAATTTTGATTTAGTTTTATGAGCTATGACACCTGTCACTCCGTCATTTTGCTTCCCTATTGGGTTTTCTCACACACACCAGAAACAATAGTGGGACACAACAGTGCAGTAAGACCGGGGGTTCTTTTATTCAACTAACCTCACATATTAAAAAATGACATAGTGATATGGACTGTTGTTTTGCCTTTTCTCATTACTAAAGTAATTACTCTCCAAATACACACTGATTCATTATGGTCACTCCATGGAGCTAAACACCAACTCTGTAATACTCAGATACAGAACCAGAGAGTGAAGTCAGGCTAATTAAATTGGCCCAGGCACTTTAGCAAGCAAATTGGGCCAAGTTAATTGGCACAGAGTGAGATAAGGAAATTCAGGCACTATTCTGTAAAATGCTGTTTTAATTATAGCTGAAGAAGAACATTGCCCTTATTTTCAAATTTCTTAATTAGGAATATGAATAAGTAGCAATAACAATCTTTGCTGTCTTCAAATACAAAAATGTTGGATGAAGTTTGTTTTAGCCAAGCCCATTAACTAGTGAGCAAAGATGGCTATAATCATTATTAGCTGCATTTGTCTTATATGCAGACCTACAGCCGTAGAGAAAAGGTTAATAGGGTGGATATGCATCAAAAGGAAGATAAATCTGACATAAACAGTGTGAGAAACACGGTAGTGGAAGGATTAATTCGCAGTAAGATATTTTAGCACCCAAAGAAAATAAAGTATATACCACGAGCAACACATTTTTCACTACAATTCTGGTTTCAGTTAAAGTGCAAGTGAGGACTTTTGGATTCAGTTTGAATTCATGTTAAAAAAACTTTAAAACACTGTTTCAGGTTTAGCTTTTGTTTTAGAAAAAATAACAGTTCAGAGCAGTTTTAGTTAATTGCCTTTGATGATAACAAAAGTTGGAGCAGCTGCTATAACTGCATTAAGTCAATAGTTCTGTCATGGTTTTTGTCAGCTGAAGAGCTGATCAGTTTTCCTTCACTATTGCTTGGTTTTGAAAGGAGCAGACTACAATACTGGTGCTCACGATATTTGCCATAAAAATACAATCAAATAATTTACATCTGCCACTTTGAGAAAAATAGTGTTAATAACTTTACACTCTGTGGTACACACCAAGAAATTCTGAGGAACTGTACCATTTCTGGTTTATCTGTTCGTGTCACACCCTTCACTGAGACTGATTTCAGTCTAGGTGTGACAGCTTTTCCTGTTGGGGAGTTTGTGGTTTCTTGAGCTTGTGCCTTTATTGTCAAAATAACCAATTACTGATGTTGTGGGCCAGAAACAGGTGAGCAAAACAGGTGCTGAGTAGTTTAGCTGCAAGTGTAAGCAAGATCAAAATAAGTTCAGTACAACTCAGAAGGAGTGCAATTCTAAATTTTTTCAATAATTCTTCTCCATCTCTTAAAGTGAATAATAAGAAGCTGTACATTGGAAGGGTGTCAAGGACATGGAAGTGAACAAGATAAAAGAGTGTTACAACTAAGTATGAAAATTGTCCATATGCTCTCACCACCCTAGAAGCTTAAAAAAATAAGACCATATTCTACAACAGCTCCAATTAAAGAACACCCCATTGGGGAAATAGGCTGAAGGATTTTACATGTCCCATTTTTTGGTGCACAAAACCATATTCAGTTTGTTATGAAGCTAACTCGGTCTAAATAGATTCAAGTATGGACTGTCGTGCAAATGCTTGATCAGAAAAGGCACCTAACCAGTCTCACAGGCCAGAAAATACCTAACATAAATACATGCAATAAACAATTCTGCTGAAAAACATTGGGGAAATGTTGATTAATTAAAAAAAGAAAATAATGTGCAATACTGTAAACCTTAAAAAAATGAACTATTTCTTTTTGTATCACATTATGCAAGGCAAAGGAATGAGCACAGCGCTTGACTATGCTTTACATATTGCATCTTCAGCCAGTTGAATTCTGTCAGGCAAACACACTTCTACATCTTGTTCACTCGAAAAAGTACTAAACAAGAGACTGAGGAACAATGGCTCACCTCCTAGCAAAACTAATACTAAGACTGCACTCTACATTCTGTTAAAGAGGACATCTGAATGCAGCTGAAAACTTATGGTCTTAGCCTTGGTTTACTCATCTTCTTCACAGCTGGGTGCTGCAAAAAGGGGGCAATGACAGCAGCCAGGCCCATCTCCTTGAACCTTTAGCACAGTGTAAGGCTTTGTGGGGACAATTTCTAGGAGGCAATTTCCATTAATAGCATTATCACGCTGCCCCTTTTCTTCCTGCTTGAATCCTTTCCCTGCTCCTTCACAAAGGCAGAGCAGCCATAAGCCTCAGGGCTGACCATGGCTAGAGAATAACCCTTTGCTAAGAATACTGCTTTGTTGTTATTGTCAGCACAAAATCAGACAAGAAGAGAGGAGAATCTGAATAAAATATTTTGAAATTATATAAAGACAAGAATAAACATATACATGTACTTATGTATGTATTCATATATGGGGGGCTGTGTGTATATGTATATGAAAAGACAGCTTAAACTTAAGTGTATAAGTATAATATATATTTATATATTTAAATGCATTTATACACACGCACAAACTAAACATCCTTTATTTTTTGCACCCAGAACAGAAAAAATTAATACTGTGGATATTTTCAGACTTCTGTGAAACTGTATAACTTTGACTTGTAGTAGCAAATTTCAGTTTCGAGCACAGTAAAAATAATGGCTATAAAATCCATAGAAATAGGGGTTTATGATGGAAGGCTAATACAATCTTCACTATAACATTGTGAAAACAATGTTATAATATCAATACTACATACAGGCCAATAAAAGAGAAATTATTTTTAGATTGTCTCCAAAGTCATTCTGAGAACTATACTATGTGTACAAATGCCTGCTATAAGAAAATAAACTAACTTTGTTTTAGAGGAACAATGTTTTGGTGCTACAGTGAAATCATGAAATCTGACAACATTGTAACATGGGCCTTAGTAAAAATGTGTCTTCAGTGTATTCTGGAAAGTTGTTGTTGTTGTTTTTAAATGCTGCTAACATGGGTAGTATGAAATTGAGTGGGAAGATGTAATAATTTTAAATGTTAATTTAATATTTAAGTATATTTAGTTATATGCTTAATTTATTAGTATGTTTAACAAATGTTTTAATTAAAACAGTATTCTGGTTCAAAACTATGTTTTCAAGATACAGTGAATGAAAGTTGATTTTCTATCTATTGCAATAGAAGCTATCATTTTTTTAATTACATGTTATCAAAAAACCTTCCAATGTTACCTCTCTCAAAGAGGAAGGTGAACAAGTAACTGCCAGATGTAGACTGGTCATACTGCAGGCACATCCTGCCTCAGCAGAGGGGAATGGATAAAGCTGCCATTTCAAGTTGCTTCCAGCTTCCTCACAGTTGCTGCTCTGAGGTGGAATCTGTAGCTTAGGAACCTGTACAAAATAACGGACAGAAATCTACATTTTTAGACTCAGCTTTGCAAATGAATATGATATTTAAAGCAGCACCTCTGCCCTCTGTCCTCCTCTAATTATGCCTCTTTTAAAAGAGAGGTACTTCTCAGGTATATAGAAAACACTCATAGATTTGAATGTAAAGGAATTTTTTCACACATAGTAACTAACTCTGGGGAGCTTCTAAGACAAGAGGCTTTTTAAAGACCAATAGCAACATAGTACCGTTTTACAAGTACATAAACACAATTTAACATATAGTAATCTAAACTCCAGGTGTTTCGTGGCTGCTGACAGTTTTTCTGAACACAGGAAACAAGAGGCAATAAACTTGGTCACAGTGGTTAAACTGTGTACTGCTAATTTTGTGGTGTTTTTCTCCCGGTCTCATGATTTTCCTTAGTAATGTGCCTAATTTCTTTGGATAATGTTCTAATAGCACTAACATCCACAGTAGATTTACTTTATTTCCCTGCTTTTTGAAGAGATTTTTATGGTGTAACGAAAGCATCTATTTCACAGTGTCCCCAGAGACCTGCTTTAAATTGACCTGCTAGCCAGAGCTTTATTATGGACAAAGGATAAATGAGTATAATGTAGAAATCTTTATTCGCTACTATCGATTTAGCTTCACGTTCAGCTGGAGAGTCACTGAATTATCATAATTTATATACATCTAGAATAAGGCACAGAAGAACTTTTGAAGAATATTCTTTTACTGCTTACTTAAATCTAGGCAGTCCACTGGCTCAGGGAAGCTGATAGCAGACCCGATCAGAGTAAGATTATTTGTGGCCCTCTCACACCACACACAACACTTGCCTTTCTGAGCAGAAGGGCTTAGCAGGCTCTGAATGGCCTGGCGGAATGCAGGGTCACAGGGGCCGGTGGATAACAGGAGAGCACTCGATTTCCCCTGTGTGCATGAGAGTAGAGAAGAGATATCCTCCTGCTAAACCACAGCAGCACATTAGTGTCCTCTGAAGGATATGATTTTTCTCTCTGAGCTCCTTTTGGATGTCATAGCTGGAAACAAAAACTACCTAGAAAGGTGTCCACAGACACTACTATTCAGGCAAAGAGCCCCTATCACTGTAGGTGAAGGTGCACAGACAGAATTGCTTTAAAGATTCTAGCCTTCCTCAGCCTGCAGACACGGTGCAATACCTGATATGCCACCTGCCACCACTGGTTGAAACTGGGAATTTCTCTTCTGCTGGAAATTACCAGTGTTTATTGCGATCCATCCCTTCACCCCAAACACAAACGGACTAACTTGTGTTTCCTCTGAACATCAAAACACTTGTTGGAAAAGAACAGTGGAAAGATCAGAACATTTCACCAAATGATAAGAACATCGACTACAGACATTCACCAAACCTGCAATGCTTTCAGTAAATATTTAATTAGTATAGGCCGATAAAATGATGACCTTGGTATTTCCAGTTAGTTTTCTGTCACCTCCAGTACCTCCACTATGATATCTCCCATCTGTCCCTCTCTTGTTAATTTTGTTTCTCCAGTAGTTGCTTTGCAGTTTGTCCAGTACTGTCTTTCTGATGCTGTGACTGAAGAAAATATTTTTAATCTGAGACGAAGAGGGAGCCTTCCCCACCTGCCCTGCTCTGCCCAGCCCAGGGAGTGCTCTACAGGAGGAAGAGGAGACAGATTTGCTCATCTCTTGCAGCCTTGTTTAGAAGCAATATTTTAGCTGGCAGAAATAGAGACAGCAGGGGCCAATGTCTGACTGTCACTCCAGATGAACAACACTTGGTTGGTGTGTGTGTGAGAAGAGCCTCTCAAGCCTCCATTATCACAACACCCACGTGTAGTCCAACTGTGCTGGCAGCTCTGAAATTCTCCAGGCTAGCCCTGTGGTGCCCAAACACAGACAGCAGGACGTCGTCAGTAAGATGAAGACCTGCTGCTCAAACAGGGAGTCGTAAGCCTTTTCCAGTTCTGCCGGTTTCATGTAATATATCCAGAACCTGATATCTTTCGAGAAACTAGTGTTGTTGAGATCCCAAAGTTTGGGATCTGTTTTGCAAAGAAAATGCCATGGAAAAAAGGAAAATGCAGTGCTCCAGGTATGAACACTTCTTAGATACAAGGGCATCCAACATTGGCTCAGGTTGTTCCTGGTAGTACCACTAACACAGAAATGAGAACAAGAATGCTGGAATGAGTTTGTCCCACCTTCATATTTTTGACTCACAAAGCAGAGCTTTTAGTGGTGCTCAGACAAACCCAAATACCAAAATTCTCCTCTATGCCCAAAAATGCCTCCAGAAGAAAGCCCTACACTGAGTGCTGAAGAATTCACTCCTAGCTTAGGAAAACATTGCCACTCGGGAATTCTTAGAGGAATTGAAGGCAATTTAAACCAAATTACTTGGAACAAAAAAAGGACTGCCTGAAAATAAGACATGATAACGTGAGAGTAGAGTGAATATAACTTAGATAATTTCTGGGAAAACACATTTGGACATTACTTGTACTTTCTAAAACATTTTTAATTTAGTGTCATGCTTGTAAAGAAGATCACAGATGCAGATTTGTGTTTTAACTAGAATAAGCTTAGACTGAAATACTCAGAAAAAAGGTAGGAAAGGGTGACGTGCCATTCTTCAGTTTACTCCCTGTTAGTGCCTTTCCATAGCACCTATTAGCTGCCGTTAGTTCTTTGCAAAGTGTATTTTTTTAAACATTCAAATGGTACCTTGTCTCTTCCCACTATACTGCAATACATGTCACACATGGTCTTATATTTTACTGATATACTGTATTCTTTGTAGCAATTTTAATCTCTGCTTTATCCTAACATTTATCAAAATATGAAGTATTCAGTAATAACCACATTTCTCAGCTACATTCTTTTTTCCCTGTTGTTGTCACTGAACTGGGAAGAAGTCCCAAGAATTATTGGAAAAGATTTCTATGGTGGTGTTGTTTTTAAGGTTTTAACTTTTCTTCTTAGCTCATAGAAACACAGAATGATTTTGGTTGGAAAAGACCCTTTAGATCATCGAGTCCAGCTGTTAATCTAACACTACCAAGTCCACCACTAAACCAAGTCCTTAAGTGCCACACAATTTGAAATAGCTTTCTCTTCTATTAGGTTTATAACGGAAACTGTGAGAGTACCTTAATTCTAGGGCATCATTATAAAATTGACATTCATGGAAAAACTAAACTGCAGTGCTATTTTTTTTTCCCAAATGGTGTTTTGTCTCAGCGAGACCTCCAATATGGAATTCTGTGTTGACAAGTAAGAAGCAAATAGTCCTCTTCAGAGCCACCTGTGCTTGTTTTCAAAGCAACAGCATATTTTGTTGTTTCTTCCTATTTCAGAAGATTTAAAAAAAGACGTATAGAACTTGAACATTGTCCAACTAACAGAAAATGATAAAAGACTGATGAATATAGGGGCTGATTTAGAGTTCAAAAATGTTTGGAAGAGATGTGAATGCAGATTGCTAGAGGGAAGAAGAGTTGTGTTTCTGTGCTAGAACTGAATGACTGACTATCTATCTGTTTTTTGTGCATGTTCATGTAGTATGCTGTTTATCACAGTGTAATACCACACCACTACAGAGTTGAGTCATTGGTTCTGAAAGAATCACAGACCTTGTTAATGTGAGTAGGTGTGCCACTCATTCTTTTTGGGACTAAAGACTGAACTGATTCAGTACCTGTATCTAATGAAATACCTGTAAGTGGTAAAGGATTGCCACTGAAGGCATTAAAACAAATGGTTGGGCCTTTGCAGGTATAATTCACATAAAATCAAATCATTAAAAGCGTGTTTTATCGAAATATGTGAAATAGTGTGGGAAAAGAAGGAGACAGCGTTATGAAAGTGATTTTGAAGGGAGACAGGGACAGTTTCTCAAGTACTGAATTTATTGTAGAGGCATACAAGAAATTGCTGATAAGGAAGATGACCATTTTGCTTGCTTTCTACCGTATTCAAGTAAACCAAACTCTGCCTACAGCTCTTGTAAATGAACAAGAGCTTTCCAGACTTTTATCTGAAGGAAACTGAGTCCATGCAGTAATCACCAGTTCAGCACTCAAGTGAAAGCAGTATGCAATAATATTTTTCTGAGAAAACATATAGTTGTCCCAGAGGCATACAGATTAGATCCAGAACCCAAGTTAAAATAATTCTTGGATCCAATTATGCTTGAATAAATTCCTTCTGTTGACTTTACACAAATATGAAGGAACAAATAAGTATCTACTCTTTTCAGACTCTTCATCTGTGGTGTTTAGCAGTGTCTGCTTTTGAAACAGTGAAAGCAGGAGAAAAAAAACACAAATAGTTTGGCACTATTTTTTGTTGCAGTATTTCATTGGACAGTATTTTCCCCCACAGTAAATGTTCTTAAAACAAAAGTCAATGCATTTGGGTTTAAAATAGACACTTCTAATTAAATAATTTTTTTTCTTTCTTATTTTATTTCCTCTTCAGTTGGGAAATTGTATCTGTCATCCAAAAAAGGTTATGTTCTCAAATTATGCTTGCTCTGGTAATCTACAGTTATAAGGAAAAAGAAACACCATGAAGGAACCATCCCTAGATGTAGGCTGGAGATTTATATCCTGGACAAGACCCAGGAAGTGGAAAAGTCAAGCGCTCCGAGCTTCAGAACTGCACAGGAGTTACCTGTTTTCTAGACAAGTGCTTTTATGCTTTTCTGTTTTCTTTCCTTAGTCTTGCAAGCTTGAAGGATAGAAGAGAAAAAAACTGTCAAGCAGACGGACTGAGAATGGAAGAATTAGGAACAGCTAACATATTTCCACAGTTCTTTTGCTGTATGCTCACTTTCCTATGCTGATTATTGTTTTTTTCTGAACATTAGCCAAATCCTGTCCCTTTTTTCATGCTACCTGCCTTCGTCTTCCTTTTTTCTTGCTACTATGTACCTCTCATGTCCTCCTACCTTTGTCCTCCTCCCTTTGCTAGCCCAATAAATAATGTCCACCATAACACAAAAAGAAAATGAAGCTTGTTAAAACAAAATATGTTGCTGACAATAGTGCTTGCCAACTATGTCTGTTCTTTCAGCTTGCGTGAGTCTTTTTCAATAGTTTCTGTCTTGCTTTATGCTACTTGCTTTCTGGGGCAGGGACAGCCTAACTTCTCAGTTAGACTAACTTTTTGAAGTACTAAGCAGATGGCTCCCTTCTCAGTTATGTTTTTTTTGTTTTCTTTTTTTCTTCCCAAAGCACTTGTCGAAGTGATATTATATTCAAGGCTGAATTAAAGTGTCATTTTACTATATCAGGAGCTTAATTCAGCAAAGCACTGAAACATAGACTTTAAATGCGACTAACCCCCCTGAATACCATAGGAATACCCATATAAGCAAATTTTTAGTTCTATAAGAATCCTTTAGTAAATAGGGGTCACAAGGTATACATTCTTAACTAGTTTTTGAGTGTTGATTTCTAATACAATTTAAGTGTCTTAGGAAAATCCAGATGACTGAAATACAACGAGAAAAAGAAAAAGAGAAATTTAGTATAGTGTTTGAATTTTAAAAGTATACATATGTGATGACTCCAGTAACTACATAGTTCTGACATTGATTCTGTGTAAACTAATAAAATAGTTTAAGTAGGACTGGATTTACAGAGTTGATAAAGAGAAAACAGTTATCTCCAATTAACATTAGTTTATGGAAACCAGATATTGCCCAAATTAAAATTACCTCTGATAAGCTTACCAGTTAGACTCTTGGAGGGATAAGTGTTGCTTTATTATTTAGCATTGCTGAAAACGCTTCTCATGTACACAATTCAGAAAAGGACTTAAAATATGGAGGGATTTCAGAGCAAAATTATGAACAGTTTTAAAAAGATGTAGCAGTATAAAATGATGCTCGGGGCATCTAGGACATCCCAGTTAAGAGTTAGGACTGACAGTCACAGAGTGCGTGAAGAACAGATAGAAGATAAGCAGAGGACTCTTTGACATAGCAGACAAACTATCAGAATGTCAAGTGTCTGGAAATAAAGGAGTAGAATCAAGCAAAATTTTTACTGGGTTATAATGAACCTTTGGAGTAAATGCTTAGAGGCTGTCATTAATTCTCTGACACTGCAGAGAGAATTCATAGAAATCCTGTAGCCTGGGATTTCTGTGTATCTGTATATATTTTTGCGTAGATAGTAACAACAGTCATAACATTAAAAAAAAAAAAAAGATTGACAGACTTGTTCAGTGTAGAAACTGATCAGGTAATGAATATTATCATGTGATAGTTGATCAATTAATTAATATTATCATGTGATGGTAAAAATGTACATAAATTTTCTGTATGTTAGTAGACCCACCTGATCCTTCTACTGGCTTCAGTAAATTCAATATCAGATTACATTCATAAGTATCCACCTACTGTGAGAAAGAAACAGTTCGTTGACTGACTGTGGTCTGCTTACTTAAAAGTCCATTATTATTATTATTTCCTAGAGATTTAAATCAGAAGGTATTGTGAAATAGTTTAGATTAAGCTGTTTTATCTCCTAGATGTTGTAGGGGATCAGACATCCTTCACCAAGCCTGCATTAAGCTTTCTCAAACTCAAACAGTCAAATAAGAAATGGCAGATAATCCACAAACAAGTTTTCCTTATTGATTTTTAGTCAAAGTTCGATACAAAGATTTCTGGAAGAATGGGAGTTTTCAAGTGAATATAGCAACACCATAAGTCACAGTACAGTTCACTGGGAACCTCTCTCCTCACCCCTCCCGAGTCGATGAATGGCATGAAGGAGACCAGGAGGGTAAAATCCCTCCAGCTGTAAGTGAAGACCAGGTTTGGGACCTCCTG
>Ga0065711_1046117_pt1 | contig 13074 bp, 6 predicted proteins | sample Hoacrofraction12_FD_59098 | JGI IMG/M metagenome (GOLD analysis project Ga0065711, IMG submission 59098) | Hoatzin crop microbial communities from Cojedes, Venezuela - Epithelial fraction 12 v2 (version 2) | ecosystem: Host-associated > Birds > Digestive system > Esophagus > Crop | place... | reverse complement strand
GGGGGGCAGCAAACTACATTGTTGGACAGTAAACTACATTGTTGTCTGCTTCATCAGATGCTTTTCAAGTCACTTAGAAGTTTTCCAAGCGTGTTTTGAGGTTTTTTTTAATCCTTATTTTATAAGGGAAGCATTTGCCAGGTTTGAGTGCTTATACTAATCACTATTACAGCCAAGTTTTAGACTGTGCATGCATGTATACTTAAGAGGGCACGTTTCTTGGTAGTGACGTGCAGAAAATCCTTTTCCCATGTAGTCCCTTTGTTTTTGTGTTTATATAGGGAGAAGTTTTCAAAAGTTTAGGTGTTGAGCTTTTGTTAGTCCTATGTTGACTTGTATTAAAAAATAATATTTAATGACAGAGTTAGAATTGCTGTGAACCTCTTTGTCTGTTTCGGTGCTTGGGATATGATGTTGTCGTGGTCTCTGAGATCTTCTGGTAATTCTGGCAGCTTCAGAAGAGACTGTCATGTAAGATGGGACTTTCCCTCAGCATCAAGAGATGCAGAATGTTTTTATAGCCATCTTTTGTGGGTATTCCCACTCCGTAGGGAAAGCTCAGCTTTGCAAGAAATGTGCATGAGTAACATATGGGTTCTTTAATACTCATGCTGTGCTTCCTTTGAAAGTCACTGTAGCAGGAGTTGGGAGAGAGGATTTGGTTCTAGCTCTGCGACTGACTTTATAGCTGTCCTTGGCAAGTGACTCTGTTACTTTCTGTATCTCTAAAGAGTAGTTAGAAATAATGCAGCATTTTGTAAAGTTCTTTGAAGTGAAACTTTGAAAAGCAGTAGGGCGACTAGGAGATACCCATCATTAAGAACATGGGCAGGTCTAGAACAAGACTAATAAAATATATTCATCAAATCAATAAAATATGTTGTTCAAATCAATACAAGAAAATAATCCAATGCTGTCTTAAAATTGAGGGAAATATGAGGCCATGTATTCTTGTCTTGTAATTTAGACTATTTTATTCCACTTGTGCCACACAGCAAAGCACTGTAGAGCAGCAGAACATAAAAGTGTACGACTTGTTGGACATGAATGCTGAGATGCCTGCATGAGCCTGGGTCATAGGAGCACATCTTTTATGGCTGTTTCGAGGCAGCTTGCAAAATGGGCCATGATTTGACCTAAAGTATATGTGAGCTCCCACAGGCAGAAGAAAAGTCAAAAATCACTTCCTTTTTCTGAATTTATTATTTTAACACAGTCTCATACAAAAGCTGAAGTCTGTAGGACTCTATATATAGATTCCTGAGGATGTGTTTGATATTCAAGGAAACAATATCCTCTTGTGAAATGTTCTCTTCTTTCTTGTATTTTTTTTTGTATTTTCAACTACAAAAATTCTTTCAGTACAAAATAAACAAAGATTTGATAAGTCCATAAGCATATGATGCCATCTCTTCTTTTTTTTTAAATGCAAAAGTCTTATGTAGCAAATCAAAGTTCTTTTTCACGTTGGATTTAACTTAGTTACTAGCTAAATGCATTGTTACTTTAGAACAGTGGTGTGTAGAAATAGGCTGCATGAAGTCTACTTACACTTAAATGTCAAGTCACATGTCAAAATAGATGACCACATATATGTTATCCTGGGACCTGCTGTTTGCAGTGGCTGCAGCAGTGGCCTTGGTGGGGGAGCTATCAGTCAGCTGCGCTTGACTATACGACTCCTCCAAACTCCAGTTACACACTAGCTTGCAATAAGTAAATATTTGCATTGGAACAACCAGCTGTGAAATATCAGTGGTGTTAATGAGCACGCAGATCTGGAGCTTCAGCCCCAGCACTCCCCAGGCACTAATGAAAGAGCTTTTACCTCTGTTGTGGTTCCCACCTGTCTGGCAGCTGCACCACTGGAAATGCTGCTGTGACGATGCTCATTTCTGTTGTCTTTTGAAGGGGATCCTTAGTGCTATAAGGGCTAATAATTTCCCTGTGGTGATTAACCTGAAGTTGTGGGTCATAATTTTACACAGCAAACTCAGACAGAAAGGTGTCTGAATTCCACATGTGTGGCATGGGCTTAAATTATACTCAGGTCTGATGATCCCCAGCATAAATTTATCAGGAGGATTGGCGGTAGCCTTTCCAGGCAGCTCCACTAGCCCTATGTTTGAAATGCCTTTTTTGGTTTGTTTTGTTACAGGATTGGTAAAATCAAATGCAAATGTGCCAGTGCTTAATATTCTCCATTTAGTGCTCTAAAATATCCATCTAGGTTAGTCCTGTGTAGAGCACGAAGTTCAACAGACCAGCCAAGTCTGGTAAAGACTAATGTACAGTTCAGTCAAAGACCATTTGCTCAAGACTGGCTTTATTAATTAGAGGGAGAGTCCAGAGCAAGATCAAAGGTAACACTAAGCACTTGCAGTAGTCAAGACCCTTCAGCCTCTTAATTTTAAACTTAATATCTTAAATCTCCTACCAGACACTGCTGAAGAAACATGGTTGGAGTTTCATTTTGTTGGGACCGTCCCAGAAGCGTTCAGAAGCAGAGAGCTACATGCTGCTTGGTCCCACTGCCCTCCAACATGCTTCATCTGTTGGCTGTAGCTCTTAGGCATCTTTAGGTGTAAAGGGGCTGTGCCACTGTAAGAAATCTTCTGGTGCAGTTCTAGATATGGATTGTACATTGAGAATTAGCCATAAAAATCATATTTCGTATGGTGAATGCATGCTAGCCAGCATATCCCAATATGTTAAACAGAGCTGAGATGTGTAGTCTCCAATCAAATGTTAAACCATGCTCTGTCATAGTATTTTCTTTCTGTGTCTGTATTATGGTCTGTATGATTAAAGGTGCAGAAGGGAGGGCATTCAGTAATGTAGTACAGAAGAGAGAATGGCATTGTAAGGATATGGAATCACAGCACTTGCAAGCATAGAAGAAACCAAGATTAAACCTTGAATTGGCTTATAATGGAAGATCTTGTCACTTCAGACTCCAGGTCCTTGTGTCTTTGTTCTTGTGGGGTTAGTTGGTTGTAGTAGTTTTGTTGTGTTTTGTTTTGTTTTTTAAATTTCAGCATGCCAAGTTTTCTGGTAGAAACCTTTGAGATCTCATGGAGGGTTCCACAACATCTTCCAGCAGAGCAGACCAGGAATACCCTGTGGGTTTTGAAATTTCACATGCCTGTAATAAACAAGTTAATTCAGTGCAGTTCTCATTAGGCATGAGATTGTCACTGAACATACACTCTTTTCTTTCTAAACAAAAGTTTCTGTCTTCTAGAGCGCTGCAAATGCAAGCCTGTAAAAGCTACCCAGAAGACCTATCTACGCAACAATTATAACTACGGTAAGGACAGCTGCATGGCCAGCTCCTAGCATTTTTCAGGCTAAAGTAAGGGGAAATTTTTTCATTAAAAAAGACTATGGGCCCAATTACTGATGGTTAATCCACTGGTACTTATTACAGAAGGAAGATGTGGCCTGAAACATTTCCAAATTAGAAGGATGGAAGGGATTAGCTTCATGTGTTAGTGTACGAGTGTCTTTATTGACGTTGAGTGTTATTTCAGTGTCAGCGCAGGCATCTTGGGTTTGTGCACTTCTTTAGTGTGAAAAGTGATGTGACAAAAATGACATGCGTGCTATGCGTGAACTGCCTCTTTGATTCCCAGCTCTGATCCTTTCACAGGAAAGGATGTTTTTACTAACCTCCATGCCCACAAACTCACCATGGGATCTAACAGGCATACTAGGTTGTTTCCTTCTCACATATCAAAGCCTGCAGTAAGCATCTCTGCAAGCTGTGTTATGCTGTCAGTAATACCTGTGAAAGTGCATGGAGTCCGTATTATGTCCTGTCTTGTCTGGATTGTCGTGGTCTTCAGGCATATCAGAGGTCCAGGCTGTTACTTTTCTTAAAGAGTTTTTAAGGAAATCTTAAAGAGGTTTTAAGGAAGTGGATCTCTTGGGGTAAGTTGTACATGTTAAATGCGTAACAGCTATCAATTGTTGGCAGCAGTTTTTAATGTGGCTGCAAAACATGCTGGCCGATTGTCTTTATGGGCAGTGCATGTGAATAGAGATGTAAGAAGTCCTTGGTTTTGTTTCTTCCGTATTACTTTTTGCACATAGGTTAGAAGAAATTGAGAATCTGCTATTTGTAGTGGAAAGGGACTTGTGTTTGCAAGCTGTGAAAGAGGTGGTATTCTCTAGAACATGACCTCTGGATTAGCTTTGCATTTGCATGTGGTATCAGTTCACTGATTGCCATGAGGAAATCAAAAAAACATTGCCTTGGACAGTCAACTTTTCCTCCTATGCAACTTATGGCAAAAAGAAAGGGTGAGGGAAGAAACAGTTAGATGGGTCACCAGGTCAAGATCAGGAGCGTTTGGAGTTAATAAAGAACAGAGCAGATTGGTGCTAGGTCACTGGAAAGAGAATAAACAAGATAAGGGCCTGTCATCCAATAGAAGCAGTGATATGAGAAGTTTTAATGCACATTCACATTTCACAATAGGTTGAGAGTGACGAATTTAATTCACTCATCTGTACTGCATATAGTCAAAGAGGGAGCATTTACAGCTCGGGAGTTAAATAAATATGTTCAAACTGGAAAGGGCGAAGAAGGGGGGTTGCTAAAAATTAAGCCCAACTTGAAAAGGATGCAAATCCAACAGGTAACTCCTGGTTGTGACCATACTACTGTGAGATATAATGAGCTGTCTGGACCCTCGTGGTGGAGGATGAAGTAATGAAGAGATTGGGGGAGGGACATTGCTGGAGTTAAGCTAAGCTATTGATAATACACCATGCAAAAGGCTAATCCCAGTGGTCACCAAGAAGGGCTTGGGGGTGACCTGCATTATCTACTGCTGCTAACTATACTCTTCTTGACTTTTTTACCAGTCATTCGGGCTAAAGTGAAGGAGGTGAAGACTAAATGTCACGACATCACTGCAGTAGTGGAAGTAAAGGATATCCTAAAATCTTCCCTGGTGAACATCCCAAAGGACACTGTAAACCTTCACACGAACTCTGGCTGCCTGTGCCCACTGCTCAGCACCAACGAAGAGTACATCATTATGGGCTATGAAGACGAGGAGCGCTCCAGGTAACTCTTTCTGCATTGTCCGTGGAACATATTTGTTGTTGTTTGTTCCCCTGCCTGTAAAGCTGAACTTCAGAGCCACCAGCTAAGGAGAACTTGGTGTGACTCTATGTACATCTTCTTAATGGTATTCAGGAGGGACAAGGCACTCTGCAGGCACAGAGATGTTAGTCTTGCATGTGTTGTGTTGTATAGCTTGCGTGCCTGTTGATGGAGTAACTGGTAGTCTCCGTTGCATAGGTTACTCTTGGTGGAAGGCTCCATAGCTGAGAAATGGAAGGATCGTCTTGGTAAAAAAGTAAAGGTAAGAAAATATCTCACCAAATGTCAACTGTTGCAGAAACCATGAAACATCTACCTAATCTTTTCAAAATAAGGGAAGAAAATACACATGCTGACCCCAGTTAATTAATATCAAGTATCAGAAATTAACCTGGTGTGTTATTTGCTGCACTACTTAGAAAATGCATGCTGAATAAACTAAAGGGATATGTTGAATTACCCCAAAGTGCACCAGTGTAGCAGCAATCAAAACCTCCATCTCAAAAAAGCAAACAGTAGGAGTGTTTTAACTCTGTAGGCAAACTGTGCATTCTGCAACACACATCTGCTTAATTGGGATTGTGGTACTAAATAAAAAAATAAAAAGCTTTACAAATGTTTTGCAGACCAAGTCACAATTATACTTTTCAGATTTAGTATTCTTTAAATACAGTTCTCTAACCAAATAGTGTGGACTAGTGACTATTTTAAATTTACCTTCCTGGCTTAGATGAGGGAGGTACATGATAAGAAAGTCGTAGCATAGCAGATTGGACAATGAGCTCAATTGCAAGCAATATATGAAAATATGTTCTAATGTTTTCAACTTTAAATGTATTCTAATGCCTTCCAAGTTCTGGAAGGATTGCATTTTTATGTTTTGATGCACTTCAAAGTATTAGTGATTTTGACATTGTTAGGAGTGTCATTTTGCACAGAGTATTCTTATTTTGACACAGTTTCTCAGCCATTGATTTGATGTAACGGTTGTGCCTGTGCAAACCAGTCTTCTCTTCCACTCAACACTTTCTTCAACAGCCTTAATGGTGACTGGCAGGAAAATACTGTTCTGATTAAAAATGCAAGTTTTTTTCTGTGCACATTTATCGCATCCACAGAGATTACAGGAGTGATAAGATATGGGGATCTTATTCCAAGTTGTTGTTTGATTTGGCAGAACCTTATGAAATCCAGTGCCGCAGAGCAAATACCACATTACCGCTGTGGGCTGACTTCTGCTCAGTTCCAGTTCTCAGGTGGCAGTATCATTTGTTGGTGTGTTTTTGGGAACTCACTTATTTTTCTCACTTATTTTCTTGTGGCCCGTGACCCCCTGCCTCTGCCCTCACGCCCAGCCTGGGGCTGCTGAGGACCATGCCATATCGCCACCGCTTCTCATCGCAATCTCCTTTTCCAAAAGTGTCATCAGTACTAAAATTTTAAAAAGTAATTTTTTAAAAAAGTTAATAAAAATCACTTGACTTTTCATCCTGCTTCCCACAGTGATTGCACAGATAGCTTCATTTACATTTTGTTTTGTGGGAGGCGAGATGCTTTTCTGGTGAAGCCGTTATGCCTTGTGTCAGCCCCTTCATTCACAGAGGCTACAAGAAAGCCAGGAAATGGGTTTTCTATTTAAAGTGACTTTTACTGATAACCTCACATTCCACCATTTGAGCCCAATGGAAGGTAACATGGTGGAAACAGTGATGGCTTTTATTTTTTTGCTGCTGTTTGTAAACACATGTGGTTGCTTTACATATTACTTATTTCTTTTTCTGTAATCTCTTTTGTAATTTCTTTGCCTTTCAATATGCAGCGCTGGGATCAGAAACTCCGCCACCTTGGGAAGGGGAAGGGAGAGCCTGGACACAGCAACTTAGCTCCAAAGCCCAGCAAACCCAGCAGTGCCCGACAAGCACGTAGTTAGATGTGGGACGCTGTACACTGACATAGAGTGGACTATCTACCAAGACTTCATTGTTGGAGCAGCAAAGGAGAAATTGCACTATTGCACGTTATATTCTATTGTTTACTACAAAATAATGTTTTAGCTTATATTAGTTTTTATTCTCCCTCTTGTTTTCTGCCTGTTTTTTTTCAGATGTCTGCAAGCTCTGGAAGTACATATATTTTTTCTGTTACTAAGAACTGTAGAAAACTGCCCTTATGACATGGAGAAAGACAAGGGCATGTTCAATTTACCATTTTATCTCCCAAATCTTCTTAGGGAGAAAATTCTTATGGAAGCAGGAATGAGATCTGGCAAAGACCATCGCTTAAAGTCATGACTCACACTGGCTTCCCCCTTTTACTCTTTCTTGGTCACTTTGCTGAAACTTAGTGTCGGGAGGAGGTCATTACCTGTTTTTAAGTCAGTAATTTTTTATTCTGAAATATAATTCTGAAATATATGAAGAAATGATGTTGAAAACTGTTTTAATCAGTACACCTTTGTTTTCTTATAAATAAACCACTTGTGTAAGCCAAAGTCTAACTTAAAATATTTCCTGCGACAAACATGGTGTGCTTGTAGACAGGGGACCTGGGTTTTCCAGTGCTCTGGACCTTGCAGGAAAGGTTATGTAGTTCTGTTACCACAGGACATAAGTTGTAATACACTTCTCTTACAGCGGCGGGGTTTTTTCCCCTTTTCTTTCTTTTCTTTGCTGCGTTGTAGGAGTAGACTGACCTACCAGGCCTGTTTCTTAGTACAGGTCTGCACTTTATGCTTTTGATTTTGTGGTGTTATTATTAAATCTGTGCCTACATGAATAAATGTTTGATGCTCAGTAAAATATGTCCAATAGAAAAAATTGTAGTTGTCGACACAGACCTTATCTGACATTTGAACCGGTGTTGTATTTTTTTTATATTACCGTTGAAAATATAAAAAGCAAAAAAACCTTAATTTTTATGCTTTTATAGAATTCTTTGCAGATAGTGCTGACATATTTGAAATTGTTTTTCTATTCTTTCATGCTCAAAAGAAATTAAAATAGCATACATAAAATAACAGTCCTCTTTGCTGTAGTCTACAGAGGGAAACCCACTCTACTTAAGATGCACATGGCTGTTGTGTTTTCAGCTGTCAGTATTGTCTTAAGTGCATTAGGGCTGCCTTTTGTTAAGAAAACAGTGTTGCATTGTTAGGTAGTTTGAAAATATGATGATGGTACATAAACACAAAAATATTTGGGTGTCCTGGGTTCAGCCTGAATAGGGTTAATTTTCATCAGAAGCCAGGAGGGGACACAGCTGACCAGCTGACCCAAACTGGCCAAAGACACGGGGTATTCGATACCATAATTTTGCCTATTTCTTCCTATTCTCCTCTCCACCCCACCAGGGGGAGGGACAATAGAGAAGCCACGTGCTCCTTTGTTGTGGCCGGGGCCAAACCACAACATTGGGAATATTTATAATAGTGCTATTTTAAGATTTCAGTTAATAATCAGAGGTCTCAGGGCAGGTTTTCCATTGGACTGGATACCAAGTAAGTAGAAACATAGAACTGTTTCCTGCAACAGTCATATTTTTTGTTTTTAATGAAAACTAAAGGGGAAAATTTAGGGGAAGGGTTGGCTATGAAAGCTACCAGTGGTATGTTGATCCTCCAGCTAGTTCACTGTTTACTCAGAGTACTGCATGGGCTGGCTTTGAAGCTGTGGAAGGACTTTCAAAGAGGAAGCTGAATTAGAATAATAATCATCATCATTTAAACAATAGCAATAAAGCTATTCCCATTTGAAAACATTGTCCTGGTATATTTTGGACATTGTTGTCTGGTGCTTGTGTTCTCATTTACTCTGTCACCTGCTTCCTGTGTTTTCCAGCCTCAGTACCAGCTAGCAGATCTCTGCGTGTGGTGGTAGCAGTAGGCATGGCAAGGTGGACATCATCATGAAGTAGCAAGTCCTATGAAGCCCATTGTGAATCATATTTAATTATTAGGCTTTGGACTTTTATTTTTTTTTAAGAAATCTGTGAATAGCAGGCAGTTAATAGGAGAAAGAAAATCTTTTGCACAGATAGCCACGAAACCCAAACTTCTGAGTAATCTTTCCTACTGTCATCCTGTTGCCACCCTCATAGCCTTCTGAAGAAAGCAAAGAAGTTTGTAGTTTTACACCTTCCTTGATTAGGTCTCAGTTTGAGAGTCACCTAACCTCTCATGTAATTTAGAATTAGAGTATGGTGTGAAAATGCTTTTTTTTGTCTTCCCCAAGTTTTGTTGAGCTTTGCCTTGTGCTTCCCCTCACTATCACCCCAGTCCTGTGCTCAAAGCAGGTCTCTGTCTGCTGACATGTAGTGTTAATACTCAAATTGTTCGTAGAAGTCCTGCTTCCAGTCCATCATCTGCTCCATTCATCTCTGAAAGTGAGATACTCTTGCTTCATCTTGTAATCCCTGTAGCTAGGGTCAAAGGAAAAATAATGCTGTATGGAGACAAAGAAAAGGAGTAGGTCTACTTCATTAATTGATGAGAACTAGTTTCTGATCATCTTCAAGTCCTTAATACTGGAGGAATACAGTCTGGAGGCAAATCAGCTTCTGCTTGCTGCAGTGATAGCAACATCCAAAGTCGGGTTCCACCAGTGATAAAAAGCAGCTGTTTATTTCATATCCTGTGCTGTTCAGTGTGATGTTAGTAAGTGACCCTGCAGTTTGTGCAGGGCTCCATTTTCACCACGTGGCCTGGCTCTATCACTTGCTTCAGGAAAAAAGACTTGAATGACTGTAAAGTGGCATAGCTCGGCCACGGGCTGTGTTGTAGCTTCTAGTATGGGCTTTGGTGGTGCATCCCTTCGAAATGGCCATCTGCGTGCTGGAGGGAACACTGGTTTCCCCTGTTTCCAAGCTTTTTTTGTAACAGTATAGAGACAGTATATAGCTTTTAATCTTCCCTTTTTGCCTGCAGTGAAACTACTTGAGGATCATGCCCAATCTATTATGAAAACCTTTGTAGCTATGGAAAGAGTGCTCTATAATCATTAAGAGTATTTCCTTGTTTCACTTGCAAATGCAAAGACTTTCTGTTTGCAGAACTAGTTTGTTTGGAGGTAGCACTAAAATCCTTTAAAAGGAGGGCAAACAAAATGGCGTGCGGCAGCCAGCTTATTAATTGTGTACAACGTGGTTATTTTACTGGGTGATGCACATACCTACGTGTGCATGTGTGACCAAGTGTCATGGGATGTATAGAATGATTGATTAAAACCATGCCTTTCCCACATCTGGGTTATATTAGTCCAGAGAGAAAATATGCAGCTTAAAATCTCTGTGAATAATTACCCTGACATGTTGCTTATCAGAAGGCAGCCTTTCCTAGTGCAGCTCGGCAGATGAGAAGGCAGGAGGAATAAACACCAAAGTTGCTTATTCATAAGCAATGTCTCTGGTTTCTGGGCAGGGGTTAACTCATGGTTTTAATAAATCTGGACACGTTAGCAATGGCGTGAAAATAACAGATCCGAACAGGGTTGCAGGTAGAGCCAGTGCCAGTAGCAGTAGGCAGCCGGAGGGCCTCCTGCTTTCAGAAAGCCTTTGTTCAGAGAAAAATGCAACATCAGGATCCTTGGGGGGTGCAGTGGCAGTGGTGGGGAAAGTGGAAGGGGAAGGTGTCAGTGGTTTTAGAGGATATCAGACTATAGAATAGGAATCAGCTGGAATCAGTTTTTTCTTTTTGTAAGATTTTAGTATATCAAGCCTGAGAAAAGCATCAGTCAAGTGTGATATTGATGATGGGATGAAATATGTCTACTCTGAGTTACTCCCCGGGTAAATCCAGTGCCTACTGGGAAGAGGTGGACTGCGAGGGTCCCCAGTTTTGGGAGGCTGCCAGTGCCATCGTCTGGTTCCCCTGAACGTTGCTGCCATTCTGTAAGATGCCAAAATCCATTCCTTTAAGAGTTTGTATATTATAAATTAGGAAGGTAAGTTAATGACATAGTAAGAATGAATGAACAAATGAATGTTATGCACCGGGGAAGTAATACAGCTGGGGATGCTTAAATCCAGCTGTGTGGGAGAGATTTACTGGCTACTATTGCTTCCCTTCTCTCACCTGAAATAACCCAAACCCCATACCAGCAGGTAATGTCTACTTATGGCGCAGTCCCGATAGTCAACAGAGTGAGGACCCCTGGCCTGTCTTCCTGCTCTCTGGCAGTGCCACTGTGTAACTTAAAAAAAAAAAAAAAAAAAGTCCTCTGCTTCATCTATAGGACAGTACAACAGCTCTGCGTCCTGCAGGAGAGAATTTAATAAGTCATTCTGTCATCCTTGGAGAGGGAATTTTCCCTCCCTGAAAAGGTACAGGTTATTTGATTATTATTTGCTTTGGACAGTGGTGTTGGAGCATGGGTATGCACAGACTCTGATGTTTGCTGTCTTGCTGCACATGAGCCACAGCTGGTGTTTTCTGTGCACTTCTGTGCTTTGCAAGCCTTCAGCAGTAAAATGAACAGAGGAAGGAGAACAAAATGTAAACATCCCTGCAATACAGTTGCCCTTTCCTGAGGATAAACAACGGAGCCCTATCCATAAAATGCATTCCTGAATGGTCACTGCACCTCACTATTAACGAGGATGATACCAAAAAGCAACATGTCCAGAAAGCTGTCTGTAACTGCATCACCACAGTGTCACTGACCAGGCACCACTAGCACCAAGATCGGCAGCAAAACTGCTTGGGCTTGACCCTCTTTGTCAAACTGTTGTTCTCTGTCTTTTGGGGGGAAAAAACAAAACAAAAAAAAGCTTGATTCCCTGCAGTGTTCTTGGGAGAGATGTATTTGCCCATCCCTCCGACCTATCACCATGGGGACTGCAGCACACACACCACACCCCCCCCTCCCAGCACTGGGTTAATTAATGTCTTGTTCTTCCCATGCTTCCCAAACACTGGAGAGCATCAGGCTGTGCTCCAAACCAAAGTTGCCTTGCACAAGGCTTCATGGATGTGCAGTAAACCTCAATTTTCAGCTTGTGCTGGATAAACATATAGATGCAGAATTGTCTAAGCCATGGTAGGAGCAGTAGCTGTTTTGATGGGCAGCTTCCCTACAGTTATGAAACAGGGCAGCTGGGGATCTAGGAAATCCAGAGGCTGAATTAATCCCTCAGAAACTCCCTACGAACTAGCCCATGTTATGTAGTGAAACCCAGGGGAAAGACCCCCATGCCAGCGCCGACTGAGTCCACTATTGTGATCCTAGGTTGGGCATGGAAAACTGTGCAACTGCTTCATTCACAGAGCAGCTATAGATGCCTACACGAGGCCCAAATAAACCTTGCCACGCAAGAGAGATTATTAGCTTAGAAGTAATCCCACGCTGGCAGATATGGTGCTTCGGGCCAGCTGATTGCTGTCTCACCCACTGCAGGGCTTGAAAGCTTTAATGAATGATAATGAAGTGAGACGGGGGGAGTGATGGAAAAGGGGTGTAAGGATGAAGGCACCAGAAAGTATTTATGGCTCTGCTCTTGTGCACCTTTCCCAAGCGACGCACTGTGAAAAGCAAGTGATGCACCATGTTCTCTGTTCCTGGCGCCAGGTAGACACCTGGACAGCAGATGCCACGTGTTTGCAAGCACAAACGAGCAACCCTCCACATCTTATGTGTAAAATGCACTAAAAATGTGAGACTCTAAAGCATCCCGTCTCAGGGTGAGACTCTGCACCAAGTGCATATTTCTGGTGGGTTAGGTTTAGCTGTAAAATGAGGGTGATAATTTCTCATGGAGATAAAGTTGTTCATTCCTGTGACTACTTGTGGCAGCAAGAACGTCACTGAAATACTGTACAATGGGTGGCTCTTCAGCAGCTTCAGGAGGTGCTGAGTAGTTAAAAAGCGGGAAAGCGGGAGGTGCCAACGAGCGGCAGCTCTGACTCAGCGGGGGCGGAGTCGAGTGTGACAGCGGCCAAACCCCCTCACGGATCAGAGCAGCCCCTG
>Ga0065711_1046116_pt1 | contig 13074 bp, 5 predicted proteins | sample Hoacrofraction12_FD_59098 | JGI IMG/M metagenome (GOLD analysis project Ga0065711, IMG submission 59098) | Hoatzin crop microbial communities from Cojedes, Venezuela - Epithelial fraction 12 v2 (version 2) | ecosystem: Host-associated > Birds > Digestive system > Esophagus > Crop | place... | reverse complement strand
GGGGGGGGGGTGTTGCACAACTTTCCACGCTGGCATCTAGCAGTGTCATGATTCAGTGATGCAGGAGTCGGTCTTTCGGTTAGCATTTTCCGTAGGAACAGCAATCGGAAAAGCTGTGAGAGTGATACAGTCCCATTTCCTTGATATTATGCAGTTATCCAAATCTGTAAAAATGGGGGTAGTAACACTACTCCACCAACTTCTTCTGCTTGATGACTATAATCATGGATGTTTCTGAGGAGAGACAGTTATTTGAATCAAATTTGTTACCTTCTTTGTAACTTCAGTTTATCTTGTGAAAATACTGTCAGAATAATATATGCTTCCTTTATAACCAAGAAGTTCTACTCTTGATCAATAGGACTTTCATTTCATTTGTCAGGTTAATGAATTATTAGTCTTCCAGGTTTTTTTAGTACATTTCAATCTCTCTTTATGCAGCAGACAGCTGTGACAAGGCTGAGGTGGAGAAGTAGCCTAAGCCCTGGTGCTAAATAGGGACCGCTACTCTTAGGTTTCACTGAGTGCTCCTTATATAACTAAGGTGGAAGTACGTAGGCTAATGCAAACAACTGCAGCCAGAAGTGATGCTGGGAGAGCCCTAGTGCTTGGGCTTGACGGTTTGAGACAGCAATGAGAGCTGGGAACTCACCGTAGCCCTGATAGGAGGGACCAGGGCTGGGAAATATGTCCTTTGCTAGCTGAAATGTTTCTGCTGTATAGCAAAGCACCCTATGGACTTGTGTTCTCAGAAGGTCAGCTGACAGGGCTTTAAAACCACAGTACCAGACCCATCTCCAGGCACGTCAGGATTGTTGCTGCAGACCGAATCATGCGGCTTTCTGGAGCTCTAAAGAAACTGAAGTTGCTAGGGGCTGGGATTTGGGTTTCCAGGTTGGGCTGCTATTCCAATTGTGTGCAGAAAGCTGTATACAACTGGAGAATATAATCATCAGAAAATGCGGCTGTGAGTTTTTCTACCTACCAGTGACAACATTAAGTTCTTTGCATTGTCCCCTCAAGATTTTATCAAGCAAGTAATTTTTTTTTGACAAATTTACTTTGAGTATATATGAGGAAAATGAAGATTTCACATTCAGTAAGTTGGTTTTGTTCCATAAACATTAACTATGCATGTTAAAGCTGTCCTAGGGCAATCCTGATGTGCACACAGTAGTGTTTTCATCTTTTCTATAAATATTTGTGGTTGATCATGCATTACAATAGAGCATTCCTGTCTCTTGACTTTGCCCTTTTTTTTAGCTTATTCATCTGATTTGCACAGAAGGGGGAAGAAGTTTTTATGGAAAAGATAAACTGCAGACTCAACTCTTTGTGTGGATGTGTGTGTATGTTAGTAAAGTCTGCTGAAAAGTTATTTATGGATTTTAGTGAGAAGGCATTGTCTCCATTTTTATGGAGCTAATGAAATCTTTGGGATTTTTATCTACATAAAAAGTTCTGTGAAAAAAAAATAAGCGGGAATGACAAGTAAACATCAGAAGTAAAACCTTAGCTTACGTTCTATTAATGTATTTTACATGTCATATTCATCTTCTTTCATTTCCCCTGTCAGCACTTCCTCCAATATTTGTATGCTACTATATTTCAAAACCTCTTGACCAATAAATGGAAGTCTTCTGATGTCATTCGTGCTTTAAATACTTTGCTCCTCTTGGTGTCCAAAAATGCCAGCAGTCTTGGGAGTGTGTTTCTGAGTGCCTTAGACTTCTGGAATAGCCAGAAAAATTTTGTGAATCGCAGAAAAAGATCATCCAGTCTCAGTGAAACAAAAACTTGTTTGTAGGACTGAGGATTAATATCTTCAAATTCCTTCTAGTATACGACTTTATACCACAATATTATTTCAGCTTTTGTTCAAGTAATGCCTAAGTCAGCGCACCCTAAACCAGGCAGTTCCAAATCTGGGCAGGCATTTCGGCAACATGTTGTCACTAGATCCTAAGTAGAATCCTCCTATTTGACTGGTAAAACAAGAAGGGTTCTTCAATGGAGGGGAAAAAAAAAACCACCACACAAAATTGTAATTATTTTTTAATTAGTAGCAGGTCTACTTAAAATGATTTGACATTTGCATAGGTTCTTTGCGTGATCCTAACTTCATGGCAAGCTTTGCAAAATAAATGTGACATACAAAATACAGTAGAATTTCCCTCGGTTCCACCGTTTGCAAGTTTATGGCAATTTTGTGTCTGGATTCAGATCTCTAATTATTTAAATTGAGCTAAGCTCTATATTTTTTAAATAAATATCATTGCATTTATTATGTGAAAAGTCCATACATTTCAAACTATTATTTTAGAAATAAGCATAGGAAAGCTTTAGTTATGTATGGAGAAGGTACTGCTGTAGGTTTTTTTTTAAAGAAATAATTGAACATTACTGGTCTAGTATCACTATCTTTTCATTTGTCTTTCATCACTATGCCTTTCAATACCATTCATCTATGGACTAATGCAATGCCCACTGAAGTCAATAGAAGTCATTCAGTTGACATCAATGAACAATGAATCAGGCCCTTTAAAAAGAAGAAGAAACCAGAGTTTACAAGGGTTAAACATAGCACTGAGGAAGAACACTCGGAGACAGGAATTGTGACTTCTCCTGAGCCCATACAGCACCTGGCACTTCCCTGCCATACAGAATAGTGACAAAATAAACGGATTGTCAGTCTCCGCTGGTAGCTCTGATAAGGGAGAGCAGTTTTGCCAGTCAGCACCTGAATTGTTTTTCTATACAAAGCCTTAGTAGGTATCAGTAATTGCAATATATGGTAAAAATCTGTTCAGATAGGTGTCACTGATGCAGATGTTGAAAATCTTTTATTTTGCTTACTTCTGCCCTGTCTTTTCAAAGAACTCATACTTTGCTATCAGTCTTTCTTTGTTCTGATGAAGTTGTAATCGCTGAAAAGCAGATTCAGAAGCTCCCCCTCCTTCCTTCACAGATACTGTGTTTGTTTTATACCCAAATGTGACATTGCACACTGGCGCAATCGAAAAAGGCCGCAATGATCAATTGAGGGCCCAATCAAAGCCTAACAGATAGGCAGCCATTCGTTGCTGTTTGATATAAAAGGTGTTTTATTTCTCATCACTTTTTTGTCACTGAAAGAATGCTTCCTATGTGCAGATTAATTAAAGTGTAAACATTAAATATTGATTGATGCATTATCAGCATGGAGCAGTTGCCTCCACTCAGATTGATTCCTGCAGTGATTTATTGTCATATTTGTGGAGTCATTTCACTCGATAACAAAGAGAAATAGCCTGCTCTCTCTACCTTTCGGGCTCGCTTTCTTGCACTGCACCTCCTCATCCTCAGTGACTCCCATTCTTTGCCTGCTGGAACTAATGTGGCCTCACCGTATTTTCAGGAGAAAAGTTTAGTTTAGGGCTTTTTATTTTGGTGTTTACATAGCATGTTTATAGTTTGTTGGGAAGCTCGCAGACCTGTGCTCTCAAATGGAACATCCCTGGTTAGTGCTTCCACCCCCTGTCCCACCCAGCTGCATTCCCTGACCCTGCTCAGGCACAACTTTGCAAGCACAGGTTCAAATCATTCAAATTAACTTGCTGCCAACTTGACAGAAAGGTGAACTTTCAATAGAGTAATATTGTGTAGGTCATTTTCAAGGTTAAATTATCCAATTAGTTACTCTGAGTAGGAGCACAGCCACACAATAGCATATCAAAGAATTCCAGGTTTTTATGCTTCTTTTTGGACAAATGCATAAAAGAGACCTTCATTCAAATCTCATGGTGCATTTAAAGTAAAGCCAAGTTTTATGGGATATTATTGAGCATCTGATTTAGAAAAAAAATTTTTAATAAATATGTCAAATTACTCTAGCTTTTGGATGTGGATTCAAGCAAGATAATAATCCAAACCCATTCCCTCTTCTCTCTGAAAGTCTTTACCATTCTTACTCTGTGTTCATCCGCATCAGGGATGGCTGTTACACAGCACCGTACGTTGTCAGATCCGCAGCGCGCAGCCATCTGTGCCAAAAGAAGCTGTAACCCCCATGTCAGGTATTTGTTCAATACTGCAGGACTGCTGTATTTCCTCCTTCTCTGCGTCTGCACTGGGAAGATGGCCATTCAGCAGGTTTACAGCCAGAAACTGCCTGCTAGATGTACCCTCACTGACCCAATCAGCTGCAGAAGAAAATTATTTGTGGAATTGTGTTGTTCTGCGGTAGCAAAATTTAATCACTTACATACATGGCTTTCATTTAATGTTCAGAGAATTAGATTACTCAAAATCTGCTGAAATCAAGCATATGAGTAAGACCACAAAAATATGTAATGGGCAACTGGTGACCTTAAATCAGTCACCCAATAAAGCATTAACCTTTAGTCACAGTAACAACAAATGCTAAATTTGTGAATTTACAGCAGCAGATAATTTCACTCCAGAACCTGCCAGAAATTACAGGAATGGTTTCCTACACAAGCAGCAGCCATGCCAAACTGGCTCTTCAAGAACTACGTGCTGTGACTGCTCTAAAAGGCTGTTGCAAAAATTGTACGAGACTTCCATTCAGATAGGTATTCACTTGTACTGTTGCAATTCCTGATTTCTGGCCAGTCACACCTGAATTTGGGACTCCCAAAATTAAAAAGCAAACAAGCCAACGCTAAGATATTGGAACAGTGTGCTCATCTGGATTCCTTCAAAATAAAGCTTTTCAAAGATCACTTTCCATTTCTCTTTGTTTGCTGTGATCCTTCCTACCCACTGAACAACACCATTGTCACTAGCTGTTAGATTGTCAGCCTTATTCAAACTGTCAGCTCCACCGGTCAAGGACCTCGCTTTTCTGTTTCTCTTTAAGCGGCTGTGCAAACCAGCATGGCTGCATAACCACCGCTGCCACAAATGCAGTGCTGTAAGCTTGCACACTTGCAAGACCACTGTAAACAAAATCTGTTGTCGCTGTAACTTTTGTAGAGTACATTTACATTTTTATAAAGCCTTTATTCAAAGATTCTAATCCATTTTGTGTAGATATACAGAAATGTTCTTAAATATCTCTCTCTTTGGATCAAAACATCTATGAAAATAAAGTTTCTTGTAGCACTTTTCATATGACAGAGAAAGAATGTCTAACCAATAATATTCAATCTCAATTGCATTATTGTTGTTTAGATATGGCTACGCAAGAAGAAATTAAGTGATCTTGGTTGCAAAGTATCTGTGATGCATATCAAAGGTGGCCCCGAGAGGCACGTGCAGATCTGTTCCCTCTGGGTGCCATTAGAGCATCTTTGAAAGCAATTGGAAAGCTTCTGTTGACTTTGGTGGGCCCAGGCTTTCCTCTTGTATCCTGTGGAAGACACAGAGAGATGCTTATACACAACTTGGAACTATGTGTAATGTACCATATAGCCACGAGCGGTTCCCAGAAGAAAGGGGTTCCAGGGAAGACATCAGCTTCCAGAGAATTAAGGGCAGCGACTCTGTGGTGATTTGTCCTGATGTAAAGTCGCCAGAAGGGCTTGGTAACTCCAGGTAGCTTTTCAACTGCTGATCTTTGCTTTCGGTCTTTTTCAGTAAGGTATCTAGTTGAGCTTGGTATTAGTGCAGTAAATTACCAAAGCTAGAGTTACACTAGTTGAGTTTCTCCTTAGAAGAAGCGGTGCAAGTCAGTGTACAGCAAGTCTGTGTGCTTCATTTACTTGTCTCTTAGCCCTCACAAATATTTCTGACTGACTGTGGTGGGAAGCTACATAGAATGAACGGTTGTAAGGAATGCATGGGGAAAGCGTGGAACAGAGAACAGAAAACAGATCTTTTGATAGGTTGTGAAATCGTTTTGTAAAAGCAGTTTATTATTTAATACTATGTCTCAAATATCATCCTCCAGGGCCAGATTCTGAAAGGCATGAGGTATTTGTGAAGCGAGCTTTTCCCTCAGTGTGCCTCATTGTGCCTCGCTGTTACACAGCTGTTGTATAAAAGCCACACAATAATTAAGAATGAGAATTTTCAGTTATTTAATTCGTTTCAGTATTTCAAATAAGATGAAAACTTGCTTTTTCCTTGTATGCTTTCACAGGATCATAGGATAGTTCAGGTTGGAAAGATACATGTCTTAGACTACTTCTCTTGAATTCTGATTAGGGTTTCCTTTCACCAGAGACAATTAAATCTGACATGAAGGGATACAAAAAGATGTTTGTTAAGGATTTAGAAAGCTCAGCACTGACCTAGATGCTGGAATTTTAGATATGTTCATACACATGGGGGTTGCAAACCTATACTAAGGACTCAAATTTGTAAGACGTTCCTCCTGCCCCCCTCCTAAAAAAAAGAAAGAAAAAAATTGTCATGATGAACACAAGCTATAGCAGGCTGCAGCCCTTCCCATTTTACTGAAGAGACTGTCAGATCGGCAGTACAAGTTGGATATTAAGTCAAAGTGGTCTACCAATTTGTCCATAGAAAGTTACAGTTGTATGATCTTTTTAACAGAATAGACTCTCTGTATAAATTTAGATTAGCATATGATGCAAATTACCCTACTGTTTTCATGTTTCTCTGAGACCTGCCAAATGAATACCCTTGCCCTAAATTGTGATATTTTGCTTCCAAAAATGAGTTTGCCATTTTTGTGGCAACAATTACAGGTTGAATGAGAATGGTGTGTTATTTCCTGAAATTGTACATAATTTATTTTTAAGAGCTTGAAACGTAATTTTGAAGTTAAATGCATATCATCTTTGTAACTGCTCTGATCAAGTTATTTTACATTTCCCAAAACACCTTTGAAGTTAAATGCAAATTAAGGGAAAATAAATTGCAACTTGGGGAGCGACCAATGTTTGATTATATGTAATATAAAACTCCATCCTTCACATAATGTTTATCATAATAATTATTCAATGTACTTTAGAATAGTTTAAATAATTGGTGATTCTCTCCCTAGGGGAAGTAGTTAGGTTTGTTCACTTTTTGGGTCACCAGGACTGAATGTTTTAAAAAACTGTTGCACTAATTAAGAAATTATTTAATGTTAATTGTAAGCAGATACAGCTGCTATTGCTCAAAATAGTCTTTTATGATCATCGTCTCTAATTATTTTTTTACCTTCAGTACTTCGCCTTGCCAAAAATGGATTGGTTTTATTGTTTGAATTTGAATATTATTATATTTAGGACCATGAAATAGGTTGATAAGGCACATTTATCCTTTCTTTGCCTATTCTTTAGTCTACAAACATGAGATGGGATTTCAGATTAACAGAGTTCTATTAGGAGAAACAGTTTCAGTTCAAAAATAAGGTTTTTCATTCTTAGACTATAACTTGTGTTATGTCAGAAATTAACATTTTTGTGACCTGTAATTAACTGTGTTTCCTCATTCTATAAATAAGATTTGGCAGCTATAGCTGGAGTTGACTGCATCCTGAAGTCTAGTTATCTGTAGCTGGTTTTTTATTTATAGCTTTTTGTATTTGCTAATGACACCGCAGAGTTCAGGGATGCAGGCAGTAAAGAGCACAAATAAAGTCTGTGGCTGGTGTCAGCAGCCCTGTTCCATTTCATTCCTGCAGTGGCATCAGAGTTTCCTCAAATTCTTCCTGTGCTTGGAAATCTCTGGGGTTAGTGGTGAAGTCTTTGATGCTGCTAGTAATTCCAGTCTCCACCATTAAAGCTGCATTTTCAAACTGTCCCTTGGTAATTGTTGCAAGGACTTAAACAAGTAAGACTATCCAAAGGCATCACTAAGGTCAAGCTGTGGTAGAAAGCGCTCTGATTTTATCCTGGAGATTGATGCTTGTATCACCTTTTTTTCGATTCAGCAGCTGGGGTTATAAAATGTACTTGCAATCACTGATAACATGTCAGATCAGACTACAAGTGAAGTAACACAGTATTTTATACACTGTGTGTAGTTTTACCTAATGCAACAATAAATCAGTGAAGGCAGAGGTCTTTTGTAAATTTTAATGAAAATTCAACTGCTGAAAATGTAGTTACTTCTGGCTGAAGTTCTAGAAATATGAATTCGCTTCAGTTCTTTAAAGCTGTAAAAATTGTTTTAACTACAAACTTTCTGGGAAGGCACTAAAGAAACAAGCAAAAAAAGAAGAGACGGTGCGTTCAATGTATTATAATTACCTTGTCATTGGCTATAAGCACACTGAGGGAAGGGGCCAGGTGATAAAATGTGCTTTGAGTTAGCTGTAAAAAATTCCCCTCACTGAGCACAGTCTAAAAAAATCTCTGTACAAAAATGAGACAGAAGTTGGGAGAATGAGCCAATTGTGCATTTCATTAAAATAAAATAAAGTTACAATTTAAAAATATTTACCAGCTGATCAATAAACTACATTTGTATGCAAGTCCAGAAGATCTAGTGGGGAGCTTTTTTCACCACAGATTAGTATAACTACTGAAAAAATATGCTTTTATTTTCTTGCACTGAATTGTTACGTTGCAAAATAGCAGTTATATATAGTAAACCTGGTTCATATTTGTTAAATGAGTGGTGCAAGAGGGAGCTGGGTGTATAGAAGTAAAGAATATAAAAGGATATACCAATATGCTTCTGCAATTCTACAGCATCTTTCTTGTAAGTTTTAAAGCAAAGTTTCTGGGATATTAGCATTATTCTTTCCTAAAACCTGCCAAGCTACAGAAACAGACCCAAAGTCAATACCAAGTGACCATGCTCATTAGAACACTGAAGATTTGAACAGTATTAAGCAGAATTTACACTTGGTTTTTGCCTAGAGGTCAAGCAGAAATTTTATTCAGTTTTTCACTTCCCCAAGGTGGATTTTCGCCTGGTTGCTTTTTTACAAGTTCTGTCATCCACATAGAGGATTTTTTTTTATTTTTAACAACATAAACTAAGAGATGGTATTCATTGTTGTTTGTAGTTTGCTTAGTTTTCTGCTGTGCTTCAGATATTTTTCTCAAATTTTGTCCACTTTGGAGTACGTTGTCTGGTTAATGGAGAGTTGGTTGAATTTTGACTTTGATACTTTCATGATCAATTTAGAACAGAACTAGTAACATCAAAATGAATATAAAAAAATGGTTATAATGGATAAAATTTGAAATGCAACATTTTTGAAAGGCTTAAAAAGATATACTCCTTTTCATTAGTATTACTGTTTCCACAGAGAAACTATGGATTGTGAATATTGGATGGTTTCTTGTAGCCTCCTCACAAACTTAAAATAATTGTCAGAAATGCATAGGAAAAGATCTAAAATCTGATTCTTTAATCTCGTTTATATAATTCTCCGTGTACAGTCTCGTTGGCTGTAAGCAGTTGTTTCCAAATGATATTGCTGTCAGGCTACAACCAAATAGTCACAGTTCAAACACCACACACACCGCTCTTGCCTCCACAACATCACTGGCTTTCATGAACTTAAAAGGTACAAGGGGCGAGCTGCAATGCCCTGGAATGCAGGTTCTGGGCAATGGATTTTGTTCTGTTGCCTCTGGTGGCTCTATACCTGCATATACAAAAAATATTTTTGTCTCAAGGTAGTATATATTTTAACTAGCTAAAATGTTTTTCCTAATATTTTTCCTCTTGCATTTATGATCTCTACTTGGAGAATACCCCTGTAAATGTTAATTTACAGTCTAACTGTCATCCCCCACCATGTAAACTCTTTATTAAAATAATAATAATAATAGCAACAACAATGGCCAAGAGACTTATATTTAGGCAGTGAACAGGAGCCTTGGGAAAGCTTGTAGTAGTTTTGAAAAATGTTCTATCTAGAGTGACAAAAGTGAAAACAGTTGAGAAGCCACCATCCAAGGGAGGAATGATGTATGTCCTTTAGAGACTCTGTTGGCTTTCACAGACTGCTTGGAAAAAGTTAGCAGCAGTTTTGGGAAAGTCTTTTCCCTCATGCATTGTGATATATTTCTGCAAAGCAAACTTGTTATCAAGCAGAACAAGTTTTCCTATGGTTCCGCATCTGTTTCTGCTCTGTCAAGGTGCATCTGGGAATAGATTTCCCCTTGCAGCAGCAGGTGGCGTTGAATAGCTCACGTTACTCTCACACTCATAATCATTTTGTCTTCCATGTAGTAAAAACTTCTCTCCCAAAAGAGATAATCCGCAAGAGAAATTCAACAAGTTTTTATAGATGTAGCAGGCTTGCTACATGACAAAAGCAGAGGTCACATTCTTCCAACTTTAATAATGCTGAGAAATAAGACTATAAATAATGTATTTAAGGAACAGCAAAAACAGGTGTGATAGAGTAATATCTTAATTACATTCTGTTTTTCTATCCACAGAAATCTGTTGAAGCACCACAGAGTTCATGTTGTGATAAGGTCATGTTATCATGTCCCAGCGCTCACGCACTCCACAGCAAGCTCACAAAGCTGAGGCAGTGTTGTGGCATTGTTTGCACACCCTCCCCCCCTAGAGCGAAGGAACCGATTCACCTCCCAAATCCATTACCAGTGCGTCTTCACAGAGCAGTGTTGCACGTTTACACTGCGGTAAGTGAGAACAGAACGAGAATTAGCATCTTCTGAAATTCTTTCTGAACCTATTTCTAAAAATTAAGGGGTGTTGCAGAAGCAGTTCAAAACAGACCTCCAAATGACTTCTAAAGTTTATTTTTAAAATGTGACACACAAATAAAACAAAAAGTAATTTATTTTTACCTGCACACAGGAAAAAATTTAAGAACAGAAATCTTCTACAAGCAAATGACTATACATCAGTCTGTGGTTGTTAGTCTTAACACTGATTATGAGTATTTAAGAAGTCCATCCATCTTTCTTTCGTCAACAGAGTTTTCCATTTGCATATCTAATAATTTATGGCATGTCCTGACCTCAAGCAGTAATTGAACCAATAGATCTTCAGCCTAGATTTACTCCGGTCTGGCTGCTACAATAATGTAACTCTGCGGGAGTTTTGGATTACTCCAAATGCCATCTTCTCTTCGGAGAGGGTGACAGTCACAGGCAAAATTTAACCTCCCAAATGTCAAGGCAGAAACTCCATTGCCTAATTTAGACTAACTAACTCTCCATTTGGAGTACTTCAGATAAAAACGGGAGGGCACCATGATTACTTCCAACGTTACCTCTGGAGGACTGTCTTTAATGTAAGACTCTGTAATGATAAATGAATTCTCCCAAGACTTTAAAACCGTATAAAAGCCTAAAGCTCAGAGTGAAAGGGGAAAATCTATATACCAGGGCGCACAACTAGTAATGTAAAAATTAAAAAGAAAGGAAAAAAAAAAGGAAAGAAGCTGTTATATTAGAGAGGCACCTCGTGATCAGAGACAGACTGATGAGAATTGAGCTGAGAGGAGATTTGGAAGGGGGAGATGGGGTGCTTTTCTGACTTGAGCAAGCCATGGCACGGGGCAGAAACACCCAGCCAAGTGCCTGTGTTTCTTCTTCTCAAAATGTGGTTTAGAGGCCAATTTCAAGGCAGCATTATATGTTCAGTAAAGTGTTCTCAAAAGCTTTGAAGAAGAAAAATACCAGCAAACACACAGCTCTGCACTGTTGCAGTCTCTTTGCTGAATACTAACTATAGAGAAAATGCAGCCATGGGAGCTGCGGGTTTACAGCAGGTCTTGCTTGGGAAACTCCTGCTGCTATTCAGCCGCTCCTGGCTGCAGGTGAAGGAGCAGGTGTGCAGACGGGTCGCACCGTTGCTGCTTCCAGATCATATTCCAGATATTATGAAAAGGCCCTGGGTTTGAAATTTTATAGCAGCTCTCGTCAGTTGGCTGTTTTGTTTTCCTGCAAAGGAGCTCAATTGAGCAAGCTCTGGCAGACACACAGAGCTATGCTGTTGCCACTGACACAAGTCCCAAAACAACACATACAGGCTGTGAGAAAATGCTACTGTCTCACAACTGTGGAGGGGGAAAAAAAGAGCAGCAAAGGTACAAACAAGGAAAATCTGACCCAATCCCCAATTAATGACAGAAACAGTATTTATCTATTGATGTTTAAGTGCTGCCATTGTTCCTTGGTAGCTAAGTTCAATGATGATAGACATCTTGGAAAACAGGTAGATAGAGTGAAGATAGATATCCTCAGCTACTTCAACCATCCATAATATCCCATGTGCTGCCATCACGGCTTTAGCCTGACCAATTGCCTCAGTAACATGTTCCATCTTGTTTGATCAATATTAGCACTTCAGTAACTCTTTGCAGAGTTACAGCTATCTGCTGGCACCAGAAGAACCTCATCTTGCCTTGTTGTACAGAAAGACAGTCATAAGCAAGAATAAATGCCATTATCTATTTAAATACTTTCATTTAATTGCTTTCATTGACTTGTTTTGGGCTCTGATACCTTTTCTGTACCTGTTATGCAAATACTTTAGGGCAAAGAGGAAAAATTGAAGTATCAGAAAATGAGTGAACTTTGAAGAGTTTAACAGGAAATCTGGGTTTGGTGCTCAGCCTTCTGTCCAAGCAATTGCTGTGTGCCTCAGTTCTGTAGATTTAAAATGGGACTGGCGATGCCATTAAATAATCTGTTTTGAGACTAAGGATATTCATGCGATTAGCAGACCTGTGTAAAAACAAGTTCTAGAGGCAGAATTGCTTCTGTTTCCTCACAAGCTTAGGAGCTGACTGAGATACTGAAGGATGATGTGATACAGTAGTGCAGGATCAAAAGGAAGGGAAGGCAGGTCCATGTGCAGCATGGGAATAGCAGCACTGGAAGAAAAATGTCCCTGGCTTTGCCACCCCAAATCTCTTATTAACTGTCAAAGGGAGGACAGAGTAGAATAAAACATTCCTTATCCCACCCAGTTGCTGCTGAATGAGTGGGTGTTCCTTGTGAATGTCTGGGAAAACAGCAAATAGCAGTGAGAGACAGAAATTGTGACATCTCCCTTGGCACCCTGAGGACATACAGAATGGTGGGAAGTTTCCTGTGTTATCTGTGGGATGACTGAAAGTTGTCCTTACTGTAATGCACAGAGCAATAAATCCTGTTTTGTTAAAGTGAAATGCAGCTCAGCTGTCAACGCTGGCCCATCACCACTTCTGTTCTTTTCTCCTTCCCCTCT
>Ga0065711_1046115_pt1 | contig 13075 bp, 20 predicted proteins | sample Hoacrofraction12_FD_59098 | JGI IMG/M metagenome (GOLD analysis project Ga0065711, IMG submission 59098) | Hoatzin crop microbial communities from Cojedes, Venezuela - Epithelial fraction 12 v2 (version 2) | ecosystem: Host-associated > Birds > Digestive system > Esophagus > Crop | place... | reverse complement strand
TGCGTGTACAGGGGGGTACCAGCTGCCTGTGCGGTGGGGCGCAAGGAGGTGCGTGCGGTGGGGCGGGACGGTAAGCGCGCCGTGGGGTCTGGGGGACCCACGCAGCGGGGCGCAGGGCCGTGCGTGCGGGGAGGACGCGGGAAGTGCACACGCAGTGGAACACCGTGGTGCGGAGGGGGACACACACGCGATATGTGCACGGGCAGTGGGCCCGGGGGGCTGCGTGCGTGCAGTGGGGCAGCGGGGGCGGACAGCCTGCAGAGAGGGGGATGTGCGGGTCCCGGGAGGGGGTGGGACACGGGACACGCACCGGTGGGACAGTGTGAGGCGATGAGCGTGCTGTGGGGCGCGGGGAGCTGGCTCGGCGGCGGGGATGCGGAGGGGTACCCGGGGGCATCCCCCGGGGGCTGCCGGTGCCGGGGGTCGCCGTGGGGCCGCGGTGGGGCGGCCGCCGGAGCTGTCCGCGGTTCTGACCCCCGGAGCTGTCCGCGGTGCTGACCCCCGGAGCTGTCCGCGGTGCTGATCCCCGGAGCTGTCCGCGGTACTGACCGCGGGAGCTGTGGTCCCCGGCGATGGGGGGTCCCGCGGCTCCGGCAGCTGGCTCGGGGCAGAGGGGCACTTGCTTTCCTCACCTCCCCCCGCCCCCCCGCCCCCACTCCGTGGGTTGGACATCCCGCTCCATCCTCCAGCAACCCCTTCGTGCTCTGGCCACACCACCACGGGGCTTCAGCCTGACCCTCTGCCCACAGCCAGCTGCCCCCACCTTGCCCTGTGTGACCGGGCGTGGGGAACCGTGCTGGGACTGGGAAGCTCCGAACGCTTCCCCCCATTGCCACCTTCTGGAGTTGCGTTCAACACGCTCTGCTCCCTGGGGTCCCCTGCCAGGTCACTGTCCCCACGTGGGGAGGTGAGCTGTGGTGTGGCTTGGTGGTTCGTGACGGGGAAATCGGGATCAGATGCTCTTGCACTGAGGCAGGTATTTCATGTCTGGCTTGTGTTGGCTGTCAGTGAAGGGGAGGGGGAGCTGCCTTTGTTCCAGGCAAGGGAGCAGATGCATGTCAGTGTACAGCCAGCTGGGGCTGCACACACACGCAGCAAAAACACACGTGCACACAAGCACATGCGCGCACCCCCGGCCAGGCGCAAGCTGTGCAAACCAGCCCTTCTTCTCAGCTATCGCACTTCCCACTGGACGTGTCCTCCTGGGCACAGTCCTGGTCCCAGACCATCCTCTGCTGGTGTCCCCCTTGCCGGCAGCGTGTGTGGAGGTACATCTCTTCCTTGGTGCATCTCTGGGGAATAATGTATGGGTCTTCCAGGCTGGCACTGGGGAATTATGGCGATGGTAGGATGAGGTTACTGCTGCTGTCTGGAGTCTAGGTCTCCCTTGTCTCTACTGTGCAAAGGAAGTGTCTGCCCCTCTGCTGCTGGGTGTTGTGGAAATCCCTGGAAATCAAACTGTCAGACAGTTGGACGGGGAGCAGTGGCCCCAGTGAGTGCCGTGGGCTTGCAAGGAAGCGTCTTGCAGGCATGGGGCTGTGCACAGCCACGCGCTCCTACGCATGTGGGTGTGCACGCCTCCACTTTGCTGTGCACACAGACAGCACCCACGAGTGCATATGCGCACACATATGTGCACCATTCCTTCTCCACAAACCATGGGAGAGCTGGGGGGCTGTGCAGGAGCTGCACTGCTCGCTCCCTCTTCTCGGGGCTCTGGGGTGGGGGGACTCTGCGATTTATGAGGGGCTCCGAGCTGAGCCTCCTCGGCAGGCAGAGATGGGGGGTATCTGTGTGTCCCTGTGGGAGCTGACCTACCGGGGCAGGGCTGGAGCCATGTCACAGCTGGTAAAATGCGGGGAGCAGGTCCTCACTGAAGAGGAAGATTAATTGAAAGAGATGGGCTACACCTGGGCAGAGCCTGAGCAGCCAGGGCTGAGGGCTCCCCAGGCTCCAGAGGAGCTCGTGGAACTGGGCTCAAGGCAAAGTTGAACAAGGCACGGTGCAGACTGGGCCAGGGCTGGGAGTCGCAGCTGGGCACAGCTGACATCAGCCCTGGGGACACACTGAGATGGCATGGCCCCAGCCCCTCCTGCCTGTGGGCTGCCCATTTTGGGGCACGTTCAGGGCCTGGGCAGATAGGCCTGGCCTGGGAGGGGTGCTGCAACCCCCCGATCCCCAGCTCCACTGAAAGCGCCTTGGGTCTCCTCTGCAGATGGGCTCTTCGTCACCGACTACTTCACCCGCACACCACGCAAGCTCAGCCCCTTCCGCTCTTTTGCCAGCATTGAGCTCTTCCACTTCCACATCCCTGAGGACACAGTCATAGCCGTCTGGAACCTCATCACCTTCAAAGAGCAGGGTGGCACCTTTGGGGATCAATGCCCAGACCGTAGCATCACCGTGTGAGTAAGCAACCTGCCCTGCCTGTTCCCTTCCTGCCTGCCTCTGCCTGCCCCTGCTGCCTGCTGCCCGGACTTACTCTGGAGGCTGCCTGCTCTTGTCTGCTGCTTGCTTGCACGTGCACATGTGCATATATGTACCTGCAGGCACACATACATACACACACATGCATACATGGGCACACGTGTGTGCACAGATGCGTGTACACGTGCCTGTACGTACACACAGACATGCACGCTCACTCCCCATGATTCATCTTTCCAGGACCGTTGCAGGCTCCACTCTTCTGTGCATCTCATACATGAACAGTTTTGCTTCAACACCCACCCAGGGAAGCCCACAGCCTCCAGCAAGGTCCCAGTCTACAGATGGCTTCCCAAGATGCCTCTGAGCTTCCTAACAGCGTGGAGGACAGACCGCCACGTGTAGGGCCTGCCACGATGCCCAGCCTGCGCCCTGCTAACTGCTGTCTCTCCTGCAGGTATTTCCGCTCAGGGGCTCCCTCCGTCATTAACCCGCTGCACACGCACTTCCCCAGGGACACGGCTGTCCCTGGCTCCTTTGCACTGACCCTCACCTGGACCCTGCCCAACCGCACCACGGGGGTGTTCAACGTCACCAGCCCCCTGCCCGGGGACTGGTTCCTGGCTGCCCACCTGCCCAAAGATGAGGGCAAGATCTCCGTCAAGGTGAAGGGCTTGGGAGGGACCGTTGGGTGGCAGGGGTCACTGCAGGACTCTGCTGGAGTCCGACTGTCCCGGGCTGGCAGCGCCCGGGGCAGATGTCCCAAGAAGGGACAGTGTCCATTGCCCCCTGGCCCGTGCTGACTGTCCTGCTGGTGCAGGGGCTCTACGAGGAGTGCCAGTATCTCTTCCAGCCACAGCTCATTGTGCAGCGCCTGGTGAACATTGCTGTGCTGTACCCTGGATATGTCACCGAGCAGAGCATGGGCCCCCACAACCGCTCCTGCCTCTACAAGTGAGTACAAGAGGGTCTCCTAAGGAGGGGCATCCCCAGGGCGGGGAGCTTAGGGTGCCCCATCCCTCTGGCTTGCCTCCCAGCCCCATTGGTCCCGCTGAGGGGCAAGATCTGACACCACTGTCCCGCAGGGTGTTTGTGCCCAGCTACACATCACGAGTGCTGGTGGAGGTGCTGCGGTGCCACGGGGCCGAGGGCTGCCCGCTCTGGCTGCGTGTGCGGGCCAAGGCTCCCCCTTTGCACAACTCCACAGCGCTGGACTGCCGGGAGCACGCTCCCTGCCAGCTCGCACTGGACCTGCCCTTCTGGCAGCACTGGTACTATGTGCTGGTGGAGAAACACCCCGGGGTGCCAGGCACTGTCTCCTTCCAGGTCACCGTGGAGCTCACAGGTGAGCATGAAGAGATATGGGTGGGGGGCATGGTATTGACTCTGCTTGGGTGGCTGGTGGAGGGGTAAAGGATGCCTGCAGGATCTGGCCCCAGCTGGGCGCAGAGCGGTACCCAGCTCTGCTGGGGTGGGGATGCCAGGAGGTGTTGGGGATGGCCTGCAGATGGAGATGAGCGGTGGGCAAGCAGGGCAGGTGAGGGCTAAAAGGGGGCTGGAGGGGCTGTGCGGTGCCCAGGCTGATGACTCTGCCCCCAGATTGCTCACGACCCAGCTTGGCCCGGCCACCCTTCCTGCCCTCCAGTGCCTCCATGAACATGCCCCACTCCTTCGGCTCTGCGGGTGGGCTGGCGCTGGGGGACAGCCCTCCGCCCGCCAGCCCCAATGGCACGAAGCACCCGGTCCCTGTCCCCACCGCCTCACCTGCTGGCGAGCGGTGCTGGCCAGTCCGCCCCACACTGCGCAATGAACTGGACACCTTCTCCGTCCACTTCTACATCTTCTTTGGGCCCAACGTGTCAGTACCACCCGACCGCCCCGCTGTCTTCGTCATCAACCTCCTGCCGGTGCTGGATAGCGGTGGGGTGCTCAACCTGGAGCTGCGGCTCAATGTGGTAAGGTGCACACACTGTGCCCTGGATGGGGCAGGGCAGCCCGGAGGGGATGGGCTGGGAGGTGGGTGGTGTCAGGGTGAGGGACAGCATTTGGGGTGCTCTTGGGTCATGGGTCATGGTTTGGGAGCTCTTGGGTGATGGAGCACAGATTAGGGTGTTCCAAGGGCAGGGTGATGGCCTGGATTTGGGGTGTTGTTGAGTGATGGAGCACAGATTAGGGTGTTCCAAGGACAGGGTGATGGCCTGGATTTGGGGTGACGCTGGGTGATGGGCAGTGGTATAGGGCAGTGCCAGGTGGTGTGCTGTGATCTGGGTGCTGTCAGAGCAGGGGACATCCCCAGCACTGGCTTAGGTCCATCTCCTCCTCTGCTGTCAGAGCTCCCTGTGTGGCGAGAACGTGACAGTGTTCGGGTGTCTGAATCACGAAGTCCCGCTGACATCTGGTGACAACGCATCGGTCACCTGCGAGACAGGTAGGCTGGGCTGTGCACGTCCATCCTGCCGTGGCCATGGGGATCGTACCCGCCGTGTGTCCAGTGAGGGGCTGGGTGGGAGATGGCAGAGACCATAGGTGCATCTACCCATGGAGCCTGGCACAGGGTGCTCTGTCCTTGTCCCAGACTGCCCAGGGGAAGGGTCTCCCCCCTGCCCTGCTCACGCAGAGCCCTCCCTGCCCACAGAGTCCCTGGCAGGATTCCTGCTCTCCGTTAACGCCACGGCCAGCCTCAGCCGCCTGCGGATCCCCTACCCCCAGACGGGCAGCTGGTACCTCAGCCTGCGCTCGCTCTGTGCCACGGAGCATGGGTAAGAGCCCCGGGGATGTCACCACCGCGGCCGGCACCCACGTGCACTGCAGGTCCGTGGGTGTGCCTGGCCCCCTGCGCCTCGTGTCACCGCTCACGTGCGCGCGCGTGGCTTCGTGGGCTGTGTCGTGGTGCGAGTGCCTGCGTGGGCACGGATAGCTCTGCCTTGAGCCTGCCTGACCGTCTGTGGGTCCCTGCGGCTCTTCCCTCTGCCTCTCGCCTGGGAAGCGCCTGTCAGCTTGCGAACGCCGTGCTTCTGTTGGTGCCTGCCCATCTGTACCCGTGCCTGGGAGGGGACCGGGCTGTCACTGCAAGGACAGGGCTTGGCTGTGCGTATGAGGCGGCAGCTCCGGGCAGGCTGCTGTGCCCCTGCTCTGCTCAGCATCTCCAGGGACAGGTCCTGTGCCCGCAGCTTTGCTCCCGGCCCTGCCTGAGGGCCCTGCGGAGCAGAAGGGCTGTCGCGTGCGCGCGTCTGTACGTGCAAGAGTCCACGCGGGGCTCTGTGCCGTGCAGGCGGTGCCGCGTGCGTGTTCGGTGCGTGCAGGCAGACAGCTGTGGGTGCTGGGTGCGTCCGTGGGGATGGTGCTGCACGCACGTGTGTCGCACGGACGCAGAGAGCACCGCGCGTGTGCCCGGGTTTGTGCAGCCAGGCAGGGCGGCGCGTGTTCTGCGCACGCGTGGGCGCAGATTTGGCCGTGTGAGCACACGCGGGGACAGCGGATGGTGCTGTGTGCGTGTTGGGCTGCCCGTGTGTGCAGGGAGCCGCTGGTGCGTGCTGTTGGGACGCGGGGCCGTCTGCGCTGCTGCCGAGGCGCTGGCTGTGCGCAGGGCCCTGTGCGTGGGTGGCGTGGGACAGGGCGGGTGCTGTGCCTGCTCTGACCTCCTCCACCCGGCATTGCCAGCTGCAGTCGGTCCTTCCCCAACGCGGTCACACGCAGGCACTTCAGGGCACGGCGTTTGCACGGCAAAATCCAAACAAAACAGGAGTCGGCTGAATGTGGCAAAGCTGATCTAAGCACAGCCGCGTTTCTCCTGCTCGCCCAGCCTGGCACGGACAATTGCAGCACACGGGATCCTTGGGGACCATCTCTCAGCTGCCACTTGTAGCACCAGAGCAGCTCATTTCCGCGCTCGCCCTGTCCCTGGGTCTCCCATCACCGTCCAAGTCTGGGTGTGATGAGTGCCTCTGGCAGGAGCTGCCCGAGGGGCGCAGGACGAGGGCTGACCCCCTTCTCCCGTGCCACAGGTTCGAGCCCTGCACCAATGTGACGGCCGAGGTGTACCTGCGCGCCTACCTCTCGCCCTGCATCAACGACTGCGGCATCTACGGCCAGTGCAAGCTGCTGCGCACCAACAACTACCTGTACGCTGCCTGCGAGTGCAAAGCTGGTGAGACATGCCCCGGGGACCCACGGTGCCCACTGCGCCCAGAAAACCCCCCCGGCATCCTCCCCTCCTCCCCAGGGGTTGTGCACCCCACTAGTCCCCCTGTGGCAGCTCTCCACAGGGCGCTGGGAAGGGGCTTCCTCCCCTGCCCCTGCGAGTGCTGCAGGGGTGACAGCAGCTCTCCCCGTCCACAGGCTGGAACGGCTGGGGCTGCACAGACAATGCCGAGGCTTTCTCCTACGGCTTCCAGCTCCTCTCCACACTGCTGCTGTGCCTCAGCAATGTCATGTTCGTGCCTCCCGTGGCCATTGCTGTCCGCAGCCACTACCTCCTGGAAGCTGCCGTCTACATCTTCACCATGTTCTTCTCCACTGTGAGCATGGGGTGGGGACGGCTGGGGGATGAGGCGAGGGGCTGGGACTGTGTGGGGTAGCTCTCGCATCCTTTCCCCCCTACCCCAGTTTTACCATGCCTGTGACCAGCCGGGCATCGTGGTGTTCTGCATCATGGAGTACGACGTCCTGCAGTTCTGCGACTTCCTGGGCTCCCTCATGTCCGTCTGGGTCACTGTCATCGCCATGGCCCGGCTCCAGCCCATGGTCAAGCAGGCGAGTGCGGGAAGGGGGCCCGTGGGGCGGGCACGGAGGGGACCCGTCCTGACGGATGCCCCGCTGCCCCACAGGTGCTGTACCTGCTGGGGGCCATGCTGCTCTCCATGGCTTTGCAGATGGACCGCCACGGGCTCTGGAATCTGCTGGGGCCCAGCCTCTTCGCCTTAGGGATCATGGCCATCGCCTGGGTAAGGAGATGCTGTCCCTGTCCTCTTACGTCCCAGTCCCAGCTGCAGTCAGCATCCTACCCAGCCACGTAGCCCTGCTCCCCTGCCAGCATCTCCCTTCTGCTGCCTTCACCCTTCCCCACGAACCCCGCTCCCTTGCTCCTGGGCATGCAGCACCGCGGCACAGGGACCGTGCCCGTCCCTGCCAGGGCTGCCTCTTCCAACCCCCTCTTTCCCCACCGCAGACGGCTCGCACCATCCGGCGCCGCCACTGCTACCCACCGACGTGGAAGCGCTGGGCGTTCTACCTGTGCCCGGGAGCGCTGATCGCGGCAGCCGCTGTGCTGCTCTACGCCTTCGTGGAGACGGAGGAGAACTACTTCTACATCCACAGCATCTGGCACCTGCTCATCGCCGGCAGCGTCGGCTTCTTGCTGCCGCCCCGCGCCAAGTCCAGCCGGCGCCTGGGGCCGCTGCCCCGGCGCAAGGGCTGCGGGTACCAGCTCTGCATCAATGAACAGGAGGAGCTGGGGCTTGTCGACCCAGCCGTGGCCTCCATCAACAGCATTTGTACCAGCTGATGCTAACGGCAGCTCGGACTCCTCCAGCATGGATAGCAGATCTGCGGGGCCCCGCACCCGCTGTCTTTGCCGGCTGCTGGTCGCCGGTCGCACCAGGACTCCTTTGGGTGGGCGCACAGCTGCCCGTGCCACCCTGTTCTTGCAATTACAGCCTGACTGAACTTGTCTCTGGGAGTTGCTGCTGCTCAGTCTGGTGCAGAGCTGGGGGAATCTGGAGCTGCAGCCACGCTCCTCTCTTTGCCAGCCCACGGAGGTGCCCAGGGGATGTGGCCAGATGCGGAGGGAGGAATGGCAACCGTCTCTGTCTCTTGCTCAGGCGCAAGAGCTGCTGCTCTACAGTGGGCTGCGGTGGGGCTGATGCAGCTCTGGCATACAGCGAGGTGGCCAGCAAAAGCTGGGGGGCCAGGGGCCTTTCAGTTTGCTGCAGGGTGGACTGCAGAGCTGAGGTGACTTTGCTGTGGCCCTGTGCTCTCACAGGAGGGCTGTAATGCCTGACCCACGGGCAGCTGTGCTGTGCCAGGGCAGCTGGGGTCCCCCCCAAACTGGCAGGACTGCGGGGAGCCCCTAGCCCTGGAGGAGACTGCTGCTGGGAACCAGATGATGTTTAAGGTCCCTTCCAGCACCTGCCATTCTATGGGGATTGGTGCCGGTGCTGCCTGCTGTGGCAATGCACGGGTGTTGGAGCGCGCTGCCTGAAAGGAGCACATCCCCAGGAGCCCACAGCCCGTTGGTGTCACCCCACTGCCTGGAGCAGCCCCTCTTGGCACCCCACACGTTGGTGCACCCACCCAGAAGCAGTGGAGCCGTGACCTTGTGTCCCTGTTGCTGCCACCAGCCGTGAGCAACCGCCCTGCTTCTGTAGGGCACTGAGCATCAGTGGAGGGGGGGCATTGCGTGGACTGTACCCCTCCATCTGGCTGGGACAACCCTGTCTCAGCCCCTGTTCCTCGTGCTGCCCTGTGGAAAGACCCATGGGCTCAACACCCGCTGGAGCCAGTGTTGACCGCGGTGTGGTGACAAACACCCGGGCTGCCTGTGTGGCTCAAGGACACGGCATTCCCACCCTGCTCCTGCAGCTCACAGGGGGCAAGATGGACCAGAGAGTGGAGGGGAGGCCTACTGCCGCTTCTCACACCTCTGGGGACTGCTCCAGCCCCCTGGGCTCTTCCCAGCCCCGCAGGAGTCTTCAGGGGTGAGTCCCCAGCCAAAGCTCTGCACCCCAGCAGTCACATCCTGACTCAGCAGAGCCCACCCGCCAGCAGCCCCCCTCCCCGTACCCCACGGGCAGAGCCCGGCACAGGCAGATTTACTGGATGCCTAATAGGATTAGCGACTGCGGGTGGGCAGGCAGCTCTGTAATAGGTTTGCAATCTAATTAAACCTGCTGCTTGCTAGCTGAGCCCCAGCTGGCTGGAGCAGGGTGGGCTCAGGGGGCTGCAGGGGTAGCTGGAGGGGATGGCGGCAATGGAGTGGGCAGAGCAGAAGGAGAGGGGAGCTGGCGGTGGGTTCAGGCCTTTGCTGCCAGCATCTCTGGGCCTTGAGGGGGGTGATGGCCGCGAGGAGCCAGCCTGGTGTGGAGGTGTGCTGGGCAGCCCGGGGCAGCCGGCCAGGAGCCCCGGTCACTGTGCAAGGGGGCTGGGGCACCTGCCACCCTCCTCCTCCCGAGAGCTCACCCTCCAGCCCTTTCTCTGCCACACAAAAATGCCCTGTCTGGTCCAGCCTGGTGGCTGATTAAGAATTAATTTTTTAATTAAAAACATGACTCACTTCACCAAGCCCAATCGCATCCCCCTGGCAGTAGCAGCCCCCAGAGAATGAGGAGCTCACCTTTAGCTTTCGCATCAGCGATGAGCTGTAGTTCGGTGCACACTGAGCACGGGGCTCTTGCTGCCCCGGCGTGCGCACCAGCCTGGCGGGTGGTCCTGCACAAATGCACCCCAATTTCATTGAGATGTCAGCGCTGCATGCAGCATCCTTGCCCCTCTCTCGTCCCCCGGCTCGATGCTGCAGGGCTGGACTGCAAACCCGCTGCTTGACAAGTTTGTGTAGACCCTACAATAACGGAGCCCAGTGAGCGTGTGGTGGGATGCACATTCCCCTTGCAAACAGCTGCACAGCCCCTCAGCGTGCCCCACGGCAGATGCCGTGCAGGTCTGGACCCTCGAGGGGTCCTGGTAAAGGTGGGCAGGGGTTTTAGACGGCAGAGCTGTCCAGGAAAGGCTGGAGGAGTCCAATGCTGGACTCCGCTTCTCCGGGATGCCGGAGTGGCTCAGTGCTGCTTCTCATTTTAATTAAACCTGCGACTGCATTTTTCATCTCAAGGACAAGCCAAAGCATCCGACTGGGCTGCTGGGGAGGGAGCTGAGCCAAGCAGCGCTGGAGGGGATCCAGGCACTCTCTGCCAGCCCAGCTCATCCCCTGGGGCCCACAGGCTGCCGACTGAGAGCTGGGAATCCCCCTCCACTCTTCACCCCCCAGCCCCAGCAGGACAGAAACCCATCCACCTGCCCACAGTGGGGGCACAGCTCTGGGGACATTGCCGTGCAGTGCAAGTACAGGACATGTAGTCTTGCAGGATTGAAAGGTTTGTGGTCAGTGCTCCTGGCACCGAGCATGTTGAAGCCTCTCTTTCCTGGTGGGACACCCAGCACAGGGTCTGCAGCACCATCTCTCCCACCAAGCTTGACTGGGAGCTTGCTGGGACACCCTGTGGGAGACTCCCCATCCCCTCAGCCACCTCCCCTTCATTGTGGGATCAGGAGCACTGGCCTGCCCATCCCTACCGGGCTGGATGAGCTTTGCCATTGTGATGCCCATGGTCTCCAGCCTCGGCCCCTTGGGCCTGTGCTTGGAGCGAAGGCTGGATTCTGCCTTCCCCCCTGCTCAGAGGGTTGAGGTCTCTCTGACTCCCACCCCTCCCAGTGTAAACAGACTTCCTGATGCTCCATCCCTGCCTCTGCCAGGCACAGCAACCGCATAACCATGGCAACAGTGTCCCTATGACAACCAGGTACATCTGACATCCCCATGGCAACCGACTCCCCGAACAGTCGGTGAACAGCTTGCCTTCCTCGCTGCTGAGGAGGGTGCGGGGGTTCGAGCCCCACCAGGGCAGGTGGCTGCAGAGATGCGGGGTAAGACACAGCTGGGAAAGGCTTTGGCTGGGTGCCTGGGGCAGCACGGCCTTCGTGGGGAGGCTGCATGGGACGGAGGTGATGCAGGAGAAGAGGGTGGCCCTGGAGAGAGCATCGCCCTGGCTCAGCCTCCTGCGTCCCAGCCCCGTCCTCCCTGCTGGGCTGTCAGTGCCGTCGGGCCGGCTCTCCCTGCTCTGACACATGCTCCGTGGAAATGCATATGCCAGAGGCTGGGACTGTGCTTTCTCCCACCACCTCCTCCCACCCCTCACTCCCACCGCAGGGATGCTCTGCCCGCTGCCTGCAGCCTGCCCTCCCTGCGGGGCTGCCGGGCCCTCCCGCCATTGCCGGCCCATGTCTGCCGGGCCAGGCTCGCCAGACAACAGCCCTGACGCAGTCTGTCGTTGCAGACGGCGTTTGCACGCCATGCAACTTTAATGTGTCAGGCCTGAATTATCGAGCTCTGCGGCGGGCTGTGTGTGTGCAGGCAGGACCCGTCATCCCTCCTCCTCTCCTTGCCCACGCACACCCAAGCGGGCAGCAGCGACTGGGGGCTGGAGAGAGGTCCCAGCCTTTGGGGTCTCTCTGGGTGCAGGAGGGTGCCGTGCCCCGTGCTGGCCCCGGGGGTTGTGAGGTGTGGGCAGCAGGGTGGCTGTTGGTGCCATCAGCTTGGTCGCCTGGGGTCCCTGAGCATGGTGTGATCTCTGCAGGGTTCAGGGACGGGTGTGTAGGGAGGGATATGCAACCTTGCTGTGTCCCCACCTTGGCATTTGCTCCCTGCATCCTCATAAAACCCCGGGGCTGAAGGCAGCAGATCCCCCACTGCTGCCCTTGGAGGTCCTCATCCCGCTCCTGCTGGCTCTGCTGCCAGGCCCCAGGGAGACAAAACCCTTCCACCGCAGCCAACGTAAATGCTGCCGTAGGTGCAGCCAGAGCTTGCTCCCTGGCCGGGCACGCCTGTCACCGTGCCGCTCCAGGGATGATGAAAGGCTGGTAGCACGGCCTGTCTGCTCTCTGCTGCAATTTGCCCAGCGTGCCCTACGGCCACTCGATGATTTCCTCATCAGAGTAGCCAGCCTCGACCGCCCTCCCCACGCAGACACATCCGTCACCCACTGCTGGCACGGTCACACAGATCACAGGTGCTGGAGCCGCCTGCCCTGCTCGGTCCCTGGCCATCCCTCAGCCCTGCAGACAGCGGCCCCGGCATGGCCAGCCTCCGGGGAGCGGCTCAGGGCATGCAAAGGGACCCTGTTTCCTCTGGAGCAACCCACGCAGACTCTGCTTCCTCACTCCTCTTTCTTCCCCATCCCCTAGACCTGTGTCCCACCCTCCCCACTGCCATCCTCAGCCCTCATCCCGTGCCAGCTGATAGAGGGGATTGTAAGAAACGTGAAACTGTAACAAAAAAGCCTTAATATTTTCTAGTTTTTAGTAGTCTTTAGTACTGTAACTTGTGTTCCTGCATGCATAGTACTCTGATGATGTAACTGTTACACTAATCCCTGTTTTCTCATTAAGGAATGTAGTGGAAGGACATGGGCACCAGCTATCACTTAGTCGTTAGACAAAATAATTAAGTGAAATAAAAGTGGTCTTGGTTCTCAGCAAATAATTGGGATAATTGTGGGATAAAAGAGACTCCTAAATAATTCCACTCCAGACAGCTCGGCCTTGGGAGGGCAAATGCGCCCAGCTACAGAGATAAGGAGGCACCAAGAGAGCAACAAGACCAGAGCCAAACAACCTGAAGGACACGATATACGTGATCTTGGAACTGAGTTTGCACAGAAACAGAGGTCAATCAGTGAACACCATGATGAGGAGGATGGGCCCTCATCTTGGGACCCCCGAAGACCACCCAAAGATGCTAACAGACATGCGTGAAAGATATTTACATATGCTCATTAGTTCTCTAACTACCCTAAGTAGTTCTTAGAAATATAATGAATATTTACATGTGTGATTGTATTTAACCTGAAGTAACAGGGTGTCTGGCGCGCATGTTTAG
>Ga0065711_1046114_pt1 | contig 13076 bp, 13 predicted proteins | sample Hoacrofraction12_FD_59098 | JGI IMG/M metagenome (GOLD analysis project Ga0065711, IMG submission 59098) | Hoatzin crop microbial communities from Cojedes, Venezuela - Epithelial fraction 12 v2 (version 2) | ecosystem: Host-associated > Birds > Digestive system > Esophagus > Crop | place... | reverse complement strand
GTCCCTCACATTCCAGAGCCCCGTATCTGTTGCTTAAGGGCAACTGGGCAGGTGAGGGAGGCCGGGAGGGGATTCGCTTGCCCCCCCAAGCAGGGACCCGTTTCCATTCCCCCCCATCTCTTGGGCCCCCTCTTTCTGCTCGGTGCCTCCTGTTGAGTGAGTACAGTTTTCACCACACAAGGCAAATCTCCGGCCCTTTGGCTTCTCTATACTGCACGTTAAATCCATTAAGAGCGCCTGTTGTCTACTCCTGCAGTTGGGACAATGGCTTCTCCTGACTTCTTTCCAGCAACGCGAAATCCAAAACTTGCATTTTCTATTTTCACATAACTGGTAACATGTCATTAATCTGCTCAGGCTCTCTGGCTACGTGCGGATCGTTTTAGAAGAGGACCTCCCGTGACCAAACAAGAATGATCTTCGCTTGGCAAGGCCACAGAAGATGGCCCCACGCATCCCCCTCGGATCAGGTCTCAGGGGCCAGGACAGTGGCAGGCTCAGCCACATGGCTCCTCTGGAGCCCACTCTCTCCAGCTGTCCCGTAAGATAATTTTCTGGGAAAGCTGTGGTTTGGTCTCATGTTTGAGCATTTGTCTCGAGCGGTCCCAGCAGTTGTAAGCTCTGTACTTGCTGCTAGACGCTGACAGGTCTCCCCACGCGTCGCATCCCACAAATCAGCAGAGCCACAAGAGAGGAAAAACACTGACAGGTTTCTGAGATTTACAAGGAGCTCTTCATTTTTGCAGTAAGGATTCCGGGAAGCTGATGAAACTGGAAGTCATCCAGCTCCGAAAGCCCAAATTTACCTCATTTCCTTAATACTTGCATTTTCCATTCAATATTTTTAGCAGTTCGATGAAGCAATAACAGCGGAAAGGTTTTCTGAGGGCTGCATTTCTAAGGTTCTGCTGAGGTTCTGCCTTTCACTGGCAAACCTCCACTGGAAAACAGGCTTCATCCCGACTCAGAAAGGCAGCCTTTGTCCTCGCAGGCAGCCACGGCACATTGGCTACACCGCCTCAGTTTAGTCTAGACCCAGAAAAAATGACAAAATGAGCTGGTTCAGTGTCACTCGCTGGAAGAAGTGTTCTTTATATATATATGCCGCTTGAGTTTAACATTTGTAAAAAAAACAAAATTACAATTGCAGATGATCCAGTCCTTTCCTGAAGCATCTGTCAAATGCTATTTCCCTGCACCAGGGAGTTTTGCCAGTGAATAGGTGTTATACACGTAACCTGCCACTTGCTCTGCTCAGATTGTCTCACTCGTGACGCAGAAACTATATTTGAAAGGATGAACTTCGGGGTTTATTTTTTCTCTTTTGGTTTCACCACCCTATGTTGTAAGGGCTGTGCACGTAGTAAGGATCTTCTCTGCAGGAGTAGTGGTGGCATAAACTAGCTTCCAGTTCCTACGCCTCGGCTTGAGGTTCTCCCAGGTTTGGTAACTCCAAAGATCCAGTTTAAAGCTCACAACAGCCTGCTGTTCCCACCTCCATGCAAATCATTCAGTCATGAAAGATGGAGGTACAGAGCAGTGGGAGCTAGCCACATACATAGATGCGACTAGTGTAATACTCCAGCCAAGGTTAAAAAAAGAAATACAGACAATTAAAAATAAAATCCCCAAACCTGGAATTAGCTACACGAATACTTTTTGCATTTCTGGATGGGAAAATTTTGCTTTTTCAAGTCTTTAGCACGCAAGGCCATTTAGACACTCCTTCAGAAACACCTTTGGGTTGAGCAAACATCATTCAAACCCCCCTTGCTAGTAGTGAGTAATTTTGATTTTTCTCCACTTCTGCTGAAATCATTTTACTACACAGAAACACTGAAATCTCCAGCACGACAGAGAAAAATGTGTTTCTATGGCCTGCTCTGGTAGCGAAAGCACTACATGTTTCCAAATCCTGCTCCAGTGAAACTATAATTATTTTTTGCAAAATGAAGCGACTTCAACAGAGGAGAATGAAAGACACACAACCTGTGGCATACCGCAGTTGGTAAGATATTTATCGGAGAGGTAGGATTTTTCAAGCTTGGAGGCCTTGCTCCAAATGCAGTGGACAACAGATTTAAACCAGTATTTTGATTAAATAAGGAGGAGAACAGATGGAGGTCTCAGTTTTATGTAAAGCCCTAAATACTCATGTGAAGCTATCATTTCCCATTTTCCTTTCCATTCATTAATAACACCCAAACCAAAACATTTATTTTACTTGAAACCAACACTCATGAGCTGCAAAAAAAATATTGTTGCTTTACAAAAGCCCTAACAATTATTTTGGGCCCACAAAATCTGAAACAATTTTATGTCTGTCTTTCCACACCAAATCTTGGAGACTCACTAAACTCAAAGCAAATAATTATTTTCACAATTCTGTTCCCCCTGGCTTAGGACTAGGGACCTCCACACTTCGTTCCCAAGATTTCATACCATGTTGGGAATTAAGGCTATTTCCAATCCTCTGTGCCTTGGGTTGTAGAGAGCTTGTTTAAAAATTCCATCACAGAAAACTGTTCACATTTCTCACATGTTTCTAGTAACAGCCAAACATTATTTATTTTTATGGTCTAATAACTTTTTATAACCAGAAACTCATATTCTCACAGCATCAAGAAAGACTTAAGCAAACTTCCTAAGCAGTGGCAAAGCTGAGCGTCAGCAGGCAGCAGTAAATACAGGCTAAAGAAGACACCTGCAATATATCATCCAGAGGGACCTGGACAAGCTCGAGCAGTGGGCCTGTGTGAACCTCATGAGGTTCAACAAGGCCACCTGCAGGGTTCTGCATGTGGGTTGGGGCAACCCCCGCTATCAATACAGGCTGGGGGGTGAAGGGCTTGAGAGCAGCCCTGCCGAGAAGGACTTGGGGGTGCTGGTGGATAAAAAGCTGGACATGAGCCACCAATGTGCGCTCGCAGCCCAGAAGGCCAACCATGCCCTGGGCTGCATCAAGAGAAGCGTGGCCAACACGTCGAGGGAGGGGATTCTGCCCCTCTGCTCCACTCTGGTGAGACCCACCCGGGAGTCATGCGTCCAGCTCTGGAGCCCTCAGCACAAGAAGGACATGGAGCTGTTGGAGTGGGGCCAGAGGAGGCCACAGCAATGGTACGAGGGCTGGAGCACCTCTGCTGTGAGGAAAGGCTGGGAGAGTTGGGGCTGTTCAGCCTGGAGAAGAGAAGGCTGCGGGGAGACCTTAGAGCAGCCTGCCAGTACCTGAAGGGGCCTGTAAGGAAGATGGGGAAAATATTTTCAGCAGTGCTTGTTGCAATAGGACAAGGAGTAATGGCTTTAAACTAAGTGAGGGTAGATTCAGACTAGATGTAAGGAAGAAATTTTTTACCATGAGGGTGGTGAAACACTGGCACAGGTTGCCCAGAGAGGTAGTGGAGGCCCCATCCCTGGAAACATTCAAGGCCAGGTTGGACGGGGCTCTGAGCAACCTGGTCTGGTTGAAGACATCCCTGCTCACTGCAGGAGGGGTGGGCTAGATGGTCTTGAAAGGTCCCTTCCAACCCAAAGCACTCTATGATTCTACAATTCTATGAACCTGGTCTAGTGGAAGGTGTCCCTGCCCATGGCAGGGGGGTGGAATGAGATGATCTTCAAGGTCCCAACCCAAACCGTTCTATGATACTCTACCAGAGCTAAGACATAAAAACCCAGGCTGAGCTGCTGATGTTTGCTTAGTTGCTACCACATCTTCAGAGTACGGGGAAATACTGAAATCACAAATGAAAACCTGGGTTGCTGGCCTCTGAAAAAGGGAGCCACAAAGCAGAGATCAGAAAAAGATCGAGCTGCACTGAGCTGGAGAAAACCAGTTTGAAATCCTGAGTTTTGCTGCCAAATAAGAGGACGAGCTGCTGTTCCCTTCCAGCCTCGGAGGCTTCCTCTAATTCGACTCCTGTCACACTTTAAAGGGGAAAATCAGGATAGCTGGAGCTTACAGAGGGCACCCTCCTGGGCGCAGAACCAAGCAAAGTACCAGAGGTAAGACTCAGCATTGTTACACAGCACACAACCAGTGTGCACCACTTACTTACACCGCTGCTTGGGGCTGACATGCTGAGATGGAAGCGTTGATTTACGTGTCCACAGCTTCACAACACAATCCCTAAATCCTGCGGGATTCAGTCCATGCGCTGTGTCCTTCCAGGCACTGCACAAAGTAACATCAAAATACAGCACGGGGACTGCAAAACATAACTTCAGCTCCTTGTTTTCTTGAAAAACGTTCTCTTGGGTAAAGAAAATGTTCCTCCTAGTTTCCAATCAACTTCTGAGGTGCAAACCTGTTCAGACCACCAGCGTGTATGTAGACAGTCCAACTACAGCAGGCGTACCGCAACTTGCAGTGCAACGCAACAGGACAGAAACGAGGGGAAGATCTCCACAGCTATTTGTAATTCATAATTACCAGAAAGTAGGAATGAAAAGTAGCGAGGTGCCCTTCTCCACTGTCCTAACAACCAGAAGTTGTTTTCAAAAGCTGACCACACTTCAGTGCTTAGGGACTGTAAATACAGCCACAGCGGCTCCACACTGAACTTCTGCATTTCTCAGAAACAAAGCAAAAGTAGAAACATGACATAATGATACAAAAATCCAACTCAGACCCAGGATAAATGCTATGAGCAAGTGAAACTCCACTGAACACTCATTGCTAGGCCATGTAACAGAAGACAGCCGCCTGTCCTTGACTTTGTGCAGCTGTGGGAGGCAGAGGAGGCTTGTGGAAGATATCTCAGTCCCTGAACAGCTCTCCAGCCAGGACACCAGCACCATTTCTGGGGATTTTACAGCCTCATCCCACCACCGCACATCCTACAGACTCTGCAGAGGGCTGCAGAGAGGGAACATGGCAGAAGATAACAGAGCCTCACAGCTTTTCTCTGCTTCACCTAAACCACCCACACTGACACACAGAGCACAAACCTTTTGAAATGCGCTGCAGCTGCGCATTAGGGTAAAGGCACGATGGATTACGGCCACGCCGCCACCAAAGCAGGCTCCACCTCTCTTGCAGACACCAGGATGGTGCAGAGTGATGCAATATGGACTCGTGTCCAGGGTCAAGTACAAGACAAGAAAGCACAGCTGAACTTCTCTGAAAACTCACCCCAGAGCACATGGCCAAGGACCGATCCGGAGGGCAAGGTGGGTGTTTGAATTTGTGCAAGACAGAGGGAGATCCTCATACCCACCTGCATCTGTGCTCTTCAGTACGTCCGAAGGCACTCTGTATCAGTCTTATGCACTCGCGGGGATGAGCCTGATGAAGCTTTAAGATACATTCTTGCTCTGCTGCTTGGGCTTCAGACTAAATCCTGACTGGCAAGCACTTGTATCCAGAAGCGCTCTGTTATTACATTTTAATCTTTAAGTCAAGCAGCCCTTCAAGCATAAGGACAAGTTTCTGCAAGCCATCTGCCTGGGTTAAGGCAGCACCATGGTTTTTTTGGCAGAGATGGGCTGGAACCCGGCGCTGCCAGCTCCCCATCTGCCTGACCTCTTCCTGCCGGTGGGTCTCTCTGGAAGCTGGTTCCCCAGACCACATCAGAGCATCAGTCCCCTCCCGGAGCTCCCCAGGCTGCCACTCCAGAGACAAAGCGGTGCCCAAGGCGCTGACTTCTCTTATGGCAAAGGAGCTGGCGTTACCTGGGATCCAAGACTGCTCTGATGGTTTGAAGCATCAGCAGCCCCACCTCCCCTCCCTCTGGGCACTTCAGAAAAGCATCTGTGGAAGCTAACACAATTACCGACATGATTTCATTGCTATTGAGATGAACAAGCATGATTCACCCTCCATTTAAATTAAAGTGGTAGGCTAAAGTATACGGGCATAGACCAAAAAAACCCTCGGCATAGCACAACAGAAAATCACAAAGCTTCCACCACGTTAGTGGGGCTGAACCCGAGCGGTACAGATCCAGTGGGACCCCACGGGTGCCCGGAGTCTGTTCAGGGTCAGGCACACTTCTAAGCTTCCCCTTTATTATATGCATGGCAGCTGTAAGAGAGCTAATGATAGTTTCCAAAGGCAGCTTTACAAGGGCAAAAAGACATTCTTGTGAAATGGGGCAGCTGAAAGCCAGAGCCATTACTGCTAAAACACAGACGCGCTGGAGATTGCTGCGTTGGAGTAATCCCAAAGATGGCGCAATCCATATATATTTATATGTCCACATTCGTGTGCGTACTTTTCTATATATATAGGTATATATGGAATATCTATATTATTTGCTGCACTTTTATGTGGGACTGTAGTCAGGAAAAAGGAGTTACACTTGAGGTATTTCCCCGAATCCAAGCGCAAACGTCCTCCCGTTTACTGCGGTAAGGGGAGAGGTGGACAGAAAAAGGCTTCGTGTCCAGCTCTTGGTATGCATGCCATGCGCTCCCGCTCCGGATGAGCCGCCAGCCTAGTCCTGCGATAGACTCCTTGGTCCCACTGGGCAGCGACACGGGAATTTGCTGGCCCTGAAACATCACTTGCTGAGTTCCTCCCAACAGAGCTTCTATTTTACCCTTGCCAGAGAAAGAGGGAAAGAGAAAAAAAAATCCAAACCACAATGCTTCTTTCTGTGAGTCCTCTTGCCTGAAGTCTTCAGAAGAGGCATATGACAGACTTGAGACCCAAATGCATGAACAAGAACCAGGTGTGGACTTATGACTGACAGTACCAAGAGAGGTTAAAACCCATAAGTTTATTATGTCACCTTGACAAAAATAGACCAACGTTGATTCGAACCCTGATACAGAAATTAAAATTAAATCCGGCTTGTGCCCATAGGTACAACATGGTCTCAACGCTTCAAGATGGAGTGAAAGAGTTACCCAAGATTAACCATCACCAACTGCCCACAGCCCACCACAGAGCTGCCCAAAGGCCCTGTCCCAGCTCCAGGCTGTCCTGGTGGGACCAGGGCAGGATCGTGTCGTTGAAAAGGCTCCTCCTTCCACTGGCAAGGAGTGACATGTCCCCATTTCACCACCATGTGCCACTAAGCCTGCCCTGGGGGAATTAAGACAGTAGCTCACACCAAAGCGACTCTCCTGAGCCCCCACTGCTTATCTCACAGCTGCCCTGAAATCCATCCTCCCCACGCTAAGGGAACATTTCACTCCAGGAAATATCAAAGAAAAAGAAATAACAATAAAGGTGGCCCTATCCCCCATGATTACGTGTGCAGATTGTCCCTGACAATGGCTTGGGCAAATAACAAACCTGTGCTAGTATTGGTAATGCCAGCAGGGCTTTGTGGGGAAGATGACAGCCCTGCATTGAACCTGTACGTCTAGCCAGGCAGACTTCTCCAATCTGATCTGGGTAAAACTGACTTTACTCTGAGCCTGATCCTGAATCTAGGGAAATCGGTGGAAAAAAGTCCTGTCACGTTCAGTCGATTTTGGATTAGGCCCTTAGAAAAAAAAAAAAAATTACTTCATTATTAAGGCTCTGAATTACAGATCCAGATTTATAAAGCTAAGGCTATAGGCAGCAATCTCCTTTCTACAATGGAACAAACAAAGCTGAAGGCAAAAGTATTCTGCATTTTTAGATGGGGTTTTTAAAAGCACTTTGCTTTGGCCTGTAGATTTCCACTGCCAAATTTACCATTAACTTTTGAAGGAGCGACACTGGGGCAGCACGGGTGCTTTTGAAAATCTCACCATCTGCACTGAATTTTTAAGCACACAGCAAAAGAGCAGTCTCAGTGCTAGTGACACATTGTGGGCACAAAACACACAGGCATCCCAGTGCTGCACAGCTGGGGGTACTGCCTAGCCCCCCTTGGAACACAGTTTAAATGTATTTCCTAGGAGATGCTGCCTTGAGAGCTGTTTCTTAAGAAACTCAGACCATCGTTGGTATCACTGATTTGCTTTTTTTCAACGACTCTGGTTAAGATGTGGGCAAACAAAGTGCTTTCCTGACTGCTCTGATCTCTCTGCTTCTCACCACAACAATCACTTCAATAGCAGCAGTGAAATCAGATGGAAGAGGTATCTGTAGGAGCCTAAAAAATGGGTCGTTATCCCAAGATTTAGTTTCTCATTTCATGTGGATTACCATTGCTATTCACTGATTACAGGTGATTCACCCAGGGCTGTGTGAGGCCCAAATATCCTGGATAAGCAGGACAGAGCCAGGTGAAATTCCTGGCTGGGCACGCCGAGCTCTCTGCAATCCTGCTCCCACTTCTGGGAAGATCCAGCTTCCTCCCAAGCTGCCTGCGTGCAGGAACCAGCGACACTGAGCTTTCTGCCAGGTCAGGTATCTAACCCATAAGTCTCTTTGGTCAGGGCTCCCTCTCCAGCTAGCAGCAGGAGACAGGTGCTTTCCCAAGGCAGTTCAGCCCCTCTAAAATTTGACTCACCAGCTGGCAAAGCTATCTAAGTTCCCATATTATGTGCCTTAGCTCGTGGCCCAATCACAAGCAAAACAGAAGTAACTTAGAGCAGGAGTCAGTCAATGCTCAGCCAACGTGGCTACCATGCACAGAAAGCTGCCAGCTCCCTTGTTCCTGTAATACATGAAGCAAATCAGAAAATGAAAATTAGCCCTGTCTTAACTGACCCTGTCTAGAAAAAGGATAGAAATGGGACCTGAATGAGGAAGGTATCTCTTTACACTGCTCACCTCTTGAGTTTTCAGCCCACAGATCTGTCAAGTCCCTGCATGCGATTCACTGCAACCCAACTGGCATCACCCCAGCCTGAAGCAGAGCGCTTTGGACCACAGAGGGCGATACCCAGTGGTATCGTGGGTCTCTGGGAATACGCCTCCTGGCATGACTCGGCTTTCTGTGGCACTGCACTAAAAGACTGCTTTCCAGTCCAAATATTACAGTACTTCCCCCAGTCAACAAGCCAGCCCCTCCACTGGCACCTACAGTCACATCCTTGCAACATGAGGACTCAGTGCCCCTTCCCTTTCATCACCCAATACGCAGAGTATCAACTCCAGACGGCAAGTTTGTGTAAGGGAAGCAAAGGGGCATTTTATGGACAGGAATGGGAATAATGACTAATTTCAGTGTGCAGCAAGCTCCAGCTAAGATGGAAATTTGGGGGTGTCACCCACAAGTAGCATGTGCCTTTCAGTTGGCTGATTCAGAGCCAGCTCATGCTGTGACTCTGTGTGTTCACTCCTCTTTCCAGGACCAGGATGCCTTGCTTACTGGAAGGTAGCTGCGATAACTGTTCTTAACTCACCCTTTTTCAGGCCAACACCACAGACTATAGCACTCTCAGATATTACTATTTTAACTGGGGAAGATCTGAAGCTGTCAGGTCCCTCTCACACAGGCCTTGACTATATGCTGGAGTATAAATCTCTTGATTATAAATCCCCTGCTGCAGGAAGAAGACACCACAAATCCTCACTGAAACTTATTTCTAATCTAAAGAGACAAGAAACAACAGGCAAACCAAGCAGAAATCATTGCTGAGATGTGTGATGACACCACACCAGATCAAAACTCAGAATTAAAGATTTTGCATCTAAACCTCCCATGTTTGCACAGGCCAGAATTGCACAACAACACGCGTTTTCTATCGCAATACAAAAGCTAGTCAACTTCAAGGCAAGATGTTTTTCAAAAAACTCCTTGTCTGTGCTTGCTAAAGGTATGCTCAGGTGACATCTAAAGTGCATTGGTTTATAGCTCATGTCCTCATCAAAGTTTAGCACACTCCACCTACAAGTCTATATTTTTATTTTGTGGCAGGAAAGCAGTTCTTAATGTTATTGACAATTCTAGTGGGTTAGGTCATCGAGTACTTCAAACTCATCTACACAGTCAAGTGCCGCTACTCTTAGACACTGTTTTCAGATACTCTCCCCGTGAATAAATAATTGATTGAGGATTAATGGAAGACTGTAGAAGCCCAGGGGAAGAAGAACAACTCTTTAATGCCCTGAGAAAAAGGTACAAAAAGTGAATTATTTTAATTTTAACGTGCTGAAATGCATCACCCACAAAAGATACATTAAAGCTAATGAATTCCTGGAACTGTCCTAGACAGGCTATGCAGACAAGAAGCAATAGATGACCAGCATCCTCTCTGCCCTTTGGGGACACCATACACGTGTTATTTACCTGTCCCCCATCTCTGTTCTTCAGCAGACTTCACAGTGCTTTACTTTACAAATGGTTTGCAAACCTCTTCATGATTTTGCACAAGAAATGATTTTACGGTAGGGTTGTGAGAGCAGAGAACACTGCATGGGGACTGGTGGTGTGGGTGTTGCAGCGTACTTTGTGCTAGACTGTAACAGGAAAGCAACCACACCGTGACACAGCAGCCACTTTCACATCAAGATTACATCCATGTGCTTTGGGAATCAGCTTTTAAACACAGGGTTACTTTCACTTCTCACCCCACATGTGGTGACGTGGGAAGTACCACAGTGATACGAACGCAAACCTGGCTTGCTTCCTCTCCAGCCAATTCCTTAATTTTGTACTGGTTTTCAAGCTCTGCATTTCCATCACACATGCCTGTGTCTGCACAGCCACCTCTGCTACCTGGATCTCCACTCTTGGGCACGGTTCTCTGCCCCCAGACCAAGTGCTTGCTGTCACTCCTGACATCGCCGGCAACCTTCACCATGGCTGCAATGACTCATAACACAAAATGTCCAACAAGAAGACAACCCTTATCAACCGCCTTCATTCCCCCACAGCAACCAAAGCACGCTCCCAGCCCAGCTCTGCCCAGACATGGAGCGGGTGCAGCTGACACCCAGTATGATGTTTGGATGTAGCAGGCTCTGCCCCAGAGCTAACCCAAGCTTCAGGGATCAGGCAGAAACACCTTCTGCTGTGCATCCCCAGACGAGCCTGTATGGCAGATTTCTTCGCCAAGTGCTTCTCCACCCCAGCTTTCTCTCTCAAGGCGAAGCTCTCCACAGCCCGACAGCTCTGGTGCCCACACGGCACCTCCATACCACAGACGTCAGGGCTCCGGCACGAGTGACGCATTACTCAGACACGCGGTGACTTGCTGTTAAGCCCAGCAGCCGAGCAAGCAGAGCTCCCCTTTGTCCTCGGCTGCCCTGGGTAGCTGGAGCTTTTTCTGGCACCTGACTAGCAACCCTGTGGCTTTCACCTCATGTGCTGAAATGAGACAGAACATGGATTCGGGCTTAGCTTCCTCCTGCATCTTTAAAGGAAAGTGTTCAGGTTCAGCACTGGCCAGCTGCTAAGGTGCCAGCAGGGCTGATTTTAGCAGCTAAAGACATCAACGCCCCTCTTTCTGGTGGTTTAAGCCCTCTCCTCCAGCAGCACGGCCACATTTCTTTCCTACTCGAACCTGCCCTTCCACGCCCTGTCCCATTTGTGCTCTTCGGGGCAGCGAGGGTGCTGCGTGCCGGGCGGGCACGGTGCCCTGCAGGGAGGCGCAGCGATGGCAGGGGAACCCAGCGCTTGCCCACGCGCTACAACCAACCTCAGCAGCAAGAGGAAGGCCCTGCGCGTGGCACAGCTGCGGCCGTCACCCTCAGCAGAGGACAGCAGGACAGCACGTCACGTTACTCATCTCGCAAGCGACTAGAGGAATCGAGAGATTTCCCGGGTCGCTCTGGCCAAGCTGCATAGTGGCCCTCTGAGGTGCTAGCACAGGACTTCAGCCGGCCCCTGTCCTCTCTGTCGCAGCCCCTGCTTTCTGCCAAGCTCCAATGCCTTTGCTCGCACCACACAGCCCCCTGCTCCACAGCACTGTCCCCTTACGCAGGTTGAGCCACTCCTAGGATCAAGTACCACTCAGATGAGCAAGACCGGAAAAATCTTGCCCCCCCTCCGTGCAAGCCCTATATCGGCCTGCTGTTGGTATAAACCACAGACTACCTCATGACTTTCTGGCACCCACAATCTACATCATCAGCCAGTGAGTGGGATGGGTCATATACGCATGAGAGCACCTGGGCAAAACCACAGAAGGGTTAAAACCCTGCAGCGGGCTGAGAGAAAACGCAACCGGTACAGAAGGGCTCTCAGAGGAGCCAGAGGCTGTGACTCAGTGGGAGTGGCTGCTCAAAAACAGGGCTCTCAGCGAGCCCCACAGGAATTTCTTTAGGGAGATTCTTCCCCCAAAGACAGGCAAGGGAAGGCGCCTCACCTTTCCCAGCACGGAGCAGATCCGGTGACTGCCCTGCCAGGAGGGGAATCGCTATTGTCCGGCTGATTGTTTCCAGTCTGGCTAAAAACAGGATGACAGGAGACTAATTGTTTCACTGGAGGAAAAAAAAAAAAAATCCCACCCAGTCTGGGGTGACCAATTTATTTTGTAGACTGTTGTTGTTTGGGTTTGTTTCCATCCTGGCTTAACAAGCATTAATGACTTCAGTTGCAGGAGGATGGGGGAGGAAAGCCATTAGCGCGAGAACATGATCCACACAGACATCTCTCACCCAGCACACAACCTCTACAACCATGCTGGCAACAGCGTGTTGCATCCGTCCGTCCATCCCTCCCTCCTCCAGCCCTTCAGAATGAGGAAGGTGGCTGAGAGCAAAGGGAAACGTTAAGTTTTCTTTTTTAGTCTGTCTGACTGGAAGTGCCAGCCTTCCCGCAGCTCAAATTCTTCAGCATGTTAGCTATGCCCAGCAGCGTCTCCAGAAAAAATGCTCTCCCTTCTCAGTGACAGGGAAACAAAGGGAAACTGTCCCAAAAGAGCGGATGCTCCAGGAGAAAGCAGTAGAGCCCAAAGCCTGTAAAACAGAGTTTGTTTGTTTTGTTTGCAGAAGCCACACTGAAACTTCTGAGACTCCTTCTGGTGTCCAGAGAGACAGAATTAAACCTAAAGCCAAGACACGTAACTAATGTTAAAATTCGTCCTTACATAACAGTGCCTGGGACACAGCCACTCACTTGGCCAATGCTGTGAATGGCCCTGCCAACACAGGCCAAGGAGCAGCCTGCGAGCGAGCAAGTGATGCCAGTGTTACAGAATCACAGACTGTTAGGGGTTGGAAGGGACCTCTGTGGGTCATCTAGTCCAACCCCCCTGCCGAAGCAGGGTCACCTACAGCAGGCTGCACAGGACCTTGTCCAGGC
>Ga0065711_1009630_pt1 | contig 13076 bp, 3 predicted proteins | sample Hoacrofraction12_FD_59098 | JGI IMG/M metagenome (GOLD analysis project Ga0065711, IMG submission 59098) | Hoatzin crop microbial communities from Cojedes, Venezuela - Epithelial fraction 12 v2 (version 2) | ecosystem: Host-associated > Birds > Digestive system > Esophagus > Crop | place... | reverse complement strand
GAGGCCGCGGTGGGAGGGGAGGGGGCACGGCGCGACGGGAAGGGACCGGGGCGGCGCGACCATGGAGATCGGCACCGAGATCAGCCGCAAGATCCGGGTGAGCGAAGCAGCCAGGTCGCTCCCTCTCCACCCGCGGCGGGCGCCTGACCCCGCTGCTGGGGGCAGGCCCTGCCGATGGCCGAGGCGTCGGGCTCCTTCCGGCCTCCCCTCAGGCGCGGAGGTGGCGGGAGCACCGCGGCCCCACAGCGCCGAGCCCCCTTCCCCCGCGGAAGGAAGCGGCGGGGTGAAGCCCCAGCCGGGCCGGGGTTACCGGGAGCTCCCAGCGGCGGGCGGCCTTCGGCTCCCCAGGGAGGGGCGCGATCAGGAGAGCCCGTTCTGGGAAGCGGAGCCGGGGTCCTGCCGTACCCCAGCAGGCAGCGGCTGCCGTCTCCCCCGGAGCTGGAGCCCGAGCCTGGCAGCGTCCCAGGCCCGGAACCGGGGGCTGCCCTGGGAAAGGGAGCAGCAGTGGCCGGGCCTTGTGGTGTAAGCCCCTGTTACCGTCAGGTCTTGTCAGCTGCTCCCACTCAGCAATCACTGGTTCAGAATCCTGGCAGGCTTTTTTTTTCTTGCTGAGCCGGGAATGGCCTTTTACCACACTGTCCGGGATTCGCTTCTTTGCACCTTATGAGCCCGGATGGGCTCTGCTTAAAAAAGGACAGCTGGGACTTGGATGTCGTCTGGTAGCACCAGGAACTGGTGTACAGGAAATGTGGTCGAGAGTGTGAGATTCTTGGCGGTTCTCGCTGTTCTGCTGTCAGTCCCTCGCTGTTACAATGTTTATATCTCGAGCAGTGGAGAACAGGAAAAGTAACATGTTAAACTAACACGTTCAAACAATTAATGTGAAAAACTTTGCTAAGCCTCCCACCCTTTTGCAGTTAGAAATACTTTGTTGCTTCATCTTTACATGCTATTTCATTATTTTTTAGGGTGCTATAAAAGGAAAGTTGCAGGAGCTGGGGGCTTATGTTGGTAAGTTTTATCATGTGTTTAGAAATCTTTCGGTTTGTTGTTGTTGGATAGGAAACAACCAGCTAGTTAATGGAACAGCTTATTTGCTTAGTGTTACTTGTGTTACTGCATGCAGAAGCCTTAAGCATGAGATGAATTATCTGAAGTGCTGGACCAGTATGAAAGAAATATATATAGTCTAAGTGCAAGAGGAGGCAGTATGTGGACGTTGATGTACAAGGAACTAAATGGAAATAACTAAGAAGGCTAACAGTCTCCCCTTTCAAGGAGAAAAGGTGGCAAGGGATTTGAAAGAAAAACAGGTAATGATGTCTCTGTAAATATTTAAGGAAGTTTTTTTGAAGCACAAGGACAAACACTGCATAAAGCAAGATCCTTGCAAATATAGCAGCAGTTACCTGTGACCACTCTGAGACGGAGTCAGTCTTTCCTAGGCGTCTTTTCAACAGCCTTTTGAATTCAGGGTGAGACATCTGTCAAAATTAGGAGAAGGGATATTACTGTAAGACAGAGATAGGCTGACCATTTTAGGAGGTGGAAAGGCCATGTCAGAAACATGTAGGACAAATCTGCAAAATGTGAGAGCTTGACTGTTAAGGAGAAACTAAAAGCTACATTGAGCTAATGTTCAGATGAAACACATGTAACTGAATCTTAGAGGCAAGGTGAGATTTTATTTTGGATTGTGAGAAGAGAGATCTGAGCAGTGTGAATATCTGAGGTTTTCTCCCCCCCTGCCCCCCGATCCAGGATTAAATGCATATTGCACTTAAAAGCAGCTGCTTTTTACAGCAGTAAAAGTTGGTAACTTAATACAGTGTTTTGTTGGAAGTGGAATACCCCAGTCCTGTAACTGCCTTGTGTTGTCTGTGATACTTCTTGGATTTCAGGTGGAGGAAAGGAACTGAGAGCATAGTTCAGAGATCTCATGAGTTGCAGGACCAAGTTCAAAGTTTGTAGTTCGATCTTGAATTCATCTTATTCCCTGTTCCAAGGGGGCCATGGTACTCATGGAATCAAAATGTATTGACTCTATAGAAGGGAGATACCTATGAGCTGCTGTTCTCAACTCAGTAGGTGCCAAGGAAATGTGTTTAGAATTTGTAAGGTCATCTTTTTTCACTGTCACAAAAGCTGTCTTTTTCAGTAACTTGTTTTTGTTTTTTTACTATCATTCCAGCTTTCAGTTTCTTAGTCCTTGATTTTTGTCTGCTTTTTCCTGCATTTCTGCAGAAAAATCTTTCTTCTCTGTAATACTAAGATGCTGGTAGAATACTAGTAATCTTTGATTCCAACTATCTGATTATTAATCTTTGATTCCAACTAACTAGCTGATTATTCTTTCTCTGTTTTTCTTTTATTTCTGTTTCCTGTATTCAGAAGGCAGTTCCCAAGATCAGCGTACAATGTCTGTACTTTCTTCTCAGCTAGCTTCTGAACTCCTTTAAAAAACTTTGTATTCTTTATCACCAAGTCTCACTTCCCTTGGACTCTTTTTTTTTTTTTTTAAACCACTGTTTCCAAATTTCTGTTATTTTCAGGTTTCTTTTCTTGAGTAGAGTGTTTTTGACAACTTTTCAAGTAATTATTTCAAAAACTGGTAGAAATCGGTTCTCCCTCATTCTAGCCTCTGTGAGCAAGAACCATGCTTTTTTTGTTTCCTGCTGTAACTGCTAGTTCTTGTCTTTCCAAAAGGCTTCTACAGGACATGTTGGAACTTATTTGTTGTGTAGAACTTACAAAGGAAAAATTCACATCTCTGAAGCAAAATAAAGATAATTAAATATTCATAAACTATCAGAATTTTCAGAAGGCTACAGTTTTGCATAGAATTTAAGTTGTCATAAGCCAGTGCAGTCACTGAGAGAAGCAGTTGTTTTCTTTCCTTCCTTCCGTCCATCCTTCCTTCCTTCCTTCCTTCCTTCCATTCTTCTCCATTCATACTGTTACAGGTAATTGTGCTAACTTACATTTTGATCTATACTTAAAGTGTCGTCTTCTTTACTTTGTCATATGTTGAACCATCTGAGGAGCTGATCAGGTTTAAAAATAGTTTGTCCAAAAAATAAAATCCATCCTAAGTTCCTAGATCTGGGTATCCATCCAGCTTGTGCAACTTGTAGTTTACATTAAAAAAAAAAAAAAGCCCACCAAAAAAAGTTAGTGTTTAGGCTAAGAATGTGTCATGTTGGAACACTTGAATAATAATAGTGGAGTGCATATGCAGTGTGTGAATGTTATTTCTGTAGTCTAGGGTACAGATGAATTATTTACAGGGTACATAGGCATAAAAGAAAGGCAGTTCCTTTGATCTGTCTTTTGATTTCTATTTTAAGATTTTTCATTTTTTAGGTCTTTTAATATTGTGTACAGACTTGATGAAATGAGTACAGCTATATTAGTGCCTTGGTTCAAATTCACAATTTGAAGTGGATTTCCCAGCTATCTTCACTTACTGTTGCTATGTTCGTGTCATGGAGTGGTATTGGAGAGCATGAGGTGTTTGATTAAACTAAATTGAAATACGTGTTCAAGAAGGATACCTTATGCCCTTAAGCAACAAATGCACCATTTGGTCCTTCAGCGTACACCAGAGCTAGGCCAAAGTAAAAAGCCAAATACCAAATTCCCCAAGACTTTAATGTCAGATTCTGGCACCTTCTCATCCATTCTGATGAGTAGGCATGCCCCGTGTGAGCAGTCCAGCAAGGGAATGGATTTCTAACTGTGTATGAAATTGCATGCATTAGGGAGTTAGAGAATCAGACTCTCAGAGTTTCTAGGGCTTTTTGGTTTGGTGGTTTTGGTGGGTTTTTTTTGGTAGATGGAAAATCTAGAATTTAATACAGTTTTGATTTGTTTAATGCACAAATCCGAAAGGCATATTTATCTGTTTGGTCTTTGTAACTAAAGGAAATTTGACAAGGGTAAGGTGCTGTACTTGACAATATTTGAAGTGATCAAAATTGTAGATGGGTTGTTAGTGTTCAAGTAAAAGGATATAGGCAGCAGAGTGGTTTTCTTTTCTGCTGTTTTCAGATCTTCGGCTTATGCTCTTGTGAAGCTGATGATCTTTTATTCCTCCCGCATAGCTGAAACTTGTATTGAACCTCAGTGGAAATGGAAGTCTGGTTAACTTGCTTACCTAATCTTCTGCCTGGGGAGTCTTTATAGTAAAACTGGAAAAAAAATCTGGTTACATGTTTAAGGATGTTTGCTGTATCTTTTATGATTTATTATACTTTAAACCAACATATTTCTCTTTCTTTTAGATGAAGAGCTCCCTGATTATATTATGGTTATGGTGGCCAATAAGAAGAGTCAGGAACAGATGACAGAAGACCTTTCCCTTTTCCTTGGAAACAATACTGTCAGGTTTACAGTCTGGTATGTTTGTAAGCTACTTGTCATACTTCTTACCAGTAATCAGGACTGCTTTCTATAAGTGAAACCTGAGAATTTAAGAAATTACTGATCTTCCCATTGTGCAATTTACATTAATCAAAACTTTTACTTTGCAGCTCTGATAAGGATGTTATTTTTAGTCTGTCAATAGTTAGGCTATTGCAGTGATACTTAAGTGGCAGAGGACTGGAGGGTTTATATTCTTTTTTTGCTCATAAGTCCAGTCAAATTTCTGAAGAAAATGTGAAATGCTTAGGTAAGTGACGGTCATATGTTGACTTAAAAAAAAATTATTTCTGCAGAACCCACTGTGAGCAGGAGAGTGTTATTCGCTGTAATTGGATGTAAAATAGTTCTTCATAGACAAACTTCCTTGCTTCCGTGCTTCAGATTGCTGTTGTGCATGGGAATTACTGTATCAGGACAGACGAGCAGTGGATCTAATTCTGTATACTGTCTTTGATAAGGCTTAGCACCAAATGCTTAGGTATTCCCACCTCTCAGGCTATTTATTTATTACCACCACCAAGCTCTACAAAACAAAAGTAGAACCCCAGAATTATTGTGAGCAGGACAAATTAGCAACAGACAAACTCTTTTCTAAACTCCTGACAGTGTAGATTAATTTATGCTATGCTGCATGACAGCCTTAGCCATTATAATATTTGTCATGCATTTTCTAATACTGAATCTGGCTTAGAGTATAAACCTTTAATTAACTCCATGTTTCAGAGTATCCAAACAGATATTTCACTCCAGAGTTTTTTCTTGCGATCAGAGTAGTGTATTCTTTCACGTTAATGCTATTTGTAAGTCTCTAACCTAATATAGATTTAAGGAATGTTATTTTGTTTTGTATAGATTAGAGAAATACTACTTTTTTTCTGCTTTTTCAGTTTGCTTCCTTTGAAATTTTCATACTGACTGGTTACGTTCGCTTCTAGTATTTCTATTCCATGATGAGTCAAGTTCCTTTTTATTTGGTTAGGAGCTCTTATGCTATTAAATGGCAAAGAGAAACATTTTAGAAGTTGAGTATGAAACCATAAACATTGACAAAAAGTGAAAATTAGTTCCAGCTATTACATTTCACTGTATTAACTATTTAAACTGATGGATTTCCATGCAACAATGTTACTTGTATGGATATAACTGGAGTTTGCTTTCAAATTTTTCAGTTTTTTCCTGTCATTTGTCAAAAATGTAAGAAGGGAGTGCAATTAGGCATGCACCCCTTCTCTTTAAAGTACACAGGCATTTATGTTCTTTGTTCCCTCTTGTGGCCTGCCTAGGCAAAGTTTTTGGGTTTCACTGTATCAGTAGGTCATGCAGTTGTCTTTCTCAAAGTAGTAGAAATCAAGATTTTTTAAATGTATATTCAGAACTGGACATCAACTATATGTAGATACTACACCTTCTGCTGGTTTTGACACCTGCTTAAGTTCAAAACGTAATGAGTCATTTATTCTCGATTCAGTATCCACATTTGCTTATAAATACAAATTCAATTTCAGAGTGCTTTATCAGGTAATAAAGTAGGTATTGGTTAGAAGAATGATGGAAAAGAAGACAAGGTGAAACCTATGCAATAAGCTGTAAGAGGACTGGTGAAAAAAAGCTAAATAGCATTGTATTGGGGAGTTTTATATGCTTTTATTTCTTCTAAAGGTGACCCAGAATGTTTACATTCTGAAGCATTGAGTCTCTGGCAAAGTACAATACTCAACAAGGTCTGCCTTCCTTGGGTTGTCTCTGTAGCTGGTAATTCGGGGTCATCTAGCAAAAGTTTCACAACAGTTCTGTGGCAGACCTGGCAGTCCTGCTGGTTGGCCAACACTTCTTGCTCTGAACCAAGTGTCAGGTCACAGTTATCCAGAGGTCAGTGTGAAAACTGGTACGCACCTGCAGAGCTCAGTTAACATAACTTTTAAGAGTGTTCTAGTGAAAACTCACAAGCATGTTTGAGAAGCCCTCCTTATACTCACAGGTGTTACTTTTCCCGGTATTCAATGTTTTTGTTCCTTAACTCCTTTCTAATACTCAGTCCAAACTATGGCGATGCCCATGATAAGGTTCGAATTCAAAGGAGGATACGCATTGAAGTGTCGGGATTTTTTTTCTTATTTCTTTTCTTTCATTTCACTGTAATGTGTGTTTATTTTTAAACAGCGTTATTTTATAGCCTTTTGAATTTCTGTATTACTTCAGCTTGCTGCTTTTTTCTCAGGCAAATGGCAAATTTGGTACCTTGCTGAAATGCTTTTGCTCATCAGCATGTCTTAAAGAATATTGTTGGTGTACACAAAGCTTGTTGGAATAATTCTGAGTATGTTAAATGCTGTGAATATTGTTTATGTTTGTATTTATAATTATGTTTAACTTTTCTGTGTAATTAGTTTCATATACAAAGTAATATTTTCAGCTATACTTTAGGCTTCTAACTTAGGTTTTTTGAATCACTCCTTTTGAAGACACTTAACTCACACTATTGTTTGTAGTGAAAGAGCAGAAATTACTAGCTTTAATTATGTAAACCAATTAAATGCTAAGAGCAGATGATGTGATGAATACCCTACCTACATGTGTGAAGACTCACTGGAGGCAAGATACTTAAAACCTCCCTTTTGAGGTTAAACATGTCAATTGATGGAAAGTGAAGTCATAGATAAATGAGATGCTTGTTATAGAGGGAGGAAAGACAGCTGGTTTCAGAAAGATTATTATTCTGAGTGTAAGTTAAATTTCTCTTATTTCTCCTTTTTCTCTTTTGCTTCTTCCTTCCCTGTCCCTCATGTATTTCAGGCTCCATGGTGTTTTGGATAAGCTGCGATCTGTGACTACTGGTAAGTAAGAAATTTAATTTTGAGTAAAAGTAGGTTTATCTTTTTGGTGTAGTTTTGCATGTCTAATGAGTTTCAAAAAAGATCTTAGCTGACTGTTTTGTTAATTTTCAATTTATATGGCCTTTTGGGTCCTGGCTCTTTAGAAAATTGGTTTATATTTTGAGATAAAGAGTTTATTTCTGAATCCAGAATTTATTTCTGAGTGTTTCTTGCTGATGTTTTCAGCTGAAACAACTTTCAGCTTGTGTTTTCAGATCTGCGCAATGGCTTGTTTGCAGTTTCTCAGCTATGTTTACTGCAAAATCTGTATTGCTGTGCTTTCATGTAAAAATGAAGGGTACCTTAGGGTTGGACTAGATGACCCACAGAGGTCCCTTCCAACCCCTACTATTCTGTGATTCTGTGATACCTGTCTCCACAGAACCAACTAGTGTAAAATCTTCAGAATCCAATATCTTTGAGAGCAACCTTCCTTCCAGCAAAAGCAGTTCATGTGTGAGTGATGAGAGGAGGCGTGAGGATATCTTGCCACCTCTTGCAGTTTCCAGCACTCGGACTGAAAGAAACGACTCCAGAGTTTCAACTAGCTCACAGGAACAAAGGAACACGGCTTCACGGTAAAGCTTCTGGTTACTTACTAACACACATTCAGACATTAGTAGTTGTGTGACTGTAGTAGTAATTCTGAAGAGCACAGGTACTTGGAAAGATCAAAGTAGTTTTGAAGAGTAAATCACTGCTACAATTTGTTGCATAGGGAACATTAAATCAGGAGTTCAGTTCTATTTCTTTAAGCAACAGATGGACTTAGATTAATGAACTAAACTAAAAATAGCGATCAGTGTGTTAGGTTTGTATGAACAATTATATCTTAATGATTTTTCCCTTCTGGCTTTGTTCAAAAGACAGTTCTCATTTCCCAGAACTCTATTTGCAGATGAGTTAACAGTTGGCAATTTCTTATTTTATCAGGCAGTCTTGTGAAGATGGTTCTGCATCCCGCTTAACATCTACAGTCAAGCCTTTGAGGGAGTTGTCACCTTCTGAAGCTGTAATTGACATTAAACCTGAACCAGATGATCTAATTGATGAAGACCTAAACTTCGTGCAGGAGAATCCTTTGTCACGGAAGAAACCTATTGTAACTGTAACTTACGGTTCTTCTCGTCCTTCCACTGAAATCTACCGACCACCAGCTAGCAGGAGTGGAGATGGCAATACGCATGCGCACAGATTGTCACAACAGGGCAACTTACAGGGGAGCCGGCAGTTAGACACACAAAGCTGCAGGTCTTCGGAAACAGGCCAGCCGTGCAATCCAGAAGCATTTGGCAGCTTAGCAGAAAGCTACAGACCCACCTCCAAACTTAGTGCCGATAAAGTAGGCAGTGAGGTTAGTACGATCTAAACTGTTGCAACATTTTACACTTGCGAGCAACCTAAGTTGCTCTGTACACTTCCAGTAGAATCTTGACCTCAGAGAAATCAAAGGACTTCTGTCACTAATACCAGTAGGTTTGGGATTTCATTCTTTGGGTCCACTGATGAAAAGAGATTGCATAGTTTAACATCATCACCAGATGGGTTGCTGCATCTCAGAGTTAATTGGCTTATACATCTTCATGGTATATTGAGTTGGGCTAATGAGTTAGCACATAGTTATGCTGCATGTGATGAATCAGAGATAATAATTTTGATCTCTAGATAATTGGAACAGCATGATCTTCCATATGTGCTATGTAAATCTCCAGCTTTACACAGTTCTGTAAATCAGTATTTTTAGGATGCTGTTTATTCATACCTATGCTAGATATAATTTAATCTCTAAAACCTGGATATGTTGCTTATTAGGGTTGTTGTTATTATTATTATTATTATTATACTATTTAGAACCATGGCATTTAAGAACTCTTTGGGATGGGTGTTGTACAAGGGCAAACTAAAAGGTGATTGCTGCCCTACATACTTTGGAGGCCAGACTAAGCCAGGCAGGGTGATAGTCCTAGTTGATAGTTTTAAGACTATCCATATGAATCAGTTAAGAGCCCTTTGTCAGAAGAATGAAGATTGTTATGGCTGCTAGCGTTGTAATGAGGCAGGAATTTTACATACCTTGTATTCCAAGTGCATCTGTGTTTGTTACTGCTTAGATAGTTCTCTGTCTTTGCTCCTACTTATTTAGTTCTATATAAAGGACAACAAATTTTATTCAGAAATCTGGAATGCTTTACAAAGATGTGTGCTGGTGCCTGTTTTTTAAGATGGGCAAGTGAGAATGAGAATATAGTGAGAGTATAGTGATTTCTTTTAGGCTGTACGTAAGTCACTGGTGAATGACAGTCATATCTCAAAAAGTCAAAAAGATCTCAAAAGTCAAAAAGATCTTGTGATAATTTTCTTCTATTACTACTTCATGAATAATGTCCAGAAGAGGGCTGTTTTGTGAGCATTTCTTAGAACTGTGGATGTTTGCTATAATCTGCCTTCTCTTAGACAAGTTCTTGCGCTTTGGGACGTTTTACCTTGAAAAAAGTCATTTATTTAGGTATTAGGTTTTATACTGTATGAATCTTCTGTATCGATGTAGTCCAGGTCCATCCCTTATGATATTTCATTCTCCTTAGAGGATATAGGATCCTTTAAAGGGTAGTGTGTACAAACCTGGCATCCAGATGCCTCATTGTACTCCTGTGTAGGTCAGTGCTGAGTGATGGTTCCTACAGGAATTATTGACGTGTGCTTTCTCCTATGCTTTCAGGCAGCCTAGCATTTAAATTTGTCAATATTACATGCACTGAGGTGGCGGTGAGAGGCTGTGTCAGAACAGGGACCTTGCACTGCTAAACTAACATCCTGGCTCTGCGTAGCTATTAGTGTCCTTTGGAATATGTCAGCTTGCTAGAAATTAATCCTTACACTACTCTGAAATTAGACATGATACAGAGGAGAAAGTCATTCATACTGATTTCACTTTTCTTTATCAGAGTTTCAACAGGTGCATCTTAATGTGTAGTATGAATTTCTTTGGAAAATCCTGCTTTTTCTGTAGACTTTGGATAAATTGTCTGAACTTTAGACTTTTTTCTTCTACTTTTCACAGAATCACAGAATTACAGAATGGCAGGGGTTGGAAGGGACCTCTGGGGATCATCTAGTCCAATCCCCCTGCCAAAGCAGGGTCACTCAGAACAGGCTGCACAGGACCTTGTCCAGGCAGGTTTTGGATATCTCCAGAGAAGGAGACTCCACAACCTCCCTGGGCAACCTGTTCCAGTGCTCCGTCACCCTCAGAGTGGAGAAGTTCTTCCTCTTATTGAGACGGAACTTCCTGTGCCTCAGTTTGTGCCCGCTGCCCCTTGTCCTGTCACTGGGCACCACTGAAAAGAGTCTGGCCCCATACTCTTGACACCCACCCTTCAGATATTTGTAAGCATTTATAAGATCCCCTCTCAGCCTTCTCTTCTTCAGGCTGAACAAGCCCAGCTCCCTCAGCCTCTCCTCATAGGAGAGGTGTTCCAGCTCCCTCATCATCCTCGTAGCCCTCCTCTGGACTCTCTCCAGTAGCTCCTCATCTTTCTTGAACTGGGGAGCCCAGAACTGCATGCAGCACTCCAGATCGGGCCTCATTAGGGCAGTGTAGAGGGGGAGGAGAACCTCCCTCGACCTGCTGGCCACACTCTTCTGAATGCACCCCAGGATACCGTTGGCCTTCTTGGCAACAAAGACACTTCTAAATGTTATTTACAGTTACAGTTTTAATGCGATATTTCAGTGTAAATATGTCTGATTTTCATATTCTCTAGTGCTGTCACTTATTTCTGCAGACAATACACTAGTCCTAGATGCATGCAACTTGAATGGAAATTCTCCATCTTCTGGCTATAGGTAGAATTGCAATATTTTCTTTGCTGGCTTATTAATACATTTTTTATGCTAAATTAATTGTTTTGGCTGTTCTGTTTGTTGTAGGAAGAAAGCTCTAGGAAGAGACGGTTGCCTGTTGTAAGCTCAGTAGTCAAAGTGAAAAAGTTCTGCAATGATGGGGAAGATGAGGAGGAGGAGGAAGACTATGGATCGCGAACAGGAAGCATCTCCAGCAGTGTGTCTGTACCTGCAAAGCCAGAAAGAAGGTGCTTAAGATCTCAGTGATTCTGTGTGGTTTCTAGAGTGAATTTAATGAACAAAAGCTTTGAAAGTGGAAGTTGGGGAAAACTGTTTGCAGTTTTGAGAATTTGCATACAAAATTCAGTAAGCCACTGTTTTGTTTTTTGTACTGTCTCACAGCTCTGTTGGTGAGATGTCTCTTTATGCCACTATTTTTCCTCTGATCTTGTCACCTGTTTTTATTATTGTGCATAAGCTCCAATGGAACGTGAAATTTTACACTATTTGGGACAAGTTTACTGGCAAAACAACTTTAGTGTTTGCACGTTTCAGACCAGACATTTAATGTGCTAAAATAATTTTCCAGAGTTTTAATTTATTTTCTTTTTGTTTCAGAAAGGGTTTTCGAACCAATTATCACTTGTTCATTAAGGTGATTTTAACTTTTCATAAGACTTGAGAGGTTTTTCCTTTTTTAGGCTCCCTAATTCTGTCTGAATGTCAAGGATGAGTCAAAGAACATCAATAGTTTGTATCTGATTTTCAACAATAAGACAAAGAACACTTAAACTATGGAAGAGATAGTTCTACTGATGTACAATGCTAGCTTGTATAAGATTTGTTTTAAGCTAATACACTTTATTGAATTTATCTTCACTGCCACAGCAGATTTATCTGATTTAAATGTCCTTATTGTTGATGTTCAAAGACAAACAGAAAGCTTTTTTTTTTTTTTTTACAACTAATATTTTTTTTATATAGTCAGTTTTTAGCTGGATCTTACTCCCCAAGGCAGATGCATAATTACTAGTGTCAACACAAACATAGCAACAGGCATGTGAGGGGCAGAGGCGGGAGGAAATGTATGGCAGAGTTTGTGCCTTTCAACTGCAGCATGGTTTTACAGCAACTTAAGCTGAGGCGAAATCACGCCTCTGGACTTCTGTTTCTGAGAGCATTTTGTGGATCCCCATCCGCTGAGAGACTAGATTAACAACCTGAAAACAAATATGGATGAAGTGATTTTAGGTGATGATTTCTATCAGTATTGTGCATAACTGTTAACCTGTTGAAGTATATGTGTTTAATACGGATACAGTTGCGGTTGCAATTCATACAATTCACATTTAATTATTTTTTTTATCTTCCTTAGACCTTCATTGCCACCTTCAAAACAGGCCAATAAGAATTTAATACTGAAAGCAATCTCTGAAGCACAGGAATCAGTTACAAAAACAACCAATTATTCCACTGGTAATTAGCATTATTTTTGTTTGTGCTAAGCTATAATGTTTCCAAGCCCTGTTTTATCAATCCAAGCTAAAAGTAGTGCTTAGAGATAAAACAGAATGTTGAATAGCTCATGTCAGTGATAGGGCTACGAGGATGATGAGGGGACTGGAGCATCTCTCCTATGAGGAAAGGCTGAGGGAGCTGGGCTTGTTCAGCCTGAAGGAGAGAAGGCTGAGAGGGGACCTTATAAATGCCTACAAATATCTTAAGGGTGGGTGTCAGGAGGATGGGGCCAAACTCTTTCCGGTGGTGCCCAGCGACAGGACAAGGGGCGACGGGCACAAACTGAAGCACAGGAAGTTCCAGCTGAACATGAGGAAGAACTTCTTCACTCTGAGGGTGACGGAGCACTGGAACAGGTTGCCCAGGGAGGTTGTGGAGTCTCCTTCTCTGGAGATATTCAAGACCCGCCTGGACAAG
>Ga0065711_1008298_pt1 | contig 13076 bp, 5 predicted proteins | sample Hoacrofraction12_FD_59098 | JGI IMG/M metagenome (GOLD analysis project Ga0065711, IMG submission 59098) | Hoatzin crop microbial communities from Cojedes, Venezuela - Epithelial fraction 12 v2 (version 2) | ecosystem: Host-associated > Birds > Digestive system > Esophagus > Crop | place... | reverse complement strand
CACAGGACCGCGTCCAGGCGGGTCTTGAATACCTCCAGAGAAGGAGACTCCACAGCCTCCCTGGGCAGCCTGTTCCAGGGCTCCGTCACCCTCAGAGGGAAGAAGTTCTTCCTCATGTTCAGACGGAACCTCCTGTGCTTCAGTTTGTGCCCATTGCCCCTTGTCCTGTCACGGAATCACTGAAAAGAGCTTGGCCCCATCCTCCTGACACCCACCCTTCAGATATTTGTAAGTGTATATTAGTTCCCCTCTCAGCCTTCTCTTCTTCAGGCTGAACAAGCCCAGCTCCCTCAGCCTCTCCTCGCAGGAGAGATGCTCCAGTCCCCTCATCATCCTCGTAGCCCTCCACTGGACTCTCTCCAGTAGCTCCTCAATTTGCCAGAAGAAAATAACAGTGGTGTTAAGCCGAGTGACATCCCTGCAGTGAGGTGTGCCTGGGAAGTGCACTGAGGACAAAGATGCAATGCTACCCAAGATGTTTGAGCTGGTTGCTCATTTACTGTCACCGGTAACAGTGAACATACTCTTTCACTAGAGAAGGCTGAAGTTAGATGTTGGGTTGCGCTAGCAAAAAAAAAAATAGTCGCTCATCCCACAAAGGGAGCTTATGACCTGGCCTCATCCTTAGTCTCACTAATGCTTTTCTGCAAATCCTGGTTTGCCTGGAGGCATGGCTTCTTTCTAACCTCCTGACACAGAGCCAAAAATGGTGGAGTTCTCTCAGAGCAAGTAGAATGCTTTAACGCAACCCACCCTGTCCAGGCAAGAGTTGATTTGAAAGTTTAGGATTAGCTCAGCATTCAAATTCAGGCTACTGCCGTCATGAGGGCAATCGTCAGGCGTCTGCTGCCCCGCCGCTTGACGTGCTGCCGGCATTCAGGGTCCAGGGATGGAAGGAGAACCACTCATAGGAGCGCTGCTGCTTCCGATCGCGCTCTGCAGCGCCCATTATTCTTCTTCAGGCCTTACGAGTATCCAATGTGGCGAAGACAACAGACCAGCAAAGGGAAGGAAACAGCCGTAGCTGCGATGATTACCAGCATATAAAAATCACACGGAAGAAGAAGCAGTGTACGACCTCCCGGTCTCCCGATGGTTGTTGTGCCGTTGCTTAGATAGTTTCTCTGGCTATTGCTTCATTGCACTTGGCCATAAAGGAAAGCTATCTAATGCTAATGACCGTGGTGCCCACCCTAATCATGCATTTGAAATATTAATAAAAATAATTTATGTCATGTGACTGCTTTTTAACTAGCTGCTTTCAGGACTTTAGATCAGGATTATAAAAGACGTGCATTTATAAATTATTAGCCTTGAGCACATAAGCACTGCATACTATGGGGAGCACTTTTCTAGCACTTTAAATTAATTTATTGTTATTCATTCCAGCTGTCTGTGATGTAAACCTTTGGCTATAAATTTGTGCCATCATCCAACACACCATTAAACTAAAGTGGTGCCCGTGCTGGAGCATATAATAAAACATATGAATAAGATTTCTGTGGGGACACTTTTTTTTTAAACTCTCTTCTCGGTTAATGACACAAGAAAAGTGAGATAACATAGTCACCCGGTAACTATGCATTCATTAAAAGATGTCTGGAGGGGGGGGAGACTTCTAAATTTGCACTTCCATTGAATTCTGACTAGAAGTTTTTCTTTACCAGACTCTTTCAATTCACACCCGATCTCAAGCAAAAGGCTTTGTCTGGAGCCATCATGAAGTCACTAGCTAAGACTGCCAGAGGATTTTTGTCGGACCTGAACTTTTCAGTAGTGGAAATAGCTCCTGATCACTGAATCACAGCAGCACAAGCGCAGGGCGGTTTTAGTGTCTTATCTCCTCTGCAGGCAAACATTCTTTCTCCTACAGGTCACCAGCAGGGTAACAAAACCTTATCTGCATGTCCTAATCCATTTACTGGTATAGATATATTTCATACCAGCCTGTTGGGATATAATTTCCTAAACTTGAAAGCAAGTTGTGATCACACAGCGCTCTACCAAGCGGAGTTAGAACGACCCGTTGCTTTGCTCTTGCCATAGAGGTCTCGTCTTGCTCAAGCGCTTGTTAATACTTATTGCCTCTTTTGTGACAGATGACTTCTGCCAAGCCTGTTCGAAGGCAATCCTGCCCATCTCAGTCATCCACTGATATCAGCAAGGGTTTGGCTGCCGATTTCTCAGATTTAGGCTCCTGATATCAAATATAGCTATATTAAAACAGAGACAAAAATCCGAATGTCAGATTCTTGGCTGACATACTATAGCACAACACCTGTAATTTGTCCCAGCTGCTCACGTACCCCATGGTTTTCGGGTCTGAAGCTTCCTGAGTTCTTCACCCAGCAGCAGGGCTTCTGGAAAACTGACTGAGAGCAGAAAATGGTACTCATAAACATGAATAAATGGAATAAAGTTTTCTTTTCCTTTATTTTGAAATCTATCCAAGATTTCCATGTTTGGGAATCTGAGTCTTTGATTTGGGACCATCTCTAAGCAGTTGATGTGCAGGATGTCTGAACTACTTGGGAATATGTGTACACCAGTAACTGCCCTTCATATGAAAAATTAATATTTGATGACAGGAAAACTATATAACAAGATACTGCCTTGCCAGTGAATTTTATTTTGATACAATTTTCTAATTCAATTGTCCAAAATTGTTGAAACACATGTAATAGAAATTTCAAAAAGGATCCTCTAGCACACCCCAGAACTGAATTCTGCTCCGGATAGTTGAACCACACTGGTGATCTTACAAAAATATTGGTACTTCTCGGATGAAATGTACCATAGCGTAAATAACATACAGACAATCTTTTCAAGTCTGATTTACATGCCACAGCAAGACCCTCATGTGGAGATCTGCACAAGAGGGCAAGATAGCGGTGAGGTGGAGCATACAGAAATAACCTGAGCTTTATTTACACCTTGGGGAAAAGTAGGTGAGAGATCAGATTTACTTATTCGTGTTATCCCTGCTTCTCTGAGCAAAACATAAAGCACTGCCAATTTGCACTTTTGTGTGACTTCCAATGAAAAGAAAACACAGCTCTGGCAATCTTCTGTCTGATGACACAATCTCTTTCAGCTGCTGCTTAAGTGTAGGGTCTTCACCTGGTAACTAGCAAACAAGGAGCTAATAATAGTTTAAGCTTCCCTGGCAGGGGAGATTAGGACAAGAGATATAAACGAGGTGCCTGGGATGTGAAGTGATGTGGATTCCTGGGTGAGAGGGTGGGCTTTGGCAGTTTCCTTAGCTGTGATGGTTACAGCAGTCAGGTTTGGGTTGGGCTCTCCCTTCATGCAAAGATGCTCTATCCATAGAGAGTTGCCTTTGAAAGAAGGTGTGTGTTGTGACTTCCAGCTGCAGTGTAGTCTGCACCAGTCGGTTTTGCATTCTGTCTGAGGGCATATGCAGGCCAGCTCCTGGTTTTTTACTGATTTGGAGCCATTTTGCTGAGATAAAATGTTACTTGCTTCTTTAGAATTTTCTTCTAACTTAATTCAAAGGAAGAAAACTTGTCTGTGTGGAAAAAGAAGGTATACAGAGCTTTCTTTTTTTATTAATTGTTTTATCACTGTTGCTTGATGTGTTTTAAATTATTTAAGGAGAGCTTCTTTTCTTGCAACACATAGCTTTTAATTGCTATGTAACTTAGATGGTCCCAAAAGAAGGGATTGTGTTGTGTTGAAGTTGCAGCAGCTAACATGATAGTGTTTATCTCCCAGCCCCTAATTAATCTTTTCAGTTATCTGTGCTTCCCTTGCTGATTACATAGAAAGTGCCTTTTTTTTCCTGCTTATTTAAACTAGAGTTGGCTGTATTGACTTCATTCTACCAAAGTTTGCTGAAGTCCTCTGAAGGTGCCTCAAGGAGAAGCAGAGGCTCTTTGGTCTCCATGTTCCTACTGACATTGGAGACACCTGCTGTATGTGCTTTTTTCAGCTCCCCTGGTTTGGTAGGACCAAGCTCCTTAGTCCATTACAGTGCCTAGCAGCTCCAGCCAGGCGTGAGGGCCTCTGCATGTGCCAAGCAGGTCCAGAAGCCCCCTTTACCTGAAGAGGGCAACTCGGATATGACAAAAAATAATGGGTGGATGCCAGGAACTGAAGGCAACAGAAAGGTATAGTAGCTGTACTGCTCTGGTTTGATGAAATTGGTCTCCAAAGAAGCTGGTTCATGAATGGTACACTCTATCTTCCATCCACCCAGCTGCCCTCAGACAGCTGTGGAACGATCTGAGGAGGAGGGCTGGTAGGCTGTTCATTCCTTAGTTGTGCTCGTGGACACAGGGCCAGGGTGCCTGGGAGGGCATCTGCTTCTCAGTCATCAAAATGATTGCCATGCCTGCCACATCTCTGCCTCACAGACATATGCTAGCATTTTGCAGTACTGTCAAAATATGCTTTAAAGCCCATTTCAGCAGCAAGCTTGCTTAGATTCCTTGCCAGGAAATGTTAATTACTGTGGTGCAGTCTTCTGTTTTCTGTGGTGCAATAACAATTAATTTACACCATTTGGAAAAAACACTTACACTTTTTTATTAAAAATCAATAAAAGCAAATCAATACAGTGTAAAGTATACAATATCAAAATGAAAAGCTCTTGTTTTTATACTTGAGCATCCCTAATAAAATTTCATTGTTGATTGAAGCAGCTTGTCTATTCTAATCTAATGAGAAGCTGTCAAGTTTCTTTTTAGCATTTTGGAAATGACTAAAAACGGCTGTCCCAATTCATGGCAAATGAATGCAATAATTAACCCTCGAGTTGTAAGTCAATATGATGATGCAAACAGTGGTGGGTTCATCTCTCTGCATTGTATCACCTATGGACTTGACAGTCTATGGAATCCATTTTGACTCAGGATGGAGATTAATTTTTATTTATAGCTGTAATTAGAAAAACACTAGCACTAGTGGAGACTGCTCTGTTGCTAATATGTGTTACCACAGAGTAAAGTCTGCAGCAATTTTTGCATTTTAACATCGAAAGGGTAAAAACAATTAATTGCTTCTTCCTGGGACAACCTGTTCATTCTTTGGAACCTGATGATTTACTGGGACATTGATTTCAAGGATTCTTAGTGAAAAATCCCACGGTTGTTTTTTCTGCCACTGCTGAAACTACACTAGGTGCTGCAGAGCCTGGGAAGGTGGCTCATGCCAGTAAGCTTGTGGTTCCCAGGCTCTCCTACAGCAAGGGCTGGGCAAGACCAAGCTTCTCAGGTGCCTTAAATCCCAGTTCCTGCCCCCCGCCATTGCGGGGATAGAAGCTCTGGGATTCATCCAGCCATGATCCAGCCCAGCAGCTGCAGCAGGGAAGAGGTCCCTCAGCCCACGTGGGACATCCCCAGATGCTGCGGTGAGGAACACTTTGCCCTTCACAGCACGAGCTCCTGTTTCCATCACTGTCACCTGCTGCCATGGCTTGCACATTTCTGAGTGCATCCACAGTGATCATCACTTGTTTTAGGAGTTAGTTTTTTCTTTAACAGAAAGAAACGGGTAACTTTAATCCTGTGGATGGGCAGATCACCGTTTCCTTTCTACAGACAGAACTATCCTGGGTTTGAGTTTGATGTGGGGTTTTTTTTTAACAGCAAATTGATAGATGGTGCTTTTGAATATGTGAAATGATCCAGATATGACAGCAGGTTCTTCAAAGCCATTAGACAAGTCTGTTAGCTCATGGCAGTGGGCTGGGAGGACAAGAGTCACTGAGCTAAAAATGCATTAACTAGACTAATGTAAAAGGGATGGAGCACTCATACTAAACTGCCAGAAACTCCTCCTGCTTTGCTACCGTGGTACCAGGAATCTAGACATAAGTGAACAAAAAAAAAAGGCTTTGAAATAAAATCATTTATTTTCAAATCAGGGTATGTGGTTTGAGTCATTTTTAGGAATTCCAGAGTGTGGCAATACGTCACTGAGATACTGCAAAACCTTTAATTTGTCTCTATGTGGCACCTGTGTATGCACTGGTGTTCCCCTCTGCAGCGGGAGCTGTGATGTAACCACCACTTTGTCATCATGATGGATGAGTCTACGGTTTCTCTCTACCACAAAAATTTACATTAGTCCATCCTGCTTTTCGTGTGTGGGGTTATATTTTTTTTTAACTGCTCCTAACTGATTTTCTGATGCCTGAGCCAGCTAAGACAAGCCCTGCGAAGGTAGGATGATTATTTACATTATATAAGCCTTTCAGACTCTCAAAATACAGGTCTTAAACTTATTATTAACTTCAGGCGTATTAGTAAGTCCCACTGAGGTAAAAAGGATGTGCTTTAGGGCACAGATGACTATCAGCTAAGAAAAAGCCAAGAAACTTGTTTCCTTCACAATGGTAATTGATTACTTGTGGAATAACTTCTCTCAGAGACTATCACTTGATCTGTATTTGAAGTGTGTAGGAGGGAGCTTTATGTTAGTAATCTCCCCCTACTGCAGAACTGATGAGTTTCAATAACACTGTAGTATTTTCAAATGGAAACAGATGTTCTGTTGGACATCCTACAACAGAAAGTCAATAGTAGATAAGCCATAAGTAGACCTTCTCTCCGAGAGGACTCCGCTGCCATAGCTGTGCAGGAATCAGCTTGGCTGGACTAGCAGAAGTGACATGAAGACCAGAAAGTTTTTGTGGCAGGCTTATCAAATTCCCACTTACCTCAAGCAATTTAGATGCTTTCTATGATGTTCTTTAATTACGCTCCAGAGGAACTGCGTACTGTTTTCCATCTGGAGCTGAAGCAGGCCACGTTTCAGTTGTTAGCACATCTTTGTACTGCATTTCTGCATGGATATATCAGGTAGAAATGTAGGGGGAGAGGGTCCAAAGACACCCAATGTAAGATGGTACCTGCCCTGAAGAGCTTACTATTTATCTCAACCTCACAAATTGTGATTAAGGCAAGAGGCAGGGGTAAAGCAGTATTTTTGCTTTTGTTCAGAAGTTTATGTGGAATGAGGAGTAGAAATTGAGTTTTCCAAATGTCACAAACAGATAAACACATTCAAGGATCCTCAGGAATGGAAGATGCTTTAGCGGCTTTAGATAATTCACTGGTCCTCTCCTTCAGGGCACCCAGCAAGGCACCATGAGGATGTGCAAGAGGGCTTTCCCGATGATACTCCTTTCTTTCTTTTAAGGGATGTCATAACACAGGGAGAAATATTAGATGCAAGCAAGCCCTATGGTTTTGATTGTGGTTAATCTGACGGTTCTGGTTTGCTTTAAGCAGAAGCTGATGAGCAATGGTTTCAAGGGAGAAAAGGCAAACGGCCCCAGTACTGAGGTCAGCCAGCCACTTCCTACACCCAGCTGCTCCAGTTTATTTTTTCAATTAAGTTTGGCTTAAATTAATGATGACAGTTTAAAGAGAGCTCTTTCACCTAGTTAGCTTGCTTTATATCTGAAACCAAGTCCCTTCTGTCCAATTGCATTTTGTTACAAGATTTGCAGTTAGGTTCCCAAAAGCCCCTGGTTTCTCACCACTTTATTTTGTTGTCTCTCTGCTCTGCTGTTGCCCTCTGCCCTTTCGTGCCCTTTGGAGGGAAGGCTAAAGCTATTGCTGCTGCAGTACGGAAACAAAGTGCCTCCTAATTGATCGTTAATACTGCTGGAGTGTGAGAATGTTGGGAATTGCTAGATTAAGCCCATTTACTCCAGCTTCTGGGTCAGCTCTTCAGACAGTATAAATCAGCGTTCCTTCCTGCCTTTCTCCCAGTTTGGCTGGTTCAGTGGCTCTGCACAAGCACCAGAACCTCCAGGGCTTTTCTCTAGCAAGCTGAAGTATACTCCCTGGTCCAGAATACTGGTAGTCGATTTCCAGAAGCCAGAGAATTAGCAGCTCTAGAAGTAACTGCTATAATCGCCTGCAAATTAGGTGGTGGGGGAGAGAAACAAAAGCCTTAATTTTTCAGAAAGAATGCAGCTGAAAACAAGAACCTTGCTGATCCCAAGAGATGCCACAGGTGTGTGCGTGGTCTCTCGATGGCCTCTCTAAGCCAGCAGAGTCCCTGCTTTTTTTCAACAAACTTCACACTTGCTGTAGAGAAGGAAGGCATCATCTGCTCTAGGGGGTTGACTTCATTAATGTGGGGGTTCCTTAAACCTCTTACAACTATTAACTTAAGCATTCTCTCCAGGCTTGGCTGCTTTGCTTTCCTGACTAGAGCAATTTTTACTGCAACGGGGAGACCTCAACTTCGTATTTAAGGTAAGAGCTGATGACTCATAATCAAAATGAGAAACAAAGTGCCACTCCTTGTACCTCTCCCCATTTGCTAGGAAAGCAGTAAGAATTGCATCATTGCTCACTGCAGATATTAACAAGATCGCTATGGGTGCCATCCTCTGTAAACACTAAAACCTTAAAGATTTCTGAAATTAAGATTAATCCTATGGCCTGAGCGCTACAACGTTTGGCAAGTCATACAAGACCAGCCAGGGAGCAGTCTTCACTGCAGTCTTGAGAAGGCAGTCAAAAACAAGCAGGCTTGGGGTGGTTTGGTGACTCATGACTTCTTAAACCGAGATTGTGTCTCATCCTCTTCACTCTTCCCAGTGAAAGTGAGCAGAGGTAGGGCTGCAATTAGTAATGAGGTAATGACAAATCAGCCCCACACCTGATCTGAATCCCTGACGGAAGTCAGCATGAGCGAGGAAGAAAGACGGAGGATGGTCTCCTAGGTGAGTCTTCCTCTTCTTTGCAATACAGTTCCTAAGTTACCACTCGGCAATGGTCACAAATGTTTTATGATGCCTAGCTATAAGAGCGTTGTATGTTTTTGCCTTCACATGTTCTTACAAAGGAATATATGGCAGGTATGAGATCAAATGCAGTCTGCAGATGTTAGGTGAAATCTCCTGTAGGAGTTTCTGGGCTGAATTCAGCTAAGATAATAAATAGTTGTGTATGTGTCATATAAAACTGTCAGAGATTGAGAGGAGTGGCAAAGGGGCACAACTTGCAGCAATTTGGTACTTTATATGCAAAGAAGTCAGGGTCTAAAACCAAAAGCAATTGAAAAAAAAGGTCCCTATCTCTGTCTGCTCTCCTTCAAAAGTACCTATACTTTCTAGTTTATTTTGGATGTCTTTTTCCTGCTTCATTACGGCAATATTTAACCTGAGTTTTAAACAAAAATAGAAATATTTGAAGAATGTAATCACATGTTGTTTTCTTCCAAGCAAATCTGCACAACCTACTTCACTGAACTTTGCACAAATTCACAATTAACTTTGACTGTCATTGAACCGTGCTTTTTTTAACTTTCCTTTGTGATGAAAGTCTGTTCTTCACTTGAAAAAATTCTCCAGCTGTATTGCTGGTCTTCATCTAAGGTGTTAACAATCAGACACTAGAACCTTGTTTTCAATTTTGCCTCTGTTGGAGACACTACTTAAATTTAGGTTTTTCTTTTACTGGCAGTAGCTACAATGGTCTAGGCTTTAATCACCAGCAGCTGTAGAAATGAGAATAGGATTGCAAAAGCCAGCGTCCCCTTGAAGATCAGCTGAATTCACATCTGCATGTGCACTTTTTTCCTAGTATTATGCTCCAGTTTAGCAAGGTCTTGTATACATTGGGAACTCAGTCTTGGCTCTCTTCCCACCTCTGAGTTAAAATCATGCGTAAAATACTTCTTGTGCAGGGAATGCTGCTTTGAGCTGGGAAGACTCAAGACTTTTGTCTGGCTTATTTATAAGTAAAATTATAGAGAATTTAGCTTATTGTTTCGCAGAGCCATAAACCTCCACCAGACTTCCCCTGAAACCAACCAGACCAGTTGTGCCAGCCAAGCCTAGCGGATACAGAAACCTAACAAAAGTCCAACTCGGTCTGATATTTAGTATCCAGCTTTTCACACTGTAGGCACAGAAGGGGATTTGCAGGCTCTGGACCACTGGAAAATCTCTTGCTCCCTGACAGCCATCCCACCCCTCTGGCAGAAGTTACTGGAGGAGGGGTGGCAAAAGAGGTAGTTCCTCTGCTCTGAGGCCATCACACTTCGCAGTGCAGTGTAATAACTCCAGCAGCCATTGATTCCAATTTACGTTAACGTGCTGGGCTGTGAGCTGCAGCAGGAGCGGTCTCTGGTTTGCAACTCCTGTCAGGTTCAGAAGAGCTGAGGTTATCACCTCAGCAGTAACCTTTTTAGCCACCAAAGTTGAATCCTATTCAATCATGAATCGGTGCCCTTAATTAATTCTTCTTTATAAAGCCCACAGAAATCCTACTGATGTCAATGAAAAAAGTCCCAGATGAAAGTTTGATTGTTTCCTCAATATAAATAAAAAAAAAGTAGTTTCAAAGCTAAAAACCAAATGGCTCCTTGGTGGAACGGATTGGGTCATTGATATATCACATTCCTATTTCAAAAAACTTGTGTGTTAACAATTTAACCCTGACAGCTTCTCAGGACAAAAATAATTACTACCCTGAAAGAATGACTTACCTGCTCAGTACTCCTTTAAACCAAATTACATTAGTTGAAACATAAGAATACATTTTTAGTGAGAAAAATTATGCCTAAGACAATTCAAACTACACTCTTCTATTTTAATGCATTGAGGTTTTCCTTCTTTAAAAAAAAAAAAAACCACTCACAAGTTGGCCACAAATAGCTCAGAAACATCACGACTACCTACCAACTTTCCTCAATTCACATCTAAATAAAAAATTCAGTCTGAATCATTTTCTGTAGATCTAGGTATAGAATAATCTTTCTTAATATCTGGGTAGATCTCTCTACACTTGACATAGTCTTATGTATGTTCCATCCCGCATATTTCAGAGCTGTGAAGAGATATGCAAGCTATGAAGGACTGTAGAAAGTTTTGGTAAAGACTAAATTCTGAAGACTACCAGCATTAGGTCAACATTGTTTTACCGTTCAATGCAGGCATATCAAAAGAGTTTGGAAAGGAGAAGTGCTGCTCCAGAAAATATCTTTTTACTTTGGTCCTCGGATGTCCTCACCTCCTCGCGGCCTCATCAGAATGTATCTAGAAACACTATTTCTACATGCAGGGGCTGAGTACAGGAAAGGGCTTATGGAGGTCTAGGTCGGAAGAATCGATCACAACTAGCAGGAAGATGCTCTCACCCCCCATCCCAAGTGACCACAGCAGAGAGGGGAGCCAGGACCACAGGTCAGCTGGATTGGCTATCCACAACACTCTTGGCTTCAGTCCTTTGGAGTGGATTAGCCATGTCAAAATACATAGTTATGGGCATCACCGGGCTGTCCGGTGACAACATTAGTGACTTCAGCATGCGGACATAAAAGAGACATTTCGGTTCAAAGCGCTCACAAAGATGAGGAGCTGCACTGATGGCCACCAGCACGGTACAAGTACAGCGTGCTTCCATGGAGGTGTGTTGTGGAGCACGAGGAGATGTGGAGGCATTTGAGGGCATAAACCCTGCTGAGGTACTCTTTGACCAGCCTCTGGTTAGGGGACAAACTTCATATAATCTATGTCCTTCTGTCTCTGTTGTGGCTCCTGGGAGTGAAGCGTGCTGTCCACCCTGTATGGGCTCCATCTCCATGAAGGAGCAAATGGCATGTGTCACGGTGGGGACGGCTGGAGAAACAGAGTCTAGGAACAAAACAGTGTGCCAAGCAAGCGCATGGTGTCGGTGCACACTCGTTCAGATGGAGCAGTTCACTGTGGTGGATTGTGTCCCATAAATATATCTACAGGGTTCCTGGCACTTAGCAGGCAAGTGATGGTTGAGCAAGTTAACTGCTGTTTGAAATCTCTGGTTTGTGGCTGCTGTGCTTCACCATAGCACCTGGGAATATTTGTCCTGGTAGTGATGAGGGAATAAAACCGCTGGCAGTAGGATTGAGTAGAAGGGAGGTGGGAGCGATCCGGTTCTCATGCAATGCCCTCACAAGCCTGCGTTTCATACAGCATAGCTGAATATTTGAGGGAAAGCAAAATAATTCTTCAAGTTCAATTTAGGGCATATTTAATCTTCTTTGGAAATAACAACAAAATATAAGCCAGTGTGCTTTTTAAAGAGAAATCTAATCGCAGTAGATGAGCCGACGCCAGCCAGACCCGCTGAACCCTGGGCATGGCTGTGCCCGGTAAACGCGTTTTGTCCTGGGAGAGCTGCCGGGAGGGCGGCTGTGCATGTTCCATGTGAGCAGGGCCCCTGTCGAGACATAACTAATTTTTCCCATTTATAGAACTAAAGAAAACCGAAATATTTCCAGCCATCAGCTTTGCACGAGCCTGGGACCTGCCAGGGATGGGGCTACCCTAAGCCCCAAGCAGACCCTGCCCGGCTCACAGCTCCAGGCTGGGGGGAGCGATGGGCTAGGGGCAGCCACCTTGCGATGTGCAGCGCTTGGGGCTGCGTACTGCTGCTCCTCAGCGCAGGAAAGACCCAGGGAGAGCCGGCAACGCTGGCTGGCAGCAACAGATAAAGCAGCGTTTTGTTTTTTTCCCCTGATTAAATACAAGCTGTTGGAATCTGGCAGATTTTTTGTAGGGCGTAGCTACATGCACTGAAGTTACAACTGCGTTTTGCTGCAGTAATGCTGAGGTCTTACTCACCGGTGTGGAGGTCCAGGGCACCAGTCTGAGGGCAGGACTATGTCATGGCCATCCCAGAGCCGCACCAGGGTCCCACCGCTTCGGAGGTGTGGAGCCTCAGCTGCGTGCCGCTCGCAAGTGGAGAGTTCCTGGCTCCATCCGCTTCCCGGCAATGACTGCGTGCAAACCTTAGTGGGTGGGTTGGTTACCTTGACCTCCGAGTGCCGCTAGCCACATCGGCACAGGAGACAGCAGAGAGCATTTAGAAAGTGTTTATACAACAGGGAGGCACAGGCTGCGTAAGGCCAGGGTGAAATCTTTCCCCAGATAAATCTCTGTCTCAAGGGAAGAGTAGGGGAAACCATTTGCAAACTGAGAGATGTTAAGCTCCATCTAAAAGAAAAATCAGAACGCGAGCTGGGCAATAAAGCCCACTGGAACAGGTTGCCCAGGGAGGTTGTGGAGTCTCCTTCTCTGGAGATATTCCAGACCCGCCTGGACGCGG
>Ga0065711_1046113_pt1 | contig 13077 bp, 12 predicted proteins | sample Hoacrofraction12_FD_59098 | JGI IMG/M metagenome (GOLD analysis project Ga0065711, IMG submission 59098) | Hoatzin crop microbial communities from Cojedes, Venezuela - Epithelial fraction 12 v2 (version 2) | ecosystem: Host-associated > Birds > Digestive system > Esophagus > Crop | place... | reverse complement strand
CTCCGCACGCCGGCGGGGGGAGGGGCGGCCGCGTGGCGCTTTTGTTGCCGGCGGCAGCCGAAACCGAAACAGCTAAAGAAAAACACTCTTTGTCACAAGGAGGTCAAACAGTGGGACAACAGCTCAGAGAGGCTGGCAAGTCTTCATCCTTGGAGATATTAAAAATCCAGCTGGACATGACCCTGAGCAACTGGATCAAACTTCTAAGTTGGTCCTGTTACAAACAGGAAGGCTGGATGAGGTGGCCACCAGAGGCCCTTTCCAAACTGCACTGTTTTATGACGCCAGGATTTACTTCACAATAAGATGAAAACTGTATATAAACATCAAGTCCTAAGGAAGTTTTTATTACTGTAACCTTAAAGTCTAGACAACAACGGGCTCTGTCAGCAGTGTCTAAAGGTCATTAGCATAACTTGACAAAGCTACAAAGATTGGAGTCATTTGTAGCAACTTTTCTGGAGGTCTTGATGTTCTAGTGTCTTGTGTGGTATGGATGTAGACCAAGTAATCTTACAGGAGAGAAGATAATGTGAAGGAGGCAGAGATGGCATAAAAAAAAAATACACTGTTTTTTTTCTGTGCAGTTAGTATTAGAAGGTAAAGACTCTCCAGATATGTCACTTAGGCAAAATACACCTTGCATCTATCTGCCCACTATAACTGAGCATACTATTCTTGTATATGCTGGTAAAAACAGCACAACACAGACAGTTTTTACAAGGAAGGCTTAGCCAAACCACTGTACTACATCTTCCCTTGTCTAATGGTTTAGATAATGCACAGGAAAGAAACAAAGAAGCGCAGATGGACTTTGAAGATCTTCGCATCCTTGTGATACATTTGGAGTGGGAGGACAGAAGACGGCAGTGACCCAGATAACAAACATCTGTTAGCTTTAGACATGAAGAAAGTCAAAGACATTGGCCTAGCAGGACATGAACAGCAAAGTGATAGGTGTCTTATGCAAATCAAGCTATAAATATAAAAGTAAGAGCCTCTTTCCTGCATCATAGATCCACAGACATCCAACATCTTGCAGAAAGCTGACCCCAAGGAGGAACACACAAAATGCAGTCCACCAGCCCAAACACAGACACCTCGACTGGCTTGAATGAGTGTCCTGTTCCCCCAGATCACGGATGCAGACCTAATGTCTTGACTGGTCTGTCTTCTCTGCTGACCTTGTGAGTATCTGTGTGTGCGTGTGTGAGACTAAAAACCTTAGAATAGAAACCAACCTGCTATTACCCATTTTACTTAGTTAATACACTTTAGATTTTAAGTCCTTGCGTGGTGTGGCTTTGACTTTTTGACTACCTTACCCCTGGATTTCCCTGTGATGTTTAACATTAACACTGACATATACTCTTTTCTCTGCTTCTTAAAAGCTAATCAAACAGAGTTTGCATTTGGGTTTTTTTTCCATTTTTCAAGGAAATCCACAAATATTAAATAAGAACAGATTCTTCCCTATGCTCTCTGTCTCTACTCTCTTTTCCAAGACAGTGTTTTTTCTTGGATACTTGTTAAGCAAAATCATTAGAGTTGCCATTTTCCAACCTGAAAAGTCTGCCACAGCGTGTTTTCATGGCACATTGGTATAAGGGCTTGCAGAGGATAGATAATCTACCTGAAAGGATGTTGTAGTGAGGTGGCTGTTTGTCTCTTTTCCCAGGTAACAAATGATAGGACAACAGGAAACAGCCTTAAATTGCACCAGGGGAAGTTTAAATTGGGTATTAGGAAAAAATTCTTCACTGAAACGGTTATCAAGCATTGGAACAGGCTGCCCTGGGAAGCGGTTGAGTCACCATCCCTGGAGGTATTTGAAAAATGTGTGGATGTGGCTTTTAGGGACATGGTTTAGTGGCGGACTTGGCAGTGTTAGGTTAACCTTTGGACCTCATGATCTTAAGGATTTGTTCCAACTTACATGATTCAATGATTCTATGAGATTCAGCTCATTCATACACCAGGGATACTCAGCCTTCCTACATCTGCTTAAGAGATAGGGATTTACTTTCATTCTTCTATTTCAGTGCAAAGACAAGTTATTCTATCACAAAACTGGATTCAGATGGGTGACCAGAAAAATAGGTATGCACTGATGCATTGTTCAAGTTAGCTGGAGAACCTGTGCACGATTTCAAACAAAGGCAAAGACTAAGGAAGGCGATTACTCTAAGGATGCCATTGTAAACTTACTTATGGCATGTGCCTGCAGCACTCATCTCTAGTTAGGAAACAACTCCTGCTTATACTATTGAACAGCAGATCTAAATTTAACTCACCAATTAGCCTGCCTCAAAATAAGAGATCATGTTTCCACAGCACATGGAAATTGACACAAGTAAACAAGAAAATACCCCAAAGCAAATTTTCCCCAGACAGAAGGCAGACTACTTCTCTCATCAATCACAGAAACATTGAATCGTAGAATGCTTTGAGTTGGGAGGGATCTTTAGAGTTTATCTAGCCCAACCCCCCTGCAGTGAGTAGGGACATCTTCAACTAGACCTGGTTGCTCAGAGCCCCATCCAACCTGGCCTTGAATATTTCCAGGGATGGGGCACCAACCACCTCACTGGGCAATCTGTTCCAGTGTTTCACCACCCTCATTGTAGAAAATATCTTCCTTATATCTAGTTTAGAACCATGCTCTTTTAGTTTCAAGCCATTGCTCCTTGTCCTATTGCATCAAGCCCTGCTGAAAATATTTTCCCCATCTTTCTTACAGGACACCTTTAAGTACTGAAAGGCTGCTATAAGGTCTCCCCTCAGCCATCTCTTCTCCAGGCTGAACAACCCCAACTCTCTTAGCCTTTACTCAGAGCAGAGGTTCTCCAGCCCTCTGATCATCTTTGTCACCCTCATCTGGACCCGCTCCAACAGCTCCACCTCCTTCCTGTACAGAGGTTTCCGGAGCTGACTGCAGTACTCCAGGTGGGGTCTCATGAAAGCAGAGTAAATGGGTAGAATCCCCTCCCTTGCCCTGCTGGCCGCACTTGTCTTGATGCTGCCCAGGATAAGGTTGGCCTTCTGGGCTGTGAGCACACATTGCCGGCTCATGTCCAGCTTTTCATCTACTAGTACCCGAAGTCCTTCTTGGCAGGGCTGCTCTCAATCCCTTCTTCCCCCAGCCTGTATTCATAGCGGGAGTAGCCCTGACCCAGATGCAGGAATTTGCACTTGGCCTTGTTGAATCTCATGAGATTCAGACAGGCCCACTTCTCAAGCTTGTCCAGGTCCCTCTCAATGGCATTCCGTTCTTCTGGTGTGTCAACAGCACCACTCAGCTTTGTGCCATCTGCAAACTTGCTAGGGTGCACTTGATATCGTTGTCTAAGTCACTGAATGAAAAGGTTAAACAGAACCTGTCCCAGTGTGGACTCCTGAGGGACACCACTTGTCACAGGTGTCCATATGGACTTTGAACTGTCGGTCACTACCCTCTGGCTGTGACCTTCCAACCATTTCCTTGTCCACTGAACAGTCCACCCATCAAATCCTTACCTCTCCAATTCAGAGAGAAGGATGTTGTGGGGGACTGTGTCAAAGACTTTACAGGAGTCCAGGTAGATCACATCCATAGCTCTTCCCTTGTCCACTGATGTAGTCACCCTATCATAGAAAGCTAGTATGTTGGTCAGGGAGGACTTGCCCTTGGTGAAGTCATGCTGCCTATCTCTAATTACCTCCCTCTCCTCCACGTGCCTTAGCAGAGCTTCTAGGAGGACCTGTTCCATGATCTTCCCAGGCACAGAGGTGATGCTAACATGTTGGTAGTTCGCAATGTCTTCCTTCCTACCCTTTTCAAAAACGGGCACAATGTTTCCCTTCTTCCAATCACCACAGACTTTGCCTGACTCCCATGACCTTTCAAATATCACAGAGAGTGGCTTGGTAATGACATCAGCCAATTCCCTCAGGACTCTCGCACACATCTCATCAGGTCCCTTAGACTTCTGTACATTCAGGTTCCTCAGATGGTCACGAACCTAGTCTTCCCTTACAGTAGGAGGGACTGTACCCTTCTCGCCCCCATCTTGCAGTTCATCAGCTGGGGAGGAGCAAGGAGAGAGGTTGCCAGTGAAGACTGAGGCAAAAAGTTGTGGAGTACCTCAGCCTTCTCTTCGTCTGTTGACAGAAAGTTGCCATTCTTGCTCATCGGGGGGGTACACTTTCTTTGATCTTCCTTCTCTGGTTGACGTACCTGTAGAAGTCCGTTTTGTTATTCTTAGCATCCCTTGCCAAGTTCAGCTCCAGCCGCACCTTGGCCTTCCTGACTCATTCCTACACAGACAGGCAGCATCCCTGTATTCTTCCCAAGATACCTGTCCCTGCTTCCACTATACCTGTCCCTCCTTCCACTACAGCTTACACTTACTGTAACACAAGTGTCATATGGCCCTTGCCATTAGAAAAATAATCTATCCAACTCCATGCGCAATTTTTCATGTGTGGTTAAAGTTAATGTTAATTCTAAAAGCAGTGATAGCATGTGACGTATCTTCTAAACTTACAAGATAAACTTCCAATACACTCAGAAGTTAAAGTATTTTCAAAATGACTGCGATTCAAAAGTCTTTTCTAGCCTGGCTGGAGTGTATGGGCAGCAATTAATGGATTCCCTATCCAACCCATTCAATTATTTTAACTGAAGGAGAAATTTTGCTCAAGCATGAGTAATTGTGGATACCACCTGACTCAGCACACTTATGTAAGGCAGGTAGTTTTCTGAAAAAGTCTCCAAGCATAGTGGTGTAAAGAAGTAAGAACAGTGTTATGGTGACGATTTATGGAATGCAAAAGAAAGTGGCATTTTAGACAGCAAGACAGTAGTTACTCGAAGACTGGCCTTGCAGGATATTAGGGTGCAAGAGAGATTGAGCAGACCTGAGGCTGAAGTATAGCTGAAGCTCAAGAACTTTAAGTGAAAAGAAAGCAAAAAGGGAACAGATTATACTAACTTTGTCACCTCCACTCCTTCCAAAATCACAATGAAAGAATAATCTGATGGATGATAACTTTAAATAAACTTATACACCATAAGGTGCACAGCTATGTACAAACACATCAAAAGGAAAACATATTAAAAGTATGCAACAACATGTAGGCATCTTCTCTTAGAAATGTGCATGTACAGTCTGGTTTCGGTATCCTCTAACTACCGCCAGAAGAAAGAAAATAATGGAAGACAGGACCCCTTTATATGGCTGGAAGAATTCTTGCAGAATGCATTTCAAAACATGGATGTACACATGTTGTTTCAATAAACAGCAGTAGACTCTCAAAGGTTAAGGTACCGTATGTATCAAAATAAAATAAATGTCGAAACAGAGAAGTGAAAGATACGAGCAATGTGAACTTAATGATGAACGTAACAGTGAGTGAAGTTCATCGATTTCAGTACAAAATTGACCGGATTTCCAGCAGCACAGGAGTCGTCCATTAATATATGGATGCTGTGGATAGGGAATACTGAAGTGTCTACAGAGACCAGGAAAAATTTAAAAGTGTGCAAATGGTAATGATGCTTTACTCTGAATTACTGCACTCAGAACTCAGTGGGGAAGAGAGACAAGATTCCGTCATAAAACTCATGAACCTGTTTCAGGGATAAGGAGTAGCTGTGATGAATGAAGCTCTCACAAACCTATCATCACATGAATGGTGTTATTTTGTACCTCCCAGTCAAAACTTGGTACATATTCACCAAAATATGCATTGGAGAACCATAAAGTAGGTTATGAATCTGGGATATATTTCAGAAATGTTGTCTCAGCTTTGCCCATCAAAGTAAAGAATAAACACAGTTTTATTAATCTTTCTTCATCCTCACTAGGTCTGATGCATCTTTGAGAGCGATTTTACCATCTTTCCTGAACATAATAAAAAATAAAGATGAAAAAACAGTCCTTTAGATCACGTTATCGTGCTCCACTGAGCCTCACTTAACTCATTAGCATCATAACGGATCTTGCTATTTCAATATTTAAGCTCTTTTGTGAATCAAAGTATCACAAACAACATTTTAGATACATGGAGTAAAATGTATGGATCACTGTTTTTAGGTAATCATTTGTTCACAGCCTTCTTCAGCTGTGGATATCTTTCAACTCTTAATATTTATATGGCATTTTTTTGTTCAGTCTTGTCTGTAGACAAGTTAATTAAAACTCATTGCCTTCTACCTATTTTTCCATACCAAAACAAAACGCATGAATAAGACAATATTTTGATCTCCACAGAGAAAGTTAGTTTAATACAAAGGTAGATGTTGTTGAAGCACTTCAGTATATTCTCAGAAATAGAGCTTATTCCATTTCTGAGCCACTTCAGTCTAATATCAACATTCTTCCTTTGCATATAAAATTTAGATCTAAGCTTTCTAATGGGCAAGAGTCAAAAGTGAAGAATCTGTATATGTTGTTGTCAAAATGTTATGTATTTTTTAAGCTCCACAATTTCTTCCTCTGCTCCTGAGCTCACTTTAAAAAGCCATTTCTAAACGGCATGCAAGAAGGGTGGCAGGGAAGCGGCCACCTGCTCTGCAAGGGCAGGTGAGCCATGAACCATGTTTTTGATGCTGTGAGCAACGAGCTTGCTAACAAAGAGTCAGGATGAAAAGCAGCAATCCCAGGTCAGAATCAGGGTCAGAGAAAGTGATACAGTGTAAGACACAGTCCTGTAATAAGGCAGTCAAAGGTCAAGCCACCCCAGTCAGGAAGTCTGGATCAAGATGTGAACCCGATGCCCATACATGTACTTATACAGCTGCAAAGTAGTACAGGCAGATCCCAGTTCAGCTTTCTTTCCATAGATAAACTTACGTTCTTACGTAAAATCTTAATAATGAACTTACTTTTGTGTCCGTTTTCTAAAAATAAAAATAAAAGTTAAAAATAGGCAAATTTTAAGAGACAGTAAACTTCAGTCTTGGCTTAAGCTACTGCAACAAGAAAGAAGTTATAGCCACCTTCTTGGGTGCAGAATAATGACAATACTGAGAATGTAGTGGAATTGCAGAGATCCAGCTAACCCAGTCTCTTCCACCAGCCAGTAACAGATGCTCAGGTAAGACTGTAATAACAGGGAATGAGCAGAAATGATGTTTTCAATTGAAGCATTGGAGTCCTAAGGAGCTTGGATAGACATAGCCCTACATATTTATTTCAAGAATTTGTACGCCTCATCTTTATTGGGTCATCATTGTTATTCCATTCCTACTACCTCACAGTTACCAATAGTTTATGTGATTGTGGATAAGAACAATGGCATAGCGCCATTTGGAAACTCTGCCAACTATATTACTTCCACTCTCATTTGTGAAAGCAGTAATAAGAGATAGACTCTGATTTAGAGGCACTGCAAAGCTTCATATTTTGCAAATCTGTCTAAAGGAGAAGGGAAATATTCAAATTAGTTTTTATCTCTGCAGTTGAAATTAAGTTTTTCAACCAGCAAAAGTTACCACCTAAGGACCCTACTCATTACCATAAAATCCCTAAGATGTGATCTTGACTATGCTGCAGTATCTTTAATTTGGCTTTGCATATGTTGTGAAGAATGAGTCGTTGAACTAATAACAACTAAGATTTGGATGATTCCTTGCAATTGATATCTAGTCTGATAGATTATTTGGTACTTCAGTGGTTTGCAGTAAAAAAAATTTCTGCCATTCACTTTTCTTCCTGAGGCCTGTGTAAGAATCTGTGATTGTGCTTTCATAACTATTTTCAAACAGATATGTTTTGTGCTGAGTTTTCGAAAACAAAGTATCTTTACTGATGCGAGCACAACATCCATATCTGATGGAAATTAGTATTGTTAAGCAGCCTTCTCAAAAAAATCAAAAGCAAAGCCTCTTACTTTGAAGACTAAGCAGCAAGTAAGTCCTTTTGAGATCTTCCCTTTGTCTTTTCAGAAAATTGCTTTTAAGACTAATTTGGGAATTATAAAGCTGTAAGGAAAATAAACATTTAATTTCTTTAAAACTAAAAAAATGGGAAGTGCTTTGGGAATCACAGACCACTATGACAAAATGCCCAGTTTATTCTCCCTCTTAGCTTTGACCAGGAGCCTTTTGCTATCTGTGCATTGCAACATGGAAAAACATGTTATTGTTATATTCTGGACAGAACAGACAGGGCATACATCACCAGCACATGATAAGAGCAGTCCTGTCTTAATCTCAACCAGGTGGACACAAGCCCCAAGTGGACATGAGGATAATTCAGTTGTGTAGTATTCCTGTGGAAAGGTTCCTGAGGAGCTGAAGGCAGTAGAGGTCTGTCATCAGCTCCATGTGTAGCTGCTTTCTCCTCTTCATTTGTCAATGACAACTTTGCTGTTCACACTGAAGTTGCTTGTTTTGACTCAGTAGGCTGCAAATCAACTCTACTACAATTTAAGATCCTGGTTTTAGCTCTCCATGAAATTATAGTGGCTCATTATAATAGAGATCTGGTACTGTAGCAAGGTTTAGAAAAATGAAAACTAGGAACTTCTAACAGTACACTGACATTGTCTTTCAATCTCTGAGTAATAACATAAGAAATCATTACTACATAGAATATGTACAGTCAATTCTGATTCCTCATCTTACTCAATTTTAAGGGTGTTCACACTCCAAAAAATGTTAATATGCTTTGTTTTATGAGCCTGATATATCAGCTGTTTACTCTTTTCTCATCTTCTTTTTCCTATCAAGAAATCTGAATGTAGAGTAGGTATTCTCAACAAGCCTCAGTGCTGCTTGCCTTGCATTTCAGTTTCTTTGCTGTCTCTCCATGCCACATTTACATAACCCCTGAAATCAAGGTGAGCTTTAGCTTTCATGTTTTTACAGCTTCCGAACTGCATGGCTAATGGCCACATCTGCTTTTATATGAGAAGTTCAGTTTACCCATTTAAGAGCAGCGGTAACAGCCAAATGGTTTATTCCCTAAACATGCTCTTGTTTCATTTTACTCTGTTCCACCTACTCATAGCATATTAGGTGAGCTAAAAATAAAACAAAACAAAACAAAACAAAACAAAACAAAACAAAACAAAACAAAACAAAACAAAACATTATTAAGACTCACAACCTGCTTCTTATGAAGAAACAAATCTTGTCAATAACTCCTGTCCTTACAGTTATTCTCTGCTTCTCCATGCTCATAAATCTAGTACACTATTTTCCTCACTCCTGAGGGGCTGCAATATTCTCATATTCTTTCTATACACGTCCCAGTCCTACTGTTGTCAGTAAATCTTCATTTTTGCATTATCCTCTCTCCCGTCCAATATTTTGTATATACTTTCCCTCACTAGAGTACAAAAATGTTTTAGAACACCAGGAATCTGTCATGGCTTTTCTTGAAAATGTCCACATTAAACACAGACTTCTTCTGTCAGTTTATTTCTTTGCTCCACAGCTCTGCTTTCTTCCAGCAGCATGCAACTCTCTTGCTTAGTCATTGCTCATCACAACTGCCTGCACTATATAGACCATTACCTCTGCTTTCTCTTTCAACAGCCTTAGAAGCTTTCACTACAAACAAGAGCGAGTTTGGGGTGAGTGGGGAGAGGAGCTCTTCAGAGACATTACCTGCATGATTTCAAGCTTCTGTAGGTGTTATTTCGGCATATTGTACTTTGCAACAAAAATCCCCATTGAGACTAGAATAAAATACTATCCTGTTTTTATTAGTACATATATTTCATTGTGACTAATACACCCAGGCATAAAATGATGTTTTAACTGCTTTATTATAAATTTTCAGTGATGTCACCTGACCATCCCATATTAAGTCATCCTAGGCAATAAAACAGATGGTGCATGGCACAAGAGATCTGATGAACTCCACTGAGAGATACCTCAGTATGGGCAAAAAAACATTATCTGCATTTCAACATGAAGCAGTTTGACAGTGTCTGGCCACTAAAGGTCATCAAATTAATGTGCAGATGTCAACATGGCCATTGAGGCAGGCCAGCAGAAAATAGACATTCAATAGTCAAAAAAAAACAGGAAAAGGGAGCCTGGAAAAAAAGGAATTTGGTTTTGTGCCACTTTGTGTAGTTTGTGTCTGGGAAAATAAGGGTGTAGTAACAGAATCTTCTGTGTTACATAGCAACAAGAAGTATCAGATACTCAAAGTTCATCTAGCCACTCGGCAGACGTCATTACTGAACCACTCTCCATCATCTTTGAAAGGTCCTGGAGGACAGGAGAGGTGCCTGCGGACTGGAGGAAATCCAGTGTCACTCCAGTCTTCAAAAAGGACAAGAAGGATGACCCAGGGAACTACAGGCCTGTCAACCTTACCTCCATTCCGGGAAAGATGATAGAGCAGCTCATTCTGGAGGTTGTCATTAAGCAAGTGGGAGAAAAGAAGGTTATCAGGAGTAGTCAGCATGGATTCACCAAGGGGAAATCATGCCTGACCAATCTGATAGCTTTCTATGACGACATGACTATCTGGGTAGACGAAGGGAGAGCCGTGGATGTTGTCTACCTGGACTTCAGCAAGGCTTTTGACACTGTCTCCCACAACAACCTCCTAGGGAAGCTCAGGAAGCGTGGGCTGGATGAGTGGACAGTGAGGTGGATTGAGAACTGGCTGAATGGCAGAACTCAGAGGATTGTCATCAGCAGCGCTTAATCTAGTTGGGGGTCTGTAACTAGTGGTGCCCCCAGGGGTCAGTACTGGGCCCAGTCTTGTTCAACTTCTGCATCAATGCCCTGGATGAAGGGACAGAATGTATGCTCAGCAAGTTCACTGATGACACAAAACTGGGAGGAGTGGTGGATACACCAGCAGGCTGTGCTGCCATTCAGCATGAACTGGACAGGCTGGAGAGTTGGGCAGAGAGGAACCTGATGAATTTCAACAAGAACAAGTGCAGGGTCCTGCACCTGGGAAGGAATAACCCCATGCATCAGTACAGGTTTGGGGCAGAACTGCTGGAGAGCAGCTCTGCGGAGAGAGATCTGGGAGTGCTGGTGGAGGACATGTTGACCATGAGCCAGCAGTATGCCCTGGTTGCCAAGAAGGCCAGTGGGATCCTGAGATCAATAGGAGGAGTGTGGCCAACAGGTCAAGGAAAGTTCTCCTTCCCCCCTACTCTTTTCTAGTGAGGCCCCATCTGGAGTACTATGTCCAGTTCTGGGCTCCCCAGTTCAAGAAAGTTGAGGAACTACTCCAGCGGAGGGCTACAAAGAAGATGAGGGGACTGGAGCACCTCTTCTTTGAGGAAAGGCTGAGGCCTTGTTTAGCCTGGAGAAGAGAAGGCTGAGAGGGGATCTTAGAAATGCTTACAAATATCTTAAGGGTTGGTGTCAAGAGGATGGGGCCTCCCTAGGGCAGAGTAGAGGGAGGACAGGGGGGACACTCTTTTCAGTGGTGTCCAGCGACAGGACAAGGGGCAACGGGCATAAACTGAAGCATAGGAAGTTCCATCTGAACACGAGAAAGAACTTTTTTACTCTGACTGTGATTGAGCACTGCAACAGGTTGCCCAGAGACGTTGTGCATTCTCCTTCTCTGGAAATATTCAACATCCACCTGGAAGAGGTCCTGTGCAGCCTGGTCTAGGTGAACCTGCTTTGGCGGAGGGGGGTGTAGGGGGGTGGACTAGATGATCCCCAGATGATCTCTTCCAGCCCCTAACATTCTGTGATTCTGTGAAAATGCTCAAAATACAATGTATGTATGTACATGCAGAGGGACATATTTTTGTTTTAAGTGCAACAGTGACCTCAGGGAAGTGAATACAGATGCCTTCTTATCTTGGATGGTGCATTGCTTATATAGAGGGGGAATTACTGCAGTACTATCAAAACATCATCATCTTAAAAACACTTGAAAAGCTGTGCAAGATTTAGTTTTCGGTAGGGTATTTACTTGGGTTTTTTCCTCCTCCCTGCTAAAACTTCAGGTCCTAAAGACACAAAATTATTACCTTGCCTGACATTGGAGAAAGAATAGATAAAACACACTCTCCGCACTTGCAGTTGCAGAGAACAGCTCGTGGCCACGATCAATCTAGATTCTGGAGTCAGAAGGCAAATGAAATTGTTTGACTTTAATGTCAACCTCCTGATTTATTTTCTGTTTAATCAGCCTAAGTTGGTAAAAGTGCTGATGAAAGCCGGAATCTGCAAGTTCCACCTCTGTTAGTGATTGCTTAGCACACAAGAAGAATGAAGCATAAACTGGAAGCTGTCAAACACTCTCTTAACTGTGTGTGAAGCACTTGGATAGGAACATAAACGGGTCCAAATCCTCTACAGGTGCTGAGGTGATTGAATACCTTTCAGCTCTCATCCTTAAGGAAGCTACTGAAGGTGAAGGGCTCTGGAGCAGAGGCTCGCGCCGAGGGACCTTTTCTCCAGTGGCAAAACCGCAGCGGCAAGGCGGCAAAAAGCGCCGAGAGAGAGAGAGAGAGGATACCCCAGCCCTGCCCCAAGCGGGAAAGCGGGAGGTGCCAACGAGTGGCAGCTCTGACTCAGCGGGGGTGGAGTCGAGTGTGACAGCGGCCAAACCCCCTCACAGATAAGAGCAGTCCCCAGGGAGCGTGAGCGACCAGGAGCGCGGGCGAACAGAGCCGGCAAACAGAGCCGGCAAACAGAGCCGGCAAACAGAGCCGGCGCAGCAGCCCGGGAGCGGTGCAGCAGTTTGCGCGGCAGTTCGCGCAGGCAGGGCGAGTGGGGAAGGCGACAGGCAGGGTGCAGCCGCCCCTCCTAGGAACTCAAGTAGTGGGCATATCCTATCCACGAGATATTCTAGCCATGGTTACCACCTGTGGTAAAGCTGTTGCTCAAAGGAGTGTGGGGACCCAGACGGCGGTCCTGCGCAAGAACGCAGGTGTCCAGGTCTCTGGCTGCAGGGAGTGCCTGAGCCTGGCGCTCGTACTGGAGAACAGCAGAGACAACGGCTGTGTTCGGTGCGAGCAAGTGAATGACCTGTTCAGCCTGGTGGCAGAGCTGAAGGAGGAAGTGGAGAGGTTGAGGAGCATCCGGGAGTGTGAGAGGGAGATCGACTGGTGGAGCCGCACCCTGCCCTCCCTGAGGTAGAGACAGCA
>Ga0065711_1046112_pt1 | contig 13077 bp, 8 predicted proteins | sample Hoacrofraction12_FD_59098 | JGI IMG/M metagenome (GOLD analysis project Ga0065711, IMG submission 59098) | Hoatzin crop microbial communities from Cojedes, Venezuela - Epithelial fraction 12 v2 (version 2) | ecosystem: Host-associated > Birds > Digestive system > Esophagus > Crop | place... | reverse complement strand
GGGGGGGTAGAGCCGTGCACAGGTTTCAGCTTCGGGGTGAGGTTTGCCGCCCCTCACCGCTCCCACGCGTGATGAGTTCCCCGAGGAGGCGGGGACGTTGCGTGGCTCGCGGCGGGGAAAAGAGTGACCCCTTCGTGTCAGGGGCACGGCTCGAGGGGTGCGCATGGGGTGTGGGCTGGCGTGCAGGGCTGCGTTCCTGTCCCGCGAGTATTCCCCATACGAATACGTAAAAATTCTCATAAGAGAAACCTTGTGGTGATGTCTCAAGCCACTCCGAGAAGAGAAGAAATCCTTTGCTTCGGAGCCATGACCTTGATGACCGAGCCAGGGGCACTCACTGGCTGTGGAACTTTGGAGAGTCAGCACGACGTCGGTGATAAGAAGGGATTTTGACCAACATGAGCAATTCCAACGCTTCTCAGAAGGTGCGATGACGTCTTAAAACTAATCGTTTATAAATATTTGGAACATGGGAAGAAGTTAATGGCAACAATTTCATGGCCTTAGGCAGAAAGTGAGCTTTCTCTGGAACACACATCTTTAAAAATCTCCGCGAGAGACCCCAAGCTGAACTGCAAGGGAAGCCACGGCTCCAGGTAGGCTGGAGAAGCAGTGGCTGAAGTGACACGTCCTCCCTAGGACAGCTGTCCCAGTAAGATGGTGGGAAGCAGGCTTCAGGCTATGTGAGTTATTGTGGTTGCTCACAGCCTAAAGGCCCGCTGGCTTTACTGAGCTACCTTGGACGTGGCGCTGTGAGGAGGCTCCAGGGTCTCGGTCTCCTTGCCAGAGAGGAGGCAGCTTGTTTGACAGGGCTGACGCGGAGGTGGTGACGTGCACGTGAAAGCCAAGGATTATGCTGTGAACTGAAGCACAAGGGGAGAGAGAGCTGCGACTGGCCACGTTAGAGGGGCACATCCAGCTATGCAACAGCAACTGTGGCCAGGACTGCACAACAAAGACTGTGGGCATACAGTTAGACACACGGGAAGAAGAGGGCTTTCTGTGGATTCGTAGCCAAATCGCACGGCCTGCTTTGGCAGGAGAGGTGGCAAGCTCTGGTCTAGGTATTTGACACCGCTAGGGTGGAAGTAGCTGTGAAGTTTCACAGTTCATTAGTTTCCCCAAGGGCTCACAGAGAAAAAAGGTGTTGCTAGTAGAGATTACTTATGACGACTGTTAGTTATTTTCTCCTCATTCCTTCAATATCTGCCTCTGTGGTAAAGGCCAATTATTTGACTGGCTGCAGAGTATAGATTCCTATTGTGTAGATTGATAATTGATGTATTTATAAGGCAGTCTCAGTTGTGTAAAATGTTTGGCATGCCTGACTTTTAAATACAAACTTTCCTCAAACAAGCATCTTGAGAGGCCGTTACAAACCCTCTTTTCCCAAAAAGCCTGAAGAAAGACTCACTATCTCTATCTTCCTTTAAATGTCATCAAACTAAGTCCATTTATGACAAGTTTCAGATTCAGCATAACAGCTTCACCATGATGTTTTGTTTTAGGAGCGTGGTGATCTCTTAGATTGCTTGAAAACATGCTGCTCTTCAGGGAAAAGAAAGGTACACCCTGTGTTAAAAGCCGAAACAGAAAAACTTGCGTTTACCAAAGAACTGCTATGTTATGCCCTTTGGCCAAGAATTTTCTGATCTAGCTGAAGCCTGAATAGCCTTCAATATTAACCACTTGCAGAGCATACTGGAGTACAGCCACAGGTAGCTGTGCTAAATTTTAGATCTGAAATTACATCCTCAAGCAGGAAATTCCTGCAATCGGCCAGTTGGGATTGCTCTATCAACTCAAAACCTGCATCCCACTCAGATCGTACCGGTATGTCCAGCGCCCAGTTCACCCATTAGCCCACGCAGGAGCAGCAATAGTGCATCAGGCGAGCTGTAGCAGAAGACATCTTTTATCTACACTCGCAAGCTGATCACCCCGGCTGTTAGGTATGGTTTGTTTACTCCCTGAAATTCCCCTTGTACTTCCCCTCTTCGCCCTCATCTGCGCTGAGCAAAAGAAGGAGGAGTGTATAAATGAAAAGGAACTCAGTCTGACAGACCACAGGTTTGCTGCCAAGGGAAGATTAGTTCCTAGACATGTAGAACAAGAAGACATTACATTTTTTGTCATAGCTGCGCTCAATGAGCAGAGATTATTTACGAGGTCCAGGGTTTAAGTGTGGCAGACAGATGCAGACTAGCAGTTCCCACGAACAAAGATGCTGTTTCAAAGAAAAGGTGTGTTCAGCTTCTGGAAAAGAAATTTACCTCTCAGCAGGGACTGGCAACTCTAATCTTATTTACATTTCTCACAGCAGCAGTACTCGTCTCTCATTCGCAGCCCTAACTCTCCATGCCAGATGAAGCTGTGCTATACAGATAGGTAGTAAATAATGTAGGATTGTGCAGATTGTCATGAGGCCTTTTCCTCCTCTCTGTGCTGTGAACTCCTTTTCAGAAGCAACAGTTAAGCTGCCAGCAGAGCAGGATTACAAATCTGATGCTCGGTACACTTTTGGACAGTTACAGCTTCCAGGCGTTTTCCATGAATAGACACAATCATTTCACTGCCACGCTGGTGAGGTGCTTTGGTGGGTTAGTCATTTTTTAGATGGGGATCAGAGAAACAAGCACAGAAAGGTGAAAACAGATATTGTTTGATAGATTCGTGTAAGGTACAACAAAAGCCAAGGCTGTGACTCAACTGAATTTTACTTCTAGGCCCTGAATTAAAGAGTCTTTCACACTTATTTAAGGAATTTGCATTGTCAAAGAAAAATTTCTGAATAATTATTGCTGTAATATTTAAAATTCTGTCTGTGAAAATACAGAAGAGACATATAAACATAGCTTTTTGTCTCATTATGACTTCTATACATAATTAAAATGTTAAAAGCCGTATGGTTTCTTTTAATATAATACTAGCACTTAATGGTGCACCCTGGAAGATGATGTTAAAACAGAAACCTGTACTGATATAAATTCTCACTAACACAATTCTACTTAGAAGGCTGGAAAAAGTTGTCTTTTTATTATGCTGTTCATTTTAATGTCAGTGTCATTCTTCATTCCTCTATTCATGTAGTTTATTAATAAACATATTTTTCTGTTAGGTGGAGATGAGCAAACGGCCCAGATTAAAAACCCAGAAGGCTCCAGTGATGACACCTACAGTCAGTGCCTCTGAGCAGCCACCTCTGCTCGAGAGATTCGTCTCACACCCTGCAGGCACTAATAAGGTCAGGAATTTGAAGCATAGTGATAAGGGAGGAGTGCTCAGATTTTGAAGAGCCTTATGGCTCTGCTACATCTGCTGACAACTGCTCCTGAGCGACTGAGTTACAGCATTGCCACATAGTGGGAAACGACTAACTCTGTTCCACAGGTCAGAGACTGAAATTGCTGGGGCTGGCGTACACCGCAGGGCAACACTGCTCCTTGCCACCAGCCTGACACACGCCCGGGCAAATGGGCGTGATCCTGTCCCACAGAGCTCCCTCTTGATGGCACGGGGCTTTGAAGGAGAAGCAACAAACGTCGCCAGGCTCAGGACAAAGACCTGAACTCTGGCAACAACGTGGCTGCTTTTGGTTTTGATTAACAGCACAAACAGCTCCGTAGCTGTAGATACTAGGACATAGGGTGGAGCTCTGGCTTGTGTTAATAAGGTAAAAATAATAAACCCCAGCTAAAAAGACTCTAGTCACAGGAGGGGGACAAGGAAGAGCAACATCTTTAAAGAAACCCAACCAAACAAAAAGAGAAACCTGAAAGCCTTGAAATCAGAGATGATTAGAATTAGTGTACTTTTTTCCCCTCATCATAATGCAATCAATCAGATTCACTTACCATCATCTCAGCTACCTTACATCCTTAATAGTTTAGCATGATATTTGCAGAGAAACAAGAAGAGGGAAATGCCATGTCACCTTCCAACAAAATAATCCATTTTGTACTAGTTTTGCTGAACTAGAAAGTATGCAGTTGTTTTTTGCTAAGTATTGTCTTTAAATGTGTTTTCTAAAATAATGCAGATTATTTTCTGAAAAACGATCACAAATTCGATAGTTTCAACAGTGAAAAAAACCCAGACAAGTGCAACCTGTGTCTTCACCACATTTTCCCAAAGAACTGTCCTCCTAAGACTCTGTGCCGAAAATGATAGTGGAGAGAATATGTCTTCTAATGTCTGACTGGTTGCTGTAGAGAAAATGTGAATTGCAGTGGAAGTGAATCAAAGAAACAGTTTAAGGGCAATGCGTTTCTTTGTCCTCAATGTCATATATGAAATTAATGTTGAAGTGGAAACATGGCAGGCTGCAATAATTTTAATGAAAATCTTTGTCATCAACAGCAATCATATTGTCTGTTGCTGATCAGCTACTTCTTGTTTCACTGCACCTTTTCTTCACACCCATGCACCATGGGTGAGTTCTCAAAACAATGGCTTATGCTTTTAATTATAGAATGCTATGTTTTTGAAATTACATGGGAAACATTTTTTCTTCACCTCTCTGTGTATACATTTCTGTAAATGGTGAATGACATCTGTAGTAAGCTTTCACTTGGGCAACTCCTACTAAGTAACACCACCATCGTTACACTTAGACCATGATGGGGTCGCATCCTCTCAGTCATTCTTTGAAGCTACCAACTGCACCACGCAATCAAAGCAGTACAAAACTAACATCTTTCTACCTATTTTTGGTTTGTAATATGTGGGAATTGTCTAATTACAGATGTTCCCCCAACATGTGTGGCAAAAATTAGTATGTATTCACATAATTCCAGCTCCCTTGGAAAAGTACTTCAGATACTGTGAAGCTTGAACCTTGTCCGTATTCAAGATTCTTTTTTTAAATGTTCATACTAGTATCTTCCCTTTTCATGTGATGAACGTTGTAGTGCTATGAAGTTAATGCTGAGATTAATGAAAATACTACAGCGTGCAGGACTTTTTACAGATGCACAGCTGGGGGAAAAAAGGAAACCTTGGAGCAAAGGAGCTGCTAGCTGGCAGCACGCAGCAGAAGTGTGAGAGAAGTCAGTGAAAGCCAAATAGCACGAGCATAGTCTGAATCCAGCAGTGTGGAAGTTTTCGTTACCTCAGAGTCCTGGCTTTTGCTTTCTTCTTATCATGTATCCTCTCATTTGTCAATCACCTCACGATCTTCTGACTGGCAGCAGAAGTCAATCTCTGCACCACTATTCTGGATTATTTTATTACAGAGAATTACTTAATAACAGGGTATGTTTTATCACTACCTGTCTCTGTTTTAGGTGATCACAGTGAGAAGCTAGCAAGACTCAAAGAAACTTGAAGAAAATATGTAGGTAAGTGCAAAGGGAGAATGAAGTTAAGCTGCCAATGCTCTTTTGAGGAATGTGAATGTATCAACAGCTTCCTTCTAAACACAAAACTGAGACATGACCGTGATGTCAGGATTAATGGATGTACACAATGTTTCAGGAGATTGTGGGTGGTAGAAACAAGACTGCATTTTGATATTCTGTAATAGAAAGCAAAATTAGAAAATGGAAGACAAAGAACAGTGTTTTGAAATCTGCTCTCTATAGACTGATGAAAACTGCAGAATAAAAAATCCACACATTATTAAGCTGAATTATATTTCTGTGACATGTTTGAGGAATGAATGAAGAATTTTGCACCTAGGTTCTCCAGTTCCATTCCACTGCAAGCGTATGTTTGCCAAAATGTCAATGCTGTCTGGGCTTTCTGTGTCAGCTGCTTTTATTCCAAAGGTTGTCTCTGATCCTCTTCCTTTCCATTACTATTTGTCACCTGGTAGATAAAAGTGTTGATTTTGAGCCTGATACACTGCAGGTTTAATAACAAATAGCCTGCTAGCCAGTGTAGTGAACTTTGACAGACTGAACAGCAACATTGCATTAGCTAAGAAATGCTGGTTTATTTTTCCCTAACCCAAAAGCTATTGTAAATCCAAATACAGCTATTTCTGGCCTGTAAGAACCATAACACTGGTTAATAGGGATTCTTTTTTATTTGCTTTATTTTTTCCAGACTATTAATCAAAACTCTTATTCTATCTCCAACACATTTTTCATCTTGGTTAGAGATAATGAGCATAGTAACTCAAATTTCTTCTGTATGCTTTTATTTCTGTAACTTAAAAATAATGTGCTCTGTTCTCTCAAATGTAGAAGAGGCATTTGTTCTGCATATACGTGCTAAATATGCTAGAGTTTTGTATCTCAAATCACCCACAATTTTCTCTGCTTTGTGCTGCACTTCTTTCGTCTGTCCAACCACACACTAGTAGCAGGGCTGAATACATTCATATGACATAATGGGTTTAGGGTTTTTTTTAGTTTGCTGTCAAGAGAAATAAAACACACAAGCAAAAACTGGGTACTGGAATGACTTTGGCAGAACTGTCTTGTAGTTACTTCTATGGATTTGCTTGGTTTTATGTCAAGAATTTTTAAAAATAATAGCGAAAATGAGAAATTACCTAGTATATCATGACCTTGTGAAGGGCCCTCATTCAGATCCTCTGAGATTCATTCCTTGTTCCTTGTGATCCTGCTGGGCAGTGGGTGTATTTCCATTTGCAGCTCTCCAAGGAGTACATGCTGCAAAACAATTACACGAGTAGCAATGACATCACTCTTCGATGAAAACAACCACCCATAATCTTACCTATTAATTTCATCAGACATTTCAGTCTTCTGATGTTTCCGAAGATTTAACTAGAAACAATTTGAAATGGTAAACACAAAACATAGAAAGTTTAGTCACTGCATTTTTCTGAAGTCAAATAAGGTTAAACTAGAAAGATGAAGCTTCAGCAGAAAAAAATTGTGCTGAGTGGAAAAATATGAGAAATTTCCCCTTGACCAAGTCTTCTGGCTGTATTGCTATTGTGTGCCTGTGTACACATTTCCTATAAGGACATTATTTCTTTGAGGCCTTTTATTTTTTTCTCCCAAGAAGCAGAACACTTGGGAAACTCCAGCTAATAGAGAATGCAATCGCACGTCTCCTCAGCAGCACTGCTACCGGGAGCACATTAAGCCCATCCTTTGCTCTTTGCAATTGCTTCCCACAGAATATCAAATCAACTTCAAGGTCTCAGCACTTATCTGCAGTACTTAGATACCCAAGGCTATATCCAGAGTGGTGAGCACAAAGCGCGTGGGAGCTTCTGTGTCCTGATCACATCCTGCCTTCACACCGGGGTAAGATCAGGGCACGTGGAAAGCCCCACTTACCACTCTGTCTGTGTTTCCATAGGAAAGAAACCTGCGTGTATGGGGGAGCAGAAAGAAGTTGCTTCAGATGAGACACAAAGCAAGGCAAGGGGCGTAACTGTACACAGACACAGGACTGAAATTCTTTCTGACAGATATCTTATTCTAGAACTAAAGACCACAGAAATAACTCCCTCGTAAACTAAGAAGCGTCACAAAAATTGCCACCCAATACAAAGACATCATTCCAAGCCATCTTTAACACAAGCGCTGACACAGACAGATGCTTGTCAAAGAAAAAAGAAAAAGAAAAAAGAATAAATGTATGACAACAAAATAATCCATTTACTGTTCTTTTGGAAAGACTGATTAAACACTGCAGTTGAGGCCACCTTGCTCTGTAGTGTGCAGTGCTCATTATATTTCACACAGTTTCAAAATATTTTTTTCATTACTGACTATACAAGACATTTCTTTTTATAGCTGCAGACTAATTATTCCTGATTTACTGAATACTATTATATTATAATTAAAAATACTTAAAACTGCTGGATAATAGAAAGTAACAAGGACTTGTACTTTTGGACTGTCACATTTTTAACACGATTTTAACTCCAAGAAGTAACAAAGATAACACTGTCAAAAATACATCTTAGAAAATATTCCTTTCTAAAATGCAGTTTGGAAGAGGTTTCAGATTCCTCACCTGCATTTTAAATGAGCTGACATCATTGTGACTCATAATATCCAAGTAATGAGATCCTTAATTCTATGAAAAGTGCCACTAAAGCCAGCCAAGTCTACTTGTGTGAATGAAAAAACTACACAATTGGAGTCTTAAGCTTGTTTGTAATTTTTCTTTTGGTAGAATTTGAGATAGCTCTGATTTTTAAATGTGCACATTTTGTCTGCTGAACTGAATATCAAATCTCAATGCTAGCAATTAAAGCTGGACATATAGAAATGAAAATGCAAATATGAGCTTTGAACAAAAACCTGCAATCGGAAAAAAGCTTTGGGCTTTGAAAAGTTGTGTTTAACTTTACGATATTAATTACTGCAGATAATCGTTCCTGGAACCAGAAGTGGGAGTTCTTCAACTGATTGCAAAATTGGGCTAGAAATGTCTTGGGCAGAATGAGGCAATTGGAAGTAAGATGGGTACCAATACTTTGAGCTGAACACCAGATTCCTTAATTTTCCCTTCACAATAATTTCTAGGGACCAATGGAGTTCTTTAGTCCTTTCTAGGTAGACAGAAGTTTGTTTATGCAGATGTTAATGTGCAGCACTAATTTTACAAAAGATCATTCAGTGAGCTAACAAGAAAGCAATGATTTGAACTGAATGATGAGTTGCACACTTTTTCAATACCACCTTTCAGGTGATCAGATTTGAATTATGAAAAACCACAAGGGAGAAAAATTAGATTATTAGAACTAAGGACGACCTTTTTCTTTCTATTTCTAAGTGACAAGGTGCAAGAACCAGTAGAGATCTGCAGCTGCACAACACGTTATGCACTGTCACTTGAGGACTGCTTAACAACTGTATCACAACCAGAATACCTTTTCCAGATGCCTCCTTGTTGTGACTTCCTTTAAAGTCATAGACACATTATCAAGATTTCTTCACTCTAATTATAATGCCGTGAGAAGTAAAATGTGTTTCCTTCCATTTTTGGAGCTGACTGGAGATGGCTGTGTCCAACATGGAGGAGCCCTTGATCTCTTCCTGCAGAGGCCACCCCTGCAGCCTCTGCCTCTGCTGCCAGCATCTTGCCACCTACACCCAGTACGCTCCTGTATTTTCGCTTCGTAAAACAACAAAGTCTTTTAAAACGTACTAAAGACATTTTCAGCTCCGGCATCAGATTGCTATGTGGCAATGCAAGTTGTAGAGAGATGAAAAGATTTTGGGAAACTCACCATAAGTAATTCAATAGTGTCATGTAATCTTTTCCATGGTTACATTATTCTTCTGGTTTGGTTTAATTTCTGTAAACTTGCGATTTGAAAAATTAAATGTATAAAGCAGTTCAAACTTTTATACTGTATGTCCAAAGCAAGAAGACATGTCCATCAGCCGCCATCCCATTTCAAGTTTATTTGTACATATGAACAGGTTTTACGTTTCATTTCACCATAAGCTGTTGAGCAGACACTTGTCTACTCTGTGCATTTTTTCTTGTTTTCTTCCAATAGTTTGTCTGCAAAGTTTTTGTCTTGTTTTGCCCATTGCTGTAGACTCCAATACAGATGAAGTTTCTCCCTGAATCTGAACATGATAAGCTCCACACTATTTAGAGACAACTGCCACAATTTCTGTTTTATTTTTATGTAGTATCTTAAATTGGCCAAAAAAGCCTCTGAGAGCAGTTGCATCTGAGAGAGTTTCATTCCTCCCTCCCTGGGGAAATGCATTTCCCATTGAACACAGGTGCTTAGCCCAGTAGGGACCGCAGCAAAATTAAAGTGAATGAGTCCTTCTTCTCTGGGACTAACATCTGCCTTTAGACGTGGGTGATTTGGGAACTCCTCGGTTAAATTCTGAATGCGCATACCCAGCCCAATACTTGGCTTACAGAATACTCCTCGATTAGCTAACTTGCCAAAGTGCTTAAAAAAAACATACTGGAGAGGGACTATGGCAGAGAAAGAAGATAGATAAGAGCATGTCTGCTGCCAGTCACCTCCAGCAATAGCATTCATTGAAAATACTAGAATACTAGAATTGAGCTAATGTAAAATTAAAATAATTTCTGACATCAGTAAAAATCAGCAAAATCCTGCAAGATTTGTGGTTGTTTCACTCACTTATCTCCTTATCAATAAAATGCAGGGAGGATGTTTGTGACTATGTCATCTTCCCTACCAGCAGCTTTCAAAGTGATGTTTGCAGCCCTCAGAGTTTTTAAATCTTTATTTTCATTAATATGAAGAATACATTTTTTCCCTTTTTGCAGACAGACCATTTTTAAAACAAGAAATTTAAACATTCAAATCCCTTTAAATTCATCCTCTCCTTTTGCTAAGCCTGAGATTGCTGTAGCTAAAACAGCTAATGTTTAAACACAAGGGTTGAAAGTTCAAACAGCAGAAGTCAAATATAATACCAGAAGTCTGCCATTTTTTCAGGTGCAATTGAGATTAAAATATCAGTTCTCAGATTAATACATGTTTTTTCAGGGCAAGATACTCTTACGTTATTTCAGTTATGAATTCTGTTTGCAGACAAGAATATAAAACAGCACTAAGGACAGAAATGCTGGTGATAGCGAGCAATAGCTTTCCATAACAATTTACTCAGTGAAAAACATTTCCTAGGAAGCTATTGCATAATTAGATTGAATAACAAAAATAGGCAGATGTTTTAATGTACAATTCATAAGGGAATGAATAATATTATACAGTAAATGTTTGGTTATTATCTTGTCTTTGCTAGATTTTTCTTTTGACATATTATAACAAGCACCACAACCTAAAACTTTTTCTATTAAAATATGGTTGTATCAAAAATATTAAGTGAAGCATTCCTTGATTTCAGAAAATAGGATTGAAAATCCTGGGTTTTGTCATGAAATTAAAAAATTTACAACAGCTTTCAAGAACTTAATATATTACCAAAAACAAAGCATGCTGTAAGAGAACTGTAAGCTGTTAAAGTATTTTAATTAATACTATAATTTAATAAATACATCTAAAAATATGCAGAAATTCTAAAATGCCAGGGTAGGGAAGCTGAACTATATTTTTGTGAAAATGTGTGTTGGTTAAGTAGAGGTGAGAAGGATCAGCTAAAGAAAAAATTCAGAGCCATCTTCAGGAGGATTAACAATCTGCATCAAAAAGAACAAATTAATATGCCCAGGTAATCCCTGGGTTCTCATCTATGAGCTCTTTCATTGTAAAATACATTAAAATGATAATGTCAGCATCGGAATATATCAGTGCTGAATATATGAGTGTTTATCCAGGCACCATGTACACAAGGCAGATGTTGGACTGACCCCTGCTCAATGAAATCTGTTTGATGGTTTGGTTGTTCTTCTTCACTCATTTGAAATGACCATGAGGGAGATAAATGTCAACAGTGCACCTTTAAACTTCAGGAAAAGAGCTACCCACACACGTCCTTGGGAGGATGCCAGACCCAGTCTGAGACAACACCATGGCAACATTAGCTTAGTGCATGTCTCAGACTTCTGTAAATAGCAAAGACAAAAGAAAAAGAATCTGAGAAAAATGGAGTTACAACATTGTTTTCCAAATGTTATGCTCCTGCTTGCCATTTCAGGAAGGATTCAGGAGCAGAATATGGGAGGTCATGCTATTTTATGCATTCCCTTCTCAAACTGAAATCAGTGATGGGTCAGTGAAGGGGGAGAAAGAGGAAAGATAAACAAGGTCAGTGAAGGGGGAAAGAGGAAAGAAACAGAAGTAAAAAAAAGTCTCAAAATCTCTACTAAGGAAAAAACAACACATACTACCAAAGCACTGTTGCTCAGTGAAACTTCAGATGTTACTGGCAAGAAAAGATCGTTGGACAATAATAGACAGGCTAGGGGAAGAAATAAAGCATGCCAAGAAAATAATCAGTAGACTAAGAAAGCAGCAGAGTATTTATCATAAAGGGCAACGGAAGGAAAAGAGTGGATCAGATTGGCCTTCCAAGTTTGATGTAGCTTTGAGTGAATAGCAGTGTGTGTGTTTGGAGTGGTGTTCAACAAGGGCAAGTGCAGGGTCCGACACCTGGGGAGGAACAACCCCATGCATCAGTACAGGGTCAGGGCGGACCTGCTGGAGAGCAGCTCTGAGGAGAGGGACCTGGGCGTCCTGGTGGATGACAGGTTGACCATGAGCAAGCAGAGTGTCCTGGTTGCCAAGAAGACCAATGGTATCCTGGGGTGCATTAAGAAGAGTGTGGCCAGCAGGTCGAGGGAGGTTCTCCTCCCCCTCTGCTCTGCCTTAGCGAGGCCCCATCTGGAGTGCTGCGTCCAGTTCTGAGCTCCCCAGTTCAAGAAAGATGAGGAGCTACTGGAGAGAGTCCAGCGGAGGGCTACGAGGATGGTGAGGGGACTGGAACATCTCTCCTACGAGGAAAGACTGAGGGAGATGGGCTCGTTTAGCCTGAAGAAGAGAAGGCTGAGAAGGAACCTTATAAATAACTTCTTCATTCTGAGGGTGACGGAGCCCTGCAACAGGCTGCCCAGGGAGGTTGTGGAATCTCCTTCTCTGGAGATATTCAAGACCCGCCTGGACAAGGTCCTGTGCAGCCTGCTGTAGGTGACCCTGCTTCGGCAGGGGTTTGGACTAGATGATCCACAGAGGACCCTTCCAACCCCTACCATTTTGTGATTCTGTGATTCTGTGTGATTCTGTGATTCTGTTTACGCAGCAGGCTTTGGGACATATCTAGGCTATCTATAGTTTGCCACAGCAATTTAATGTGGCATTCAAGAATAACCCTTTCAGACAGAAGTATCACTATACACCTGTTAAATTATCATAGGTCAGTGAGCACCAGAGAACTGACTACTGGTTTTCTATTCTTGACATAAAGGAAACATTTAATTCTATGACTACTTCTCCATTATTTGACATAGGTATAAGAAATATATCTTGCATTTATTATTTGTGAAATTTTACCTCTGTACGTATACACAACATCATCAATGTCAATAAACATACGTACTATGCTGTATACTTCTAATTTGTCTGAGAAAGGACCTTTCTCCAGAAGAGCGGGGAAAACATGCATCCAAAAATTGAGAAGTACAGGCTATCTACTGCACTGATGATTTGTAACTCCTTGGGGAAAAAAAAAAAAAAAAAAAAAA
>Ga0065711_1008888_pt1 | contig 13077 bp, 20 predicted proteins | sample Hoacrofraction12_FD_59098 | JGI IMG/M metagenome (GOLD analysis project Ga0065711, IMG submission 59098) | Hoatzin crop microbial communities from Cojedes, Venezuela - Epithelial fraction 12 v2 (version 2) | ecosystem: Host-associated > Birds > Digestive system > Esophagus > Crop | place... | reverse complement strand
GCATGTCTGGCAGCTCGCTCAGGGACAGGGACCGGGTGATGATCTCTAACTCTCCTGCGATGACCCTGGCTCATTGTCATCCCTCCCGGAGTGATCTGCTCTCTTTGCGTCTTTCTTTAGTTTTACAGGGGCGACTGCTACCGGCACAGGTTGGTCATTGGGCTAAGCCACGATGCCTGCAGCTGGAGCTGGGGCTGGAGCAGCTGCCGTGCCAGCCAGGGAAACCGAGGCAGACCCTGCAGCTGTGGCAGTGGCAGCCATGGTACCGGTCAGGGAGGCTGTGACTGTCTGCTGGGCTGGAGGGGCTGCAGGGCCGGCTGGGGTGCAGCATCAGTTGCAGCGCCTGCCTCTTCATTTCCCCCCCTTTCCCCTTTAAGGCACTGAACAGTGTTGAACATGGCTCGGTAGGTGTGGGCCAGACCCCAGCACATTGCGGTGATTTGTGTCTCTCTGGAGTTCCCAGGGTGGCAGCACACGTTTTGTAGATATTTTACTAGCTTGTCCGGATTCTGCACTTGTTCAGGGGTGAGTTTCAAAAGCACCGGGGGTGCCCACTGCCCTAGGTACTTGCCCATGCTGTCCCACACACCCAGCCACTCACAGCTATTCAGTCCTGGGGCAGGTCTCTGCACGGTGTTCTTTACTTGTTTAACTCTCAACAAGACCCAAAACCCATTCAGGAGGCAGAACAATAGAATCACACTGGCCTGAGCATCCCATGGGTACTCAAAATTCTCAAAAGCCGTTAGGACCAGCCTGAAGGAGAGAGGGGTGTGAAAGAGTGGGGGAAGGTATCCCCTCCAGTTTTCCCCACAGATTGGGTTTGATTATTAACAAATTCTAAGACATAGGATTGGAGGTACGGAAATGACCGCAGTGCCGCATGCAAATACAAGCCTAATTTCATGCACAGTGATGTTATCGTGTCATAAGTCAATATCATACAGTACAGCAAAATTATCATCCTGATCTTTTTCCCCAGCGATGATGAACAGCACGGCAGTGAATACATACTGCAAATAAGGATTGAAATACCACAGCCATCTGATCAAATTCAGCAACATTTTTTACCGGCGACTATTTAACTAACACAATAAATACGTATAAAAAAAATTAACAAAATCTAAGAAAGCTGTTTTAACACCCGCTGCTCAGCCCTGCCGTTATCCCCGCCCCACGCTTGGGCGCCAGATTTAATGTTATGGTTTGGCTGCGGCCGGCAACAAAAGCGCCACGTGGCCGCACCTCCCCCCGCCGGGGTGTGGAGGAGAATGGAAAGAAACAGGCAGAAAATTGGTGGGTCGGGATAAGGGCAGTTTAACAGAACAGCAAACAAAGGGAACAGGAACAACAATGATATAGATAAGGAGAAAACACAACACAAACCGCACGACCTACAGATCCGCTCTCCAGAACCGCTGCCACTGCACGCTCCCGAGCCGCGAGTGAGTTCCCGCTGCTGCACTGCCCCCCACCGGAACCCAGCATGGCGGCACATGGTATGGAATACCCTGCTCTGTTTGGCCAGGTGGGGTCAGCCCGCCTGGCTGTGCCCCATCCTTGATTCCAGTGATAATTAACCATTTCCTGGACGAACCCAGGACAGGACTGAACACCTGGTTTGTGCAGGTTGTGATGATGTCACAGAGGGCTGAGCCGCTGATCGGACAGGAACAGGTGCTGTATTGAAGAGCTGCTTGTGATGTCACTGGTGCCTCAGGAGCTGTTCAGGTAGGAATGGACACCTGGTTTGAGCTTGTCCTGATAATATCATTAGTTGCTGAGCCAGTAATAGTGCAGAGGCAGGAGCTGCTGGCTTGTAGAACTGCTCGTGATGTCACTGGTGGCTCAGGAGTTGTTCAGGTAGGAATGGACACCCAGCTCGTGCAGGTGCTGGTGATACCATAGGTGGCTGAGCCAGTGATATGGAGGGAAGCAGACATTTATTGCAAAGCTGCCGTTCATGTCAGTTGTGGCTCAGGAGCTTTTGAGGTAGGAATGGAGACCTTGCTTGTGAAGTTGCTGGTGATGTCACAGGGGTGTGAGCAGGTGACCGGGCAGGAGCATGAGCTGCTTGTGATGTCACTGGTGTCTCAGGAGCTGTTCAGGTAGGAATGAACACCTGGCTTGTGCAGGTTGTGGTGATGTCACAGAGGGCTGAGCTGCTGATCAGGCAGGAGCAGTTGCTGTATAGTACAGTTGCTTTTGATATCAGTGGTTGTTCAAGAGGTTGTTGAGGTAGGAATGGAGACCTGGTTTGTGCAGGTGCTGTTGATCTGAGAGGGGGCTTAAAAGTGGACAGGGCAGGAGCAGGAGCTGTGTTGTAGAGCTGGTTGTGAGGTCAGTGGTACCTGAGAAGCTGTTGAGGTAGGAATGGACACTGCTCTTCTGCAGGTGCTGGTGATGTCACAGGGGCTGAGTAGGTTACCATGCAGGAGCATAAGCTGGCTTGTAGAGCTGCTTGTGATGTCACTGGTGGCTCAGGAGCTGTTCAGGTAGTAATGTGTGGAATTTCTGGAAGAACAGGACATATTTTGAGCAGCACAGACACTCTTATGGAGTTGATCTCTTTGTAGCAGCACAGGCTTCAAGCAGCACAGACCTTAAGGCCTCTCTCTGGCGGGCTGCGGGAAAACAGACGTTTCCCAGGCCAGCTGTTGGAAAACAGTCATTTCTCAGGCCAGCTGCGGGTGAACAGTCATTCTATGAATAATGACCAATCATAGTTTGAGTACTGCTTATGTAACCTGGGTGTTTTATTGATAGATATTTTATGTATAGTGACCAATCATAACTGAGTGCTGTATATAGTGTTTATGTATAGTGATTAATTATAATCGAGTGCTGTCTATATAATCGAGATTCTTTGCTAATGAAGTGGACTGTTATGGATCATATTGGTCGAGTCGTAGATCCTGCCGCAACAAATGGCGCCCGAACAGGGACCCTCAGATCGGCACTAGCATCTACGGGTGATTTTTCCAGGAAGACCGAAGTCTGAGGGAGTGGACGCCGGCCGAAGGGGAGTGCTGCCCCGGCACTCGGGAGTCACTAGCGCAAAGTCGGGAAAAGAAATCCCGGAAATCCTGCCCTCATCAAGCAGGCAGCCGGGGAGGAGATGGGGTCCACACTGACAAAGGAAGAGTCAGCAGTGGTTAAGCTCCTCCAACACATCATCTCCGTGAGAGGGTTACAATATGACTCGGCTACCTTGTAGTCTCTGTTGCTGTGGCACGGAGAAAGGACTTAATCCCCTCAGTTAATGCTGCCTTTGAAGTTCAGACATGGGCAGATATGGGAACAAAACTGTGGGAAGAAATTAGGATGGGATCCAAGGAAGCAAGAAAATTCACCACTCTGTGGAGGTTGAACTATGCTCTTTAAAAGCTATAAGAGCAGAGAGGAGAGTTGCTGCCTCTGCTTTCGCTGCGTTAACACCCGTAGGGAGGGTCCTGCTCGGCGACTAGTTTGCCGTTCGCGGGTCCCAGCACCCTCCCACCGCCTGTGAAAGCAGGAGGCGGTCGGAGTCATCGGCCCGTGGAGGCAGGGGAACCTGCGGTCCAGGAGAAGGAGGAAGCGCGGGGCGACCCGCTGGTGCAGGAGTTTCCACCCCCACCGCCAGAATCGCTGCCACCACCACCGCACCGCGGAGAGGAGTGCACTGAGGCACAGCTGCCCGCAGACCGGCCGCGCGCCGCCTCTGCCCCTTCTGATCATCCCACATCCCCGAATCCTGTACCGCGGTCTCCTCCACTTCCTCCGCCTACGCCACCATCTCCCAGGACTCCAGTGACTCGTTGCACAGACGAGAAGGCTGCCGCCCGAGAATTGTGGGAGGACCAACTCAGAGAGCTGATAACTAAGTTAGAGAGAGTGCAGACACACCTGGACCAGTCTCCTAGGAAGGTTACAGACATTTCGCTGCCGGAGCCACCAGTCCCTAACCCATATAACCCGTTTTCTCTTCCAGCCCCACCTTGCGCCGTGCCGTGGGATGGGGGAGTTGGGAACCGGGGCGGGGTTGGGGGTACGGTTGAGAGGGATAGCTACAGTGATGGCAGCTGCAGCTGGGGTGGCAGTGCGACCATTGGTCGAAAAACAGAAAAGGAAAAAACAGGACAGGAGTTGTTTTAATTGTGGAAAAACTTTTGTCACTTTTGGAAGGAATGTGGAGTCAAAGGACCAGTTAGCCAGGGGGGAAGAAAGTGGTGTGTGAACTGTAAGCGGTATAACCACAATACCAGTGAATGCAGAAAATCAGGAAACAAGATCAGTTGTTCGACTTGGATGTGTGGCAGAGAATTGGGGACTCTTTACATGCAGGTCGGCAACAAAGAGGAGCGATAATTAGCTCCTGTTTTTCGAGCTGTTGTTAGCCTGACTCAGAAGTAACGTAGTGCCTGCAGACTCACCACGTGTTTTTGGCGTTTTAACTTGGAAGGAGTCAGGAGAATTACCTTTTAAACATACTTCAAGGGGTGATGTGAATGCGAGTCGAGTATTAACAACTTGGCGTTTGGTTTATGAAGCGTTAAAAGATGTGTGAGCAGAGAAAAAGGTAGCCAGCGCCATTCAGAAAAGTCCTTTTGTTGCAAATGTACCACCTGAAGAAAGCCGTGATCAGGGGCTGGGTCCAACAGGCCCTGAACAGGAATCGGGTCTGCCCCCCCGGCTCGCTGGAGGATGGGACAGTCACCTAGAAAGGAGCAAAAGCTCCATCAAAAGATTTTACAGTGAATTTTGTAAGAATGAAGTCTTGCAACTTAAAATCCCTGAGGAAATTATTACTTGGAAATCAGTGCATACAGCTTTAAATGCTCTAAAACCCGTAGAGACTATCTTACAAGCAGCTGCTACTCCTCCACCATTATCTCCAAAGCAAGGACAGCCTCAGTCTTTTGAAATTTAACCCCACATACGATGAAATTCCTAACCCAACACGAGAAATGCGGGAGGTAAATCCACCAGAACCTGACAATCCTTTAAATCCAGAGAAATGGGAAGTGGGGTGCAAAATCCGGCACCCCAAAAGTGTACAACAGGGTCCCTCTGCAGCAATTGGCGTACCCGACATAATATCAAAGCAGGGTGAATTCCAGCATAAAACTGCGCAGTCCCTTAGACACAGCACGGCCCGCAGCGCCAGCAGCCACCGCATCGGACGGGTTCGTGAACCTTACACCTGGTGGGGCACACGGCCCCCCAGGGCAACTGGCAGCGCGGCCCGGCCCTCCCACCCCCCCCCACAATCCCAGCACGCTGCCCTGGCCCGGCCCTAACCAGAAGCGGCGCGGCAAGAACCATCTTAACCGGCTGGACTTTGTTGTCTTTCCAGGGGTCAGATGGCCTTTCTAGATGATGATGTTCACTCTGTTGAAAGGTAAAAATATTTGCATCACGAGTGAAGAGTTGTCACCTCTATTTAACTTGTTAAAAGGGACTCAGATTTGTTATTTTCCCGAAGATCGATGCCAAAAGCAAAAACTGTCTTACAAAAAGTTTCGGATAAAATTGCAATTGCCTTTACCTCCAGAATTAATGTCAATTTACCAACAAACTTGTAATTTATGGGTTGTTTTTTCTCCCAGCCTTATACTCTTTTAGGTCGGTTGTGTGTTAATGCGCAGGAGCTGAAGACTCTGGAATGGATCTTTTGGTATCATACGGCCACAAAAGCATTAACCACTGCTCTGAAATGCAATGATTATGTATGTTAACATGGCATAAATATCTAGTAGGAGTGTCTTTTCGGTACACACATTTGGGTAGAACTATCCCCTGTGTGTTCAGTACTGCAGTAAAGAATGCTTGCTTTCTAGAACTCCAAAATTAAGTTTTAGAAAGTTAATTATTTTGCTGCTTTCTAGTAATAGATTTTGGGTATCCAGGTAGGACCCTGCTCTAGAACATCAGTGGTCCAAGGGATCGCAGGACCTCCAGCTGGCACCGAGGGATTCTTGGGGAGAACCTCTGATCCCTGGACCAAAAACTTCTGAGTACGGATCATTAATAAAACAAAAGCATTCCTCCAGTATAGTTCTTTGTTACCTACCTGTTAGTCGTAGTGAAAGCTTCACAGCATTAGGCTATATCCCTGGGGAGAAGTAAAAGTACCCTTCCTAAAACAGAATTGAAAAGACAGTACTCTTCCTGAAACTGACGCTTGGGAATTTGTCTGTTAAATGTTGAATAATATTGTAAGTCCTTGTCTGTTCATAACTCTTTGCAATATTTGGATTTATGTTGAAAACTTGGTGTACCTGTGAGTGTGTGGTCGCGACTATGATTGTGTGATTTTATGTGTTTTTTGTCATAGTGTTTCTATTTATGTGATCTGATGGATTTATTTGGTTTCTGTGATCTAACGGATTTGTCTGGACTAAGTAACTGTTTTGTGTCTTCCGGTTTGGTAAGTTCTGCAGGTATTGATTATTTCTAGTTTTTGACTTCAGACTGTTGTGTTTGGACTCTGATTTATTGGGACTTCGGAAACATTTGATGCAGCAGGGAATAAATGTGCTGATGTCTGCAGATTTACGCTTTTATGTACATTAATTTAAACCTATATAGTTAATGAGTCATGCTTCTAGATACATTGATCTTAACCTAGGTGATTAATATGGATAGCCAATACTGAATGTTATGGATGTTTGTATGTGTGAAAAGTATACCTATAACCCAAGTGCAAATTTACTGAGCTCATATTGTTGATACACTGTTATTTCGACTGACAATAATGATATGTTATGGTCAGGCGGTGCTTCGGTCCCACCATCCACACAGGAAGAAAATTGGATGCAAGTAAATCAGTCTACACCCATATGCTAGGTGAAAGATATGCCATCAATACGGATCATTCTGAGGTTAATTTGATCTTTCTTTACACCCAGAAAGTTATGGTATGCACTTCACATCTCTATGTCTTCTATTACCATTTGTGTTCTTATGTCTGGGTGGTTTTTTTTTAGTATTGTAGTTTGTGTGGGCCTCTGAGAAAGTGGTAGCAAGGTAAAGGCCAAATTATGTCACCTCTTATCATCAACAGCGTCTGGCTAAACAAAAAAGGGGGAGATGTGGAAAAACCATATAATTAGAGACAGAACAGCACTGTCTCATGACCCTGAAAGATCAGCGCGTCCTGCACCTCCCTTTTCTGTTCTCAGGAGATAAGCTGTTTTCACACATCCAGCTGCAAAAGATCCTGGAAAACAGCACCTGTGAATTGGCATTCGCAAAGCCACGACTCCGAAGCTGATTGGCTTTAGTAACTGTTGTATTAGTATATAAGGTATTCACTCGAGCAATATGTCCTTTTATTAACACTGTGTTCTTATGTTTGTTTTTAGTATTACACTGTAACAGGGCTGTTACTGAACCATAATGCCAATAATGATGCTTACGCATGTCAACTTAGAGCTTGCTTTAAACTCATTAAATAAAAACGGGGGAGATGTAGAGGAACGGGATAAAAGCAGGTTGCTGTAACAAACAGAAGAGAAAAATGCTGAAGTAAACAGGACTTGTGGATGTGCTGATGGAGCCAAGTACATGACCAGGAGTTAAAAAACAGCAGTTGTGTACTGCCAGCCAGTGCATGGGCAGCGCAACCTCAGCAGCAGCAGCAGCAGCAAACTCATCTGTTGACCTGGAGTGTGATATGGCTACAGATTGGACAGAATTAGAACAGAGGCCCTCGTGCAATATAGCTGCCTGATCGGGACAGAAAGTTCCCAGGAACTAATGTCCGGGTACATGATCGTCTGCACAAAACCGTGTTCAGCTGGAACCACCTAACGCTTCCGGCGTCTCGAGAATCGCCTCCTATCCTAACTCATTTTCTGTCATTACAGAATGCTGATATGCGGCCTAAGGCAAAGGCGCTGGCATGGGATTTGCAATCGGGAGCTTGGACAATGCCATGGGAACTATTAATGTGGGGGCACGAGTATGCTTGTGTTTCCACAGATGTAGGACCTAAATGGTTCCCAGCGAAGTGCATTAAGCCAGCGCTAGACAAGCAACAGGCAACCACGAAAGACCCTGAAGCGCCTGCTGAAGCATCGGAAGATATTTTGAGTGATAACACACTGTTTGATGGGAAGTGATTCATTTGAGACTGGAGTATCAGGCCTCGCTAAGCCGCAGGTGTCTATACGTTTAGTCTGTAAGCGCTGTTGTAGATATATTATTGCACATGATATATTTTGTAAAAGGCATTTAATTTATTTTAATGGTAATCAACACTTTTGTCTGAATCGTACCTTAACACCATTGTGCATTCACTGTGGAAGAATCGATACCGTAAGTAAGATCTATTCAATCCGCTGTCTTGCTGTAACACAGACCGGTATATAAGATGGAAATGATAACGATCCTCTTAAGCTTGATTGGGTGTATACAAGCAGTATGGGTGCCACTGCAACCAAAATGAGTGTGTGGCTCACGCTAGCAGACCTGACAAGACCAGATTCGCTTTGCCTGTCCATAGCATCTCCAGGGAACCCCCTTTTCCACATGACTTGTTGGTGTCCCTTTAGATGCATGGCCCATACCACCGGCACTGACCAGTGTGGTCCTCCCAAACAACGGCACGGCCACTGATATGTGGGACCTATGGACTGTTCAACCGCCGTTGGCCCAGTTAGAGCCTCAAGAGATAGAGTTACTTGACTCCATACCAAAGGATTTTTGTTTGTTTGTTAGCTATACAGGGAGAAATCAAACACATGGAGCGTTAATACATTGAGCATATCCAAATCGATTAATCAACCACTTGCTTTACACCATAGAGTATTTATCATTTGTAAGGACCATGCTTAGCCGTCCATCCCATCCCATATAAAGGAAGGTCCCTGTAGTCTAGGGAGATTATCGCTTTTAACACCAAATCAGATCATGATAATTGGCCACTGAAATACACGATACCGAGGGAAGAGAGCAATTCATGCTTTTACCTCAGATTGCAAAGGCAACATCAGATTTTGGAATAGTGGTGAAATAATCTTTGCATCATTTTTAGCTCCCAGGATTGCAGCCTTTCAGGCTCTAGCTACCCCGAAGGAATTGGAATGTAGGTTAACCAAGAAGACTAATGTTACTTCTTAGGCCTTAAGTAGTTTGTTTTTAGATGTTGATTTGGTTAAACACGCCACTTTACAAAATCATGTGGCAATTGATTGTTACTTTTAGCACAAGGACATGGCTGTGAAGATTTTGAAGGAATGTGTTGTATGAATTTGTGTGGCTACTCAAAATCATTACATCAACAATTGAGTGAGTTACGCAAAAATTTTAATGCTATAAAGGTAGAGTCAAGATTAACAGACTGGCTCAGTCACCTGGGCATCAGTTGGTATTGGATCTGGTCAAACAGGAAATAGTGATGCTAGTTACAATTCTGATCGTGCTAGGCATTTTTGGATGTTTGATAAGTTGTGCCATAAAGCTGGTTAAGAAGATGTTTAATGGTATCTGGGTTGCTCAAAAACAAAAAGGGGGATTTGTAAGGTTTCTGGAAGAACAGGGACATATTGTGAGCAACCCAGACACTCTGTTATGGACTTGATCGGTTTGTAGCACCACAAGGTTCAAGCAGCACAGGCCTCAAGGCCACTATCAGGCCAGCTGAAGAGAAACAGACATTTCCCAGGCTGGCTGTGGGAAAGACAGTCATTCTCAGGCCAGCTGCAGGTAAACAGTCGTTCTATGAATAATGACCAATCATAGTTGAGTACTGTTTATGTAGCCCAGGAGTTTTCTTGATAGATGTTTTATGTATAGTGACCAATCATAACTGAGTGCTGTATAGAGTATTTATGTATAGTGACTAATCATAATCGAGTGCTGTCTATATAATCCAGATTCTCTGCTAATGAAGTGGACTGTTATGGATCATATTGGTCGAGTCCTTCACGCCGCTGCAACACTACAAGCCAGCCATTTTCTCCTCTGCACTATTACTAATTAAGCAACTAATGATTTTAACAGGAGAAGCACAAGCCAGCTGTCCATTACTATCTCAACAACTCCTGAGTCACCAGTGACATTACAAGCAGCTCTTCTATACAGCACCTGTTCCTGTCCGATCAGTAGCTCAGCCCTCTGTGACATCATCACAACCTGCACAAGCCTAGAGTTATTTCCTACCTGAACAGCTACTGAGCCACCAGTGACATCACAAGAGGCTCTACAAGCCAGCTTATGCTCCTGCACGGTAACCTACTCAGACCACTGTGACATCACGAGCACCTGCAGAAGAGCGGTGTCCATTCCTACCTCAACAGCTCCTGATCCACCACTGACATCACAAGGAGTTCCACAAGCCAGCTCCAATTCTCTCCTGATCTCTGGCTAAGCCACTAATGATGTCATTAGCACCTGCACAAGGCAGGTCTCCATTCCTACATGAACAGCTCCTGAGCCAACAGTAACATCACAAGCACCTCTACAAGACAGTTCCTACCTGATCACGGGATCAGAACCCTGTGACATCACAAACACCGGCACCAGCCACGTGTCCATTCCTACCTGAAGAGCACTTGAGCCTCCACTGACATCACAAGTAGTTCCACAAGCCAGCACAAGTTCCTGCACCATCATCGCCTTATCCCTCTGTGACATCACCAGCACCTGCACAAGCCACGTGTCCATTCACACCTGAAGACTTCCTGAGCTACCACTGACATCACGAGCAGTTCTACAAGCCAGCCATCTTCTAGTCTGCACTATTAGTGACTCAGCAACTAATGATTTCATCAGGACAAGCACAAGCCAGGTGTCCATTCCTACCTTAGCAGCTTCTGAGCCACCAGTGACATCACAAGCAGCTCTTCTATACAGCACCTGTTCCTGTCCGACCAGCGGTTAATCCCTCTGTGACATCATCACAACCTGCACAAGCCAGGTGTCAGTTCCCACGTGAACAGCTCCTGAGCCACCAGTGACATCTCAAACACCTAAAAAAAACAGATCCTGTTCCTGCCCGATCACCAGCTCAGACCCATGTGACATTAGCAGCACCTGCACAAGGCAGGAGTTAGTTCCTACCTGAACAGCTCCTGAGCCACCAGTGACATCACAAGCAGCTTTACAAGCCAGCTTATGCTCTAGCCCAGTAACATACTCAGCCCCTGTGACATCACCAGCAACTGAATAAGAGAGGTGTCCATTCCTACCTCAACAGCTCCTGATCCACAATTGACATCACAAGGAGTTCCACAAGCCAGCTCCACCTCCTTCCCGATTACTGGCTTAGCCACTAAAGTTTACATTAGCACCTGCAAAAGCCAGGTGTGAATTCCTACTTGAACAGCTCTTGAGCCACCAGTGACATCAGAAGCAGCTCTACAATACAGCTCTTGCTCTTGCCTGATCACTTGCTCAGCAACCAAAGACTACAGCAGCACCTGAAAAAGCCACATGTACATTCCTACCTGAACAGCTCCAGAGCCACCAGTGACATCACAAGCAGCTCTGCCAGTCAGCTCCTGCTCCTGCCCCATCCACTACTCAGCCCCCTGGGACATCTCCAGCACCTCCACAAGCCAGGTCTACACTCCTACCTCCACAGCTCCTCAGCTACACTGACATCACAACCAGCCCTACAACACAGCTCCTGCCTCTACCCTGTCCACTTTTAAGCCCCCTCTGAGATCAACACCACCTGCACAAACCAGGTCTCCATCCCTACCTCAACAACCTCTTGAGCAACCACTGACATCACAAGCAGCTCTACTACACAACAACTCCTCCTGCCTGATCAGCGGCTCAGCCCTCTGTGACATCATCACAACCTGCACAAGCCACATGTACATTCCGACATGAACAGCTCCTGAGACACCAGTGACATCACAAGCANCTCTACAAGCCAGCTCATGCTCCTGCCCGGTCACCTACTCACACCCCTGTGACATCACCAGCAACTGCACAAGCAAGGTCTCCATTCCTACCTCAACAGCTCCTGAGCCACAATTGACATCAACGGCAGCTATGCAATAAACCTCTGCTTCCCTCCGTATCACTGGCTCAGCCACCAACGGTATCATCAGCACCTGCATGAGCTGGGTGTCCTTTCCTACCTCAAGAAATCCTGAGCCACCAGTAACATCACAAGCACCTCTACATGGCAGCTGCTGCCCGATCACTGGATCAGAACCCTGTGACATCACAAACACCTGCACAAGCAAGGTGTCCGTTCCTACCTGAACAGCACCTAAGCCTCCACTGACATCACGAGCAGTTCTACAAGGCAGCCATCTCCTGCCTCTGCACTATTACTGGCTCAGCAACTAATGATATCATCAGCACAAGCACAAGGCAGGTGTGCATTTCTACCTCAACATCTACAGAGCCACCAGCAGCATCACGAGCACCTCTACAAGAAAACTCCTGCTCCTGCCCGATCACTGGTTCAGCCACCAACAACTACGCCGGCACCTGCACAAGACACGTGTCCATTGATACCTGAAGAGCTCCTGATCCACCACTGACATCACAAGCAGCTCTTCTATACAGCACCTGTTCCTGCTCGACCAGCAGCTCAGCCCTCTGTGACAACATCACAACCTGAAGCCAGGTCTCCATTCCTACCTCTTCAGCTCCATAGCCACCAGTGACATCTCCAGCACCTTTACAAGCCACATCCTGCGCCTGCCTGATCACCTGCTCATACCCATGTGACATTATCAGCACCTGCGCAAGCCAAGTGTCAGTTCCTAACTGAACAGCTTCTGAGACACCAGTGACATCACAAGGAGATCCACAAGCCAGCTTATGCTCCTTCCCGGTAACCTACTCAGCCCCCTGTGACATCACCACCAACTGCACAAGCCAGGTCTCCATTCCTACCTCAACACCTCCTGAGCTACAACTGACATCACAAGGAGCTCTACAACACAGCTCCTGCTCCAGCCCTGTCCACTTTCAAGCCCCCTCTGAGATCAACGGCACCTGCACAAGCCAGGTCATCATTGCTACATGAACAGATCCTGAGCCACCAGTGACATCAGAAGCAGCTCTACAAGCCAGCTTATGATCCTGCCCCATCCCCTACTCAGCCCCCTGTGACATCACGAGCAC
>Ga0065711_1008297_pt1 | contig 13077 bp, 5 predicted proteins | sample Hoacrofraction12_FD_59098 | JGI IMG/M metagenome (GOLD analysis project Ga0065711, IMG submission 59098) | Hoatzin crop microbial communities from Cojedes, Venezuela - Epithelial fraction 12 v2 (version 2) | ecosystem: Host-associated > Birds > Digestive system > Esophagus > Crop | place... | reverse complement strand
CTGCCCAGGGAGGTTGTGGAGTCTCCTTCTCTGGAGATATTCAAGACCCGCCTGGACAAGATCCTGTGCAGCCTGCTGTAGGTGACCCTGTTTCAGCAGGGGGGTTGGACTAGATGACCCACAGAGGTCCCTTCCAACCCCTATTATTCTGTGATTCTGTGATTCTGTGAAGGAGTTGACTGAGAGAAGGAAAAATTGAATTTTTGCAGGGAGAAGGAAGATTTGTATTCTATCACTCGTTTTTCCAACACAAATCTTTTGAAGAATAGGACTACAAAATCAGATTTTTCTTATATGTAGTTCACAGGCAGCAAGTTTTGACATCTTCAAAATCTTTTGCTGATTTCATGAAATCCTCAACTGAAATTTTTAAGCAAGTTTTTCCTCTGTGTACCTGCAAAGAAGTGGCCATTTTCAAGCTTAGGAAAAGATGGAAAAAGAAAATTTTTCTACTAATGGCAATAATACAACCTTACTTAAAAGGGGATGAAGGCTCTGAGTGAGGAAGAGGAATGCAGTCTGGACCGAAGAGTGGACAGCTGTATTGTGCTGTTGGGGGTGGGGAATGGCATATGCACATGCACAGCTGCCTGCAGATGCCTAGGTTTGCTAGGAGAGTCGGTCTTACTCTCCGCTGGTGACAGACGAAGTCCTAGCACATCTGGATGCCCTAAAAAAGCATTTTTCAGCCAATATCAGGCTGTTATCAGAACAGGTGATCTATCGCGTTAACATATTTCCTTTAAGGCCAATGCTTTTCTCTAACACGTTCCTAGACAAATGTAAGGAAACAACGTCTCTTCACTGTCTGGGTCTTCTGAACTGTCTTGGCGGTTTAGCCAACAGCTCGCAAAGGAAAGGAAATGCTGAAAGAGCCTTTGAAACAGACATCTCCTCAAGTTGCCCAAAGGCTCTAGGGCATTAGGACTGTTGACTTAAGAGCGAAGACCTATACAGTAGTGATTGTATTTGTCATGGTATTTCTATGCTGTCTACAAGAATGAGATAGTCCCTCAGCTTTGCTACAGAGTGTTCTTGGAAGCACCTAGCTGGCCTCCCACAGGGAAGGAGCAGGGAGCCCAGAAGAAACTGTAGAGAGAGCCCTCTGATTTGACTGGGGGGGGGGACGTTCAAAAGAAGAGGATGTGGTTGAAAGCTGGTGGTGAGCCAAATGGAAAGCCTGAGGACTCTTATTGTTGGCTTGATCTGGAGAACTAAGGGAGGGACTGGATCAGAACGAATGCCAAATCTGTGTTTATCCTTGACCTGTTGGGACAGTTGACCTGACAGTACCACAGTCCATTTTTCTTGCACTTCCTTGTGCCTCTTGTCACCTCATGATGTTATTTCAGTGTCTTCTGAAAGAAACTTCTTCCAGGAAGTGTGATCTCTACCTTATCACCTGAATTCTCCACTGCCAGTCTTGAAGGTGATTCGAAGATCCGAATCCCCTCTATCAAAGGTCCCTGTTCTCTTAGAGTGGGGTGGGGCAGACCGTCACAGAGATAACTTTTCTTCAAAAGATGGCAGCGATATACCAGGAGGCAATTTCAGTGGATATTTTGTGCTCCTGTACTATTGGAATTTCTGTCTCAGGAGGGAATCTGTTACGACTCATCGGTTTTTAAGAACCTCTCAGAAGCTGAGGGGTTTGTTTGTTTGTTTGTTTCCATTTAAAGTAAAATCCTTTGCTTTTCCAGATGACATTTTATTGATCAGAATGGTTTGATCCTTCGACTCTAAAGAGCAGGTGGTGTCCTCAGAAATTTCAGAGATTTTTGCTTTCAGGAGTAACAGGTGTGAAATTTCCCACTTTATTATCACATTTCAACAAAAGTCTCAGGACAAAAATGTCAAATTGTTCATCTCTGGGGCATGTCCAATTTATGTTTGGAAGAAGATCTTGGTTTGAAGCAAATCTGCTCATTCCCCATTTATGCTTTGGCTCACTCTTTGAAGCAGTCTCAGTTGATCATTTCAGCATACTTTTTCACTTTCTTTTGGATAAAACTGAGTTGAGAGGTGTCCTCTGGGAGCAGCTTCAGCTGCAAATTGTCATTCAGTCCAAGCAGCCAGGCTAGAGTTAGGCCAAAATTTAAAAAGCAAACCCAACCGCCACTGAAATGAGTATCGTGTGGACGTTAAATCCTTATCACCAGCTATTCGGCTTTACAGGTCCACTGTGACTTGTTGGCAATATTATATAGCTGGACGTAACCCTCATGAGACTCTCTGTGCTGAATAAACTATACTTCCTCCACTGAAAGCAATCTCCTGACAATCCAGTCATATTTTATTACAAGCAGATTCCAGATCGACGTGTACCTGCAAAAATCCAATTGTATACCTGTATTAAAACAAAGTTGTATTTGTACTGTAACATAAAAGCAGTGAGAGTGCATTTAGTTGGTATTTTATAGTAATAAATATTTAATAGTAGTATGTTAATGTGAACATTGATATCTTTTTCTGCATTACTCACTGTAGTAATTTAAATTAGTGGCTCGTTGTGATGAGTTTTAAGGTAATGTGTCATATTAACAGTGGAGCATCTGAAAGTTTTAGGTTCATAAAGGTTTTATAATTAAGCCATGAAAATTAATTTAGCCACGTATGGATTGTTAATTAGTTTGCTAATAGTGCTGTCACTTCCAAACTCTCTGCAGAAGGTGAATATTAGGTTAGTTCGATCTCTTGAGGTTTCAGGGAGCTTTATGACATTCCCTATGAAAGGTATTACTATCCAAATTTTTCTTGTGAACAGAAATCCTCTTCCATGCCAAATGCTAAGGATTAGTATTGTGAATGCTGATGATTTGTATTCTGGCATGTCTGCTTTTTGGCATAATTTCCTGGGTAATCAATGACTTTTTTTGCCCATGTGGCACTGATTACCACAAATATTTGAATGAAATGGAAGTAACAGAAAATTCTGTCTATATGCTGGAATTACCGTACTGTAACCCGAGCTCAGAGTATGCCAAATACCTTCTAAGAGAAGATGAATTGATTCTTTTTGGAAAGAGTATATTCCAGAAATGAAGCTACCTTTATTACAGAGATATTTGGTGTAAAATATTCTGGAACAGTGCTATTCCTGAAAATTACAGTGAATATTATTTCAGGTCTATTCTGCACAGAGGTCAGAGTGCATACAGTGTAACAGTTTTCTCTATGTTCCATCTATAACTAAGCCCTTCAGAATGACATAATGAGATGCTGCTTCTAAAAAGAAAAACATTATGGTCTTTGTACAATAAAAGTTTTCCCCCTCCCCCTCTCACCTGTTTTGTGGTGAATGCTGTCTTTGATGGCATTAATGTGGTGGCATTATAGCTGTCATCACTTCAACTGAACAGAGCTGAGCCAACTGACAGTTTAAAGATTTCTGATTGATGATCCAGACTTCTTCAGACTCAGTCTGCCATTATGCTGATTTTAGGTGCATTTAAATAAACAAATTCTGCCACTGTAACCTCCAGAAACTTTATAAAAACTATAGTTTAAACATAAGCTCTACAGACTCTAGTTACAGACTAAGGAAGATTTTTTTTCTCTGTAGTTAAGCTTGTTAATTACATGAATTGTCTTAATCCAACCCTGGGCTGTGAGATAAACTCAAAGTTCAAGTGGTTCCAAGTATGATGAAGTAGCTAGAAGACATATTTATATTCTTAATACAAGTGTAAATTGCTTTGCCTTGTGATTTTGTCAAAATAACAGTTACATATATAATCTGTGACCATAGGGAATTGCTCCAATCATATTTTGTGCCTGGAGTTTCCCTACGTGGTTGAAGCTTGTATTCACTTAGTGTAACATCAAAGAATGAGGTATAAATATATATACTGTATAAAGGATGTTACTGCAGTGAATTGGGAGGTTCTTCAAAGCAGGGAGTCATTCTAAAGAAGAACTATATTAAGGAAGAATAAGGAGGGCACGGACTACCATTGGGGTTGGTTGGTGGACTGACTTTAACAACAGAATTTCAAATGACGGCACAGGTGACAACCTCTCTAACCATACATGTGCAATTCCACCTTATTCACTCATCATGGTTATTTTACTGACATGTCAATACGCCACTGTCTGTGTCATAAGTAGGCCTGATGGCAGAGTGGAGAAAGTAACTAGTGTTATTTCTCTTCTTTCTGTACTTGCTGTCAGTGCTGGCCTGTTCATGGTATTTGTACTTTATTATTGTCATGGCTGTTTGAAACTAGGGGAGAAGAAATTCCTTAAGCATAAAATGGAGAAAATTTTAATAGATTTTTTTTCAACAAATGAAATATGTTTATTCAAAGTAAATCAAATATCTCAGGTTCCATAGAAGTCTCAGTGCAAAATTTTTAACTTCATAGGGATTAATAAACCTAAGGACTGAAAAACCTGGAATTATTTGGAGCCTACTTTCTAAGGCTACGCTTGTTTACTAATTTTGGATTCTTTCCATAAAAGCAATACTATCATTTCAGATATTTATTTTCCTGTTCTGCCTTTATCTTAAAAGTATTATTGCTTTTTAAATTGCTTTTCCAAAGATTTCTGCAGTCCTCACGGCAGATGATGTATCCTTGAATTCTTTATCAGTTTCTGAAGAAATAACCTGAGAAATAGACATTTCCTTCAATCTTTTTGTTAATAATAAATACAATTAAACAGAATGACATGCAAAATTGTAGAGCCATGAATTCAGAGAACAAAACTTACCATATAGTTCAATTACTAAGAAATGAAAATAAATGTAAGTCTCAAATACTCTCATTTTCAAGGATGATTCTGGGGACAGCTGGAGAAAAAGCATGTCTTAATAGTTCCAATATCACTTGCAATAGAACTAAGCTTGTGTTTGGTTTATTTGTTTTTAAATGAAGGTTTGTTTAAACGTATGGGATAGGATTGCTCATTTTATAATTTGACAGCAATCCTTGAAAAAGAGCTAATAGAAGAAGTTACTAATGAAAAATTCAATGTCCCTTCATCTTGTTGTGATTAAGAAACCTTCAGTCTACATATCTCAGGCTATTCTGTGACACTAAGCAGCTGGGTTGTTAAATTATTGGTATTCAAGGTGAATCCTTAAGCCTCTTTATTTTCTGGTCTATTAAATAAATGATGCAGACTACTAAGGCACACAAATTCAGGTTTGCTAAAATTCTTAAAAGGCGTCAATTAGCTGTTAGCACAGATCAGCTTTTAATTTATTGATTTAGAAAACTTTGAGTGTTGTTAAATAAATTTAACAGATTAGTAAAAATCTTTATAGTGACAGTTGATTAAGATGATGTGGCAAGAAAGAAAATAGTCACACAAATGAATAAGAATTCCAAAACATAGAAATTGTTATAATCAATAGTGAGATATAGTTTGGATTATTTCTGTATTATTTATTTTTAGATGAAATCTGCTAGCCATGTACTTCCATGATAAGAAGGCTTACAACAAAATGTTGTCTACTCCACCAAAAGGAAGAATGTATATTGCACGTATTACATATGCAAAATTTAATGTATATATACACTTGTTTGAATTACACATTTATGCCTTGCCATAGCTGGAAGGATGACTTCTGCAATGTTCTTCTCAAAGTTCCCATTTTTAAAAGTGAGGCACAGTATATTTGTGAGAAAATGAACATATTTGATTCTGGAAGAGGGACTTTCTACGTGCTGTATGTTCGACACCAATGTTCCTCCTTTCCCATCTCACTCTCAGAAAACACTATTTTACTAATTAAGGTAGCTTCCTATCTAAAGTAAGAGGAATGTGTGATTAGAAAGGGGTAAAGAAAAGAAAAAAACTCTGGGGAAAGTAAAAAAATGGAAAGCTTATACAGCTCTTCTTTGTTTTGCCCTTTACGTCCTTTTTGTACCTGCTTTTATTTCTATTATTGCCTTGCTTACAGATGCTGGATGTTCATAATCTTTTTGCACCTCCTTACTTCATATTCCGCATGCCCTTTTACATGAGAAAGGTCAGTGGCCATTTGGAGTCTTGACTGCTTTCTTTTTCTTTTGCGCAGAAATACTTGGCTGTCAACAGGTTCTCCTACTCTGCAGTAATCCCCTAATAATGCCCATAATTTCCATAGACAAGCAGCTGTAGTTAGCTATTTTACTTCCAAGTCCAAGCCTTTTTTCATTTAGCATGATGGCCAAAAACCTCCGATGGCTTTCTTCATGTCCACATTATCGGTGATTCTCTTGCCACACACAGACAAATACCTTTGTTCCAGCATTCATACTCTGCACCAGAGATCTCTGTTCTCCCATACAACTTGTGTGGTGTTCGTGTTGTAGCTGGTGGTTCCTACTGTCTCGAAAGCTTTTGCTCCAAAAAGGAATTTAACTGCTGCTTACATCTGTGGTATATGAAAAGTGGTTGTCTTACCTGCACCTTCAGTGAGGTTTCACCTGATCCCCAAATAGGAGCTTTTTCTTCTAGGGGAAGAAAACTTAATATGGAAAACACTAAATTACTGGGCATTATACTGATATTCAGTATTGCGTATTGAGACATCAATATTTATATCCCACAGCAAGTCAAAATGCCTTACATTTTAAGGCCTTGGATGAAGAGCCTTGCTGAGGACCCAGAGCCTGAACATAGCTCCACAGCAATCCTTTCTGTACATGGTCAGCAGAGGGGAAAAAACTCAAATCCTGCTTTGATTAGGCTAAAATTTATTTTCTATGTGTTTTTTTTTTTTTTTTCATTTACTTAATTTTAATTGCATTGGAAACGATCAAATTTAAATCTTAAAGTAAATTCCCCTATCTTGTCAGCTGTTGTGCAATTCCTGCAGGAATAGGACAGGACACTGCATTGTCTAAAAGAAGTTTAGTAAGTAGGGGATGTAAACAAGGTATTTCTGTGTACTCAGGCCCAGTCTCTTCTCAAATCTCCTCTAGTAAATCTACATTTTCCTTATTCGCATGCAATTTGACAGAAAGATGCTTTCAGCCCTTTTTACATCTTTCTGCAACTTGATCCACCACATTTCTCCTGTGGCAGCTTCACTGACTTTGTCCTTTGTGTTTGTCCCAGATATTTTCGTCTTCTTTTACAGAAAAGACTGGCAGGGGTTTTTGAACTCTCCAGATCATCTTTGCACTTGGTATTATATCCTTTTAAAACCTGATCTTTTTCCTGAGGCACTTGCTTTGGGAGACATTTTAGATATGCCTGTGCTATCCTAGACTGTAAAATCTTATTTCCTGTTGTAAAGATTAGCTTTCACTCTGCCATAACAATGAGATGGGCAATATTACTCACTAACCGAACAACCTGATCTTGACAATTCTCCCACTAACCCACCCCTCATCACTATGTCAGTTCTGCCTGAAGAGGATGGGGCGTGATGACCTCGGGTTCTGCTCCTTCCATGCTCCACTCAGAACAACTGGTAGTGCAAGGGAAGGGGAGAAAGCTGCTCTTATCATGGCTTTTGCTGGACTGGGTGTAAATAGAATGAACAAGCATTTATGAAGGATTTCTTTCTTTCCCTTCTCTGAACTATTAATTTCTGAACTCATTGAGTTTAACATTTCTATCTTCTGACAAAGGAAAAAATAGCTAGAGGCATGTAATGAGGATATTTACAGTAATCCATCTGTAAATACAGCATGTGTATGTTATAATCCATTTGGATTTAGAAGCAAAAGATGGATTATTTTCATGCTTCATTTACACATGTGTTTATATACAGCTGTATTATTTTTATTGATCACTGACAATACAGACATGGCGTTTTTCTGTATAAACATTTATCAGTAAGCCTGTAAGTTGAGGTATTCATCTGAGCAAGGGCAGACCATGGACTCTAGTGTGAAATGTTGGCTTCGACTGAGTTATTTTACTGTAAGAAAATGTATGCTGAATGGAGAACTTCGTGATATAAGTTAGAGCTTGGTGAGACAATGAGGCATGTGTCAGGCACTAGCTTACAACAGGTTTTTGAAGGACAGTTTTACTATAAAGTCATATTGAGAGAAAAAAAGAGATAAAAACAATGAGCAGTCATCTTAAACACAGTATACTTTGAGTTGCTGACTTAAAATATCAATGGAAATTACTGCAGCTGAAATTTTACAACTGTTGAAAATGCAATTTGAGTACTTTGACTGTCAATGATATTCCATCCTTTAAAACTTCACTGGTATGCAAGAAGACAGTGTTCTTTTCATATTTTGTCTTGTGCATTGTTCATATAGTCATTGTCCTTTAGAAACTTCTAAGTAGTCTTTGTACCTACTCTAACGATCCTAGTAATGTTACTAGAGGCAAAAAGTATGGCAACGCTCTCCTTAAACAGCACAGAAATAATGATTTAAGGTTATAACGTGCCATTTCTGTAGGGATCTCATTTGGGTCCAGATGGCAAATGCTGTTTAAGCTGTGTCATGAATTACACAGAAGAGGCCGATTTTAGTTGTAACAAACAAGACATCTCTCAGCACAAAAAGAAAGTCAAATGTGGTTGTATTTTTCTTAATAGCTGTTCTGAAATGTTTATTAGCAAATACTTGAGATTTTTAAGAGGAAAGATTTTCTTTCTTACACTCTGAGAGGCAAGACAACTTCTCTATCCATAGAAAGCAACGAGTTAATACAGTCCCTGTTGTGATTTACCCTGGAATAGGGCCACCACCAAGGCTACCATAGGAGATCATATTTACAAGCATGCCTTTGTTTGCTGGGCCTAAAAGAAAGTTTGTTAGATCTGCCTTGAGCCAGGCTGATGACTGGTCTCTGACGAAAAGCAAGGAAAGTCCCCCCTTTTTCTTATAGCTTTCTCCTAAAACTCAGTTTGCCTGTCCAGGGTTAACAGCAGGGTGTCTAACTCCTTTCTTGAACCTCACCTTCACCTTGTGAACACAGCCCCTGCTCTATATGACTTTTTATTACTAAACAGGGACCAGTACTAGTATAACAGTTCATTAAAATTTATGTATGTAGCAAAGTCTGCAACCTTTCTGAGATATGCATACTTTGACAGAGCAGTCACTAAAATAACAGCTTGTCTGAGCTCATATAACTTTTTATTATTCTTTAAAGTAGGTGGAAACAGGAACTCTTTGAACTATTGGATCAATACCTCTAATAGTTATAAACATATTTCCATCAATAGAAAAGACTATGTCTTGTAAAAAGCCCTGAAAAAACTGTAACTAATGCCAACCAGATAAATGAGAAATGGTCACATGACCTAAAATATCTTATACTTGTCTTCCAGAACCAAAAGTACATGGTAAATGTCATCACAATCATGTGCATTAGAATCCATTTACTTTACTTCTAATATTCTTTTTTTTTAAACAATAAAATATCATCTAATAAGAATCATCCTATTTAATGCTAGATTATACTCGTTTTATCATTGCCTTTCTCAGTTCTTGGTCCAAGTGCAGTTGACATAAAAAAGGGAATGAAAGTATTTTAATAAGCAGAAGACTCCTGCTGAACTCATATGTACAATACAAATGCTTTCGTTAGCTCCATAGTTATGTTTTCCCAAAAGTGGGATCATTTACCTGGTGTACGAGATGCCAATACATGCACAGAGAAGAGGTATTGTCTTTAATGCATATTTGTGCAGATATGGGTGATAATTCCACAAAACTAGTACACTGCTTAGCAGTCACAAGGTCTATATACTCTTACCAACCCAAAGAAATTACTTATTTCTTTCTGATTGGTTCATCTTGTACACTCATCTTAGAGCTATATTCCTTCTTTGTTTAACTATACATGCTTGCAAGCTAGTGGATGTGCAGTCTTTCTGGTTCTGAATTGAGTCGGTGGTCGTGATCTCCCCCTGCTGCCTTTACCTTTTTTCTGTTTACCCGAGATTTTTGTCGACTTCGTGCTTCTTTGGCAATCATCCAGCTCTAAGTACCTTCTGGGCAGCATGTTCCCCTTTTATCAGTCTGTTTGCTCCTCTTCAAGAGCACAGGCGTTAGTAAGGTGTAGATTCTCTGTACAAAGTGGTCAGGCCTAAATGAAACCGTGTCACCATGACCTAAGCCTTTCTGCCCGATATCATCTGTATTTCTGCTTAAAGTAAGGAAAACAAGCAATAATATTGACTTGGCTCATACATGAAAATATAATTGATTTCATGTAAGTGTTCTTTTCCTTCCTTGCTAAAATATTTTTACTGGGAAAGTCAGTGACTTTGTGGAGGTTTGTGTTTCACTTTTTTTTAAATCAGACTTTCAACACTTTGGTGTTTTCAGATAATAACTTTGGCTAGACCAAGCCTGTAGCCTTCAGGTAGTCAAATCTCCCATAGAAAGACACCAAGACAGAGAAAGAGAAGTGTGTTCTGTCTTTAGCAATCAATAGGTGCAGAATTGGCTGCTATGACACACTCATTCAACAGCTGGTTTCTATTTTTTATTAGTAGCTGAAAAAAGAGCTAGAGAAAAAACATACAACTAGCTGCTGTTCCTATTAAAGCTCAGTTTTTAAAATGTCTGCTCCACTCAACTGTGTCTTTAAGGATGGGAACAGAAGGATTTTGAGATATGAGCTCAGATTATTCCCTCTGCGAATATTCCTAAAGATGAATGGTGTCTGATCTTTTAGACTTGAGCTTCTATATAAGCTTTCTGAAGTGTTGATATTGTCTGCTCATGAATACTGTGTTTGTAATGAGATATGCATACTGTTACTTCTGCCTTGCTAACTTAACCATTCTACAAGTTATTCATGTGTGTTCCTGCAAGATGTCACCTCAGAAAAAAGTAATCCAGTTCCTGACGAGTCACAGATTTTCTATTTATTTTTCCTCTTCTGCTACAGTCCAAGACAGATGACCATCAGATTATTATTTTTAAACAATTGCTAAAACCACAATGTTTTTTGAATTTATCATTGCTGTCTCAGGGGAGCATATCACAAATTCTCTTAAAGAAAGATACTCTCAGAGGACCCTTCACTGTTACTGCTCTTGATGGAAAACTTCCAGCTTTTAAGTATGTTTGGCAATCTAGGTCAAAGGTTTGTAACCCTGACTAAATCTTTGACTATCTCTAAATTCCTCCTTTATCTCATTTATAGACTCCTTCTTTTTTGCTAATATCTCTCAGCCTGTCATGGAGCCACTAACTGTGCTTGGCTTCTGAACTAGTCTTATATTGATCTTGTTTGTTGTATTAGGAGCTTATGTTCTCAACTTTTTTATACTTTTTGCTCTCAGAAGTCCTGTATTTCACATGCTTTCACTTCCAGAAGACAGCAAAAGAGTCAGTCTTCAGAATGGGCTTATAGGTTTTCTTACAGGATATTAAAATACTTGCAGGTAGATGGTTTTTTGGGTAAGCAGAGGTAGTTGTTAAATGCAATCTACATGCAAGCTGTTGTCTTCTTACAGCTTTCACTGACTGAATTATTCCTGCAAAGCAAAGTTTCTGCCATAAGAATCTTGAAAGGAGGATCTTGTTCTGTCCATTAGCGACAAAAGACAGAGATTCAAAATCTAGAAAACATTTTCAAGAAATTGAAAGTCTATTAGCATTAATTATTTGTAGTAAATAGCATAATAAAAAGAGGAAGACCAAGGTGTATTTCTAGCAAAAATGAACTGACCTTGATTTCTCAAACTGAAATGATAATATGATCTTTTCTATTAAGGACATAATTCTGGTTTGATTAGTCAAATTGGAACAGATTTTTTTTCCATGAAACTCGTTCATCCTGCGTTTACAGGTTCAGACTAGATATAAGGAAGAAATTTCTTATGATGAGGGTGGTGAAACACTGACACAGGTTGCCCAGAGAGGTGGTAGATGCCCCATCCCTGGAAACATTCAAGGTGAGGCTGGACAGAGCTCTGAGCAACCTGATCGAGTTGAAGGTGTCCCTGCACATTGCAGGGGGGTTGGGTTAGATGACCTTTAAAGGTCCTTTCCAACCCAAACCTTTCTATGATTCTGTGATCCTACATTACAAAGGTAATGGGATAAAGAAGCAAATAAGTTACTTATGTATGTATAGAGAGGTGGAGCTGGCTTACACTTAGTTTTATAGTTTCCATATTTTATTGCCTGCTACCGTGCCGCTTTCCAAACTAGAGGATCCTTTTGATGTTTCACGACATGGTAGTATGCTGGTTAGTAGAAGAAAAAATGGAACAGGAGATTTCCGTATGGTGTTAAACTACCAGCATATCACTCTGACATGTGCAATAGGACGTTAATGGCCCAGAAAATAATTTAGCATATTCCATAAAACAATCAACGGTAGAAAAAACAGTGCTGCTGTACAAAGAAAGATAAAGCCCAAAACTGGTTCTGACTAGTTCTGACTTTGCTTCTGGGATATAACAGCTGGGGTCATGAGCGTAACAGCTGCTCAAAAAAATTAACAGGGAGAGACCAGGAGGGACATTTATAATGAATATATGTGTTTCTGTGCAGCAGATTTCAGTATTTCTTCCAAGAATTCCAGCATTCAACCCAGTGTCTTCTCATTTGACTACAGCATGTCTTTTGGAAGCATGTCTTGCCTTGGTTTATGTGGCTCAATCCAAAGTGTCAAATTACAACCTGAATGTATTATTGTACAAGCAACCTCCTGTAATTCAGGTGACTCAATGCATTGTACAGTTAGAGAAGCAGATGAGGAAACAGAGAAGGGAAGGAGTGGGAAAGATCCCAAGCTTCAGCGTTTTTTTTTGTAAAGGAAGGAGGAAGCTGTTGCACATAAAACAGCCAAATTTTTTGAGATCTAAGTAGCAGATTAGCGGACTACACCTTTGCCTACCATTTTGCTTTTGGCTCAAAGAAACTATTACATTGGATGGATTTTTGAGAAAATTGCTTCCCTGAAAGTATTTCTTTACTGAGAAAAAACAATGATTTGAAACCTGTTATACTTCAGTACTGATCAGAACAGCTAGAGAACAGAAGTTCTAGGAAGAGGCAGTAAATGCCTCTCTTTTATAAGATGGAAGAAAAGAAGGTTATCAGGAGTAGTCAGCATGGATTCACCAAGGGGAAATCATGCCTGACCAATCTGATAGCTTTCTACGATGACATGACTGGCTGGGTAGACGAAGGGAGAGCCGTG
>Ga0065711_1046110_pt1 | contig 13078 bp, 9 predicted proteins | sample Hoacrofraction12_FD_59098 | JGI IMG/M metagenome (GOLD analysis project Ga0065711, IMG submission 59098) | Hoatzin crop microbial communities from Cojedes, Venezuela - Epithelial fraction 12 v2 (version 2) | ecosystem: Host-associated > Birds > Digestive system > Esophagus > Crop | place... | reverse complement strand
GCCTTTCTCCAGTCCTCGGGCACCTCTCCTGTCCTCCAGGACCTCTCAAAGATGATGGAGAGTGGCTCAGCAATGACATCTGCCAGCTCTCTCAGCACTCGTGGGTGCATTCTATCGGGGCCCATGGATTTGTGGACGTCCAGATCGCTTAGCGATCCCTCACACAGTCCTCCTTGACCAAGGGAAACTCCAGTAGCTCCTCATCTTTCTTGAAGTTGGGAGCCCAGCACTGGACACTGTACTCCAGATGGGGCCTCACCAGGGCAAAGTAGAGGGGAAGAAGACTCTCTCTTGACCTGCCGACCGCACTCATCTTAATGTACACCAGGATCCCATTGGCCTTCTTGGCAGCCAGGGCACACTGCTGGCTCATAGTCAACCTGTCATGCACCAGCACACCCAGGTCCCTCTCCACAGAGCTCCTCTCCAGCAGGTCTGCCCTCACTGACTGTCTGTCCAAAGAATTTGACTGTCTGTCCAAAGAATCACTTTGGCCAGAACAAAACTCTGTCATTCCTTGGCTTGGGAGGTGGACTGTCTCTTCGCAGTCCTTAAATAACATAGCTCTGTATAGCCATATGACTCACAAAGTTGAGACTGGATAAAGTTCCTCTGGAGGGGAACGCCTTATGTAAAACTGGCATAACTTGGAGTTTCAGTAAGTGCATTTTGAGAGTGCACAGGGGATTCAAACGAGGGAATAGACCTTGTCTTGAGCCTCTAGAAATGGCTGAATTTTACCTTACGCATTAGGATACCTTGCAGACAGGAGAAGGAACATCCTTGAAGCAAATAATGTATAACGACAAATTTAAATGAACAGATCTAGAATTAAGAGAGCCTGATAACGTTAGTCGCATCTGCAAAATCACTTGCCTATGGTGTTCTCGACATCACAGAGTTTGATAGCTAAATGACATGATGTATAAATAAGACTTACCTATTATGCTGTAGATGCTACAGTAACAGCCATCTGTTGCTAGGACTGGACCTAACAAATGCCATAGTGGTCAAAGAAGTTAGATGGAATTTGGCAGTGACTCAAATAACAAATTAAACAATGCAGTAGTACATAATGGGGACATGATTGCCTTTATTACATAATAAAAAGTTCTGGGAAGAGACAGGATTATTGCAGAAACATGTTGTATTTAATTTTTGAATGAGCAGATTGGGTAAAAATCCAATGTGTTGACATTATGTTCTGATGAAACCCAGAAGTTATGACTTGCAGACTTGTATAACAACAGTCCTGTATTAATCACAATTTTTGGCACTTCTTTGTGAGAATTAGGGCAACTATGAACTGTCTCATTACACATATTTATTAATATAACATTATGGGGCAGCAAAGAGACATCCAGCTGCTCTAATTTACCACATATTTTGATCGCTCTATTGGCCCTTCCAAGCCTGCAAACCCCCTAAATTCCTGCTCTACTTTCTGCAGTAATGGGGCATTTTGGTCGGCTCAGCAGACTAAGTGCAATTATTGGCATATTAGAGCATCTGTTGCTTTTCTCACTACTGCTACCTTGCTCACACGGAGACGCATCCTCTGTGTGAAAGGCTGCTGATGAGAAGCTGACGTTTGCTGCATGTACATCTATATACAGAGGAATAGCAGGCATAAAGAAGGCAAAGAGGGAAGGGATTTCCACATAAATTCATAATAATGACAATAAAGATCAAGATTCCCCTCCAGATGGTCTGGAGTTTTAAAATATGGCTTCCAGTTTTCCAAATGTTAACGTGATCGAGTTGCTCTTACTTTCAGGCAAAAAAGAGGTGGCTGTCACAGAGGGAAGCAGGATCAGGGTGAGACCTCTGAAGAAACACGGTGCCATGAAAAGCTGGACAGCTGCACAGGCATTGTTACTAAAGCTCTCTTCAGATTATACACATACTTCAGGTGTATATATATATATATATGAGGTATACATTGTGTACACACAGACATACTTTGCCAGTGTTTGGGTACCTCTGATAAGTGTTTGCTCCCCTTAAGCAAAGATAAAAGTAGATTCTGCAATGTCTATTTTTAATATTATTTTTAACTCTCTACCTTCAGATATCATTTCTCTCCCTCTCTACTTAAGCAGAGACTTCTTACTTCTTTTATGTTTAATAATTCAGAGGTTCATATTTATGTACTTCTTGAAGACACCTTGAATTGCTTATCAAAAAAGGGGGAAAAAACCTCAGAGGAAAAAAAATTTCCAAGAACTAAGAAAAAAATCCCTTTCAGCTGAGAAGGGCAAGTGAACAGTAGTTTTGTTTGATCAGCATTTACTTTAAGAAAGCTGGCAGACATCAAACCCCTGTTGTAGAGAGCTAATTATAAAAGAGCCAGAGCTGTCATCCAAGAGGAGAGGGACGGACCGACATGCATGGTTGCTGCACGCAGTGCCAGAGACCGAGCACAAATCCTACCACTCCCAAAGACTTCTATGAACATAAAGCAAAAGGTGTACCAAGTTGTTCATTGGTGATTAAGGACATAATTGGGGCAGCTATCAAAAAGTGAGCAAAGACATTTAATAGTTAGTCATATGTGCCTAGAACAATATGATTCAACACAAGTGAAATGTTGCTCCATGCGCAGCTGTGCACCAGGTTTGTACTTAGTTCCTGCAAGAAAACACCACGATCAACAGGATGAAGGGCTAAAGATTAATCCAGCAGCAAAAGAGAAACAATCTGCAGTCGCTGAATAGGCAGAGGTCAATGCAAACCTATGGCAGGTTTCAACGCTGCCTCTGCAGCATAAGCTGTATGTGGAGACTAACATATTTACATATAAACAGGATGACTACTACATGTAAAGATCACGTAAGTAAATTTTATACATTATGCTGCAAATTTCATGCAGGAAATACGCTCTCTGATTGATATGCAGAATGTTTGCCAGAACGGTGACAGCCAAAGTAAGTTCAAAGTCATAGGAAATGTTGTCATCAGCCTACTGTAAAAATGTACAATTACTTGCTATTCTCTTTCTGTTTAAAGGTGACTACTACCATCTTTTTCCCTAGGCTACTTGTTCACTCTAGCTTATTATCATTACAAAGTATTATAATGGATTAGTTTTTCCATATTGTGTTCATATTGGGAAGGGCATGTTTCAGACAACACACTGACAAGGTTTTTGAAAAGGCATTTATTCCCCCACTAAAAATCACCAGGCAGCTTGTTTTCAAGAATAAAAATCTCTAAATTGCATGCTTGCAAATTCCTCTTTCCTGATAATTCATTTAATATAAAGAAATCAGAAAGAAGAAGTGAGCAGTATCTAATTAATATCTCCTAATGCCCAACTAATGTCAAGCATGACTCCAATTTATAACTGAACTATATTTTTATATTGAAAAATTCAATTACATTTACTGACAGACTTTGAAATGCCACATTATTTATATTGGCAAACTTCGCAGTCTCTCAGTATATTTATTAACATTCTTTCCACAGAATAAAGTGTATATACAATACAGATCACTGCATTCTTCATTTTTTAATCTTTCAAAGTGATATGTACGTCTGCTGGAGTAGGATGGAGCTGCCTCGTTGCTGGATATCCAAAAGACCAAATAGAACCAGCAGTTAATTTGCCCTCCCTTTTGATTCTCCAGGCAAAACAAGGTAACCTTGACATTTCTTTTCCTTCTCTCCCTCCCTCTTTCCCTCTTTCCCTCATTCCCCTTCTCTCCTGCTCTTTTTCTCGCACACACCCCCACGCTGCACTCTGTGCACACATCAACAATTTTGAGCTGTGAAGAGGTTCAATTGCCACCTTAGTGACTCACTTATAATGCACAAATCATTTACTAGGATAGCTTGAGGACATGACAATGACAGAGAGACATCTGTTGGGTGGATGGGATGAAAAAAAAAAGGGAAAAAAAAAGGGGAAAAAAAAAAGAGGTTATTCACAGCTGGTACATTAGCCATGCTAGCCACTAGGCCACCACAGTGTCCTAGTCCTACAGCTTCACTCTCCTCCTTTCTGCCTGCTCCCTGCTGTCAGCTGCCAAAAGATATCTGTTCTCACCCTTTGCTGAATGAAAAGGTGCTAATGCATGACTTCAGGATATGTCAGAACATACAGTACTTACAAGTGTTTGGAGATGCAGCCAACCTGACCATGGGGAAAAGAAATGAGTAGCTAAAGAGTGATTTTCTTGAAAAAGAATGACTAGAAAAATAGTGAGGGGTTATTCCTTTTTCTAGCTGTGCCAGGCAGGACAGGTTTTTGTCTTCTTGATGTTCATCTGCATTTCTTGTAGAGTACTAAATATCCCACCAAATGTTCGAAAACTGGGCTGAGTTTTCTTTTGCCTACATTTTTTGCACTAACTGAGCTTAAAAATACATCGCCAAAGGAAGAAGAAATACAGAATAGCTAGAAGACTCACATTAAAATAGAGTGCTCAAAGACCTGTTTTTTTCTTCTGATTTAAAAAGACAGAAAAGAATAGATTGATTTTGACTAAAAAAACATTAGCCATTTGCATAGTAGAAGTGTCAGAGAGCAACAAATACTTGGAATATTCAGGCAGCAGTCTCCTCTCCATCTACACACTGTCCGCTGTCTGCATCCACTGGGATAAGCTCAACAGGCAGAGGGGACCCGTGCACATGTTCAGCATGCCCTTTGGCTTCTGGAAGGTTTATTTCCTCAAAGGAGTCTGCTGGTCAAGGTGGCATGGGGAAGCTGTAAAACCGCTTTAGAACTCCTCACTGCTCACCTTTAAAAATTCTGCAATGTGGTATCAGCGGGGACAATTTCTGCAGTCTACACGGTAAAATAGCTGTACCCTTGTTCACTTCTCTGCATAGCACGCCACCAAAAAACCCACACAAATATAACCAAAATTTCTAGGGCAAGGAGCAAATACTGGTTACTTTATGCAGTTAGAGGGAGGTATTTTTTTAGTGACACTAAGGGATTCTAATATTAAGCCCAGCAGATATGAAGGTCACAGAAACATTTCTAAAGGTATTGCACAGCATTTTGTTAACCGACAACAGACACTCCTGAAAAAGAATAAAGAATTGTCCCAAAGTGATCCAGGCATGCACCAGTCTTTCAGACCTGTCCAATACCTTGCACAGGTTCCTGGTAAGAGTTAAACACCTCATTGGTGTCCCTGGGTCACCTCTGATGCTTCTGCAGTTGTCTGTGCATTGCGTTTTTGTTGAAAGGAGACAGGGAACAAAGCAGGGAGGAGGGAAGAGTCGCTTTCCTGACTTGAAGGGCAAAACTCAATTCTCCTGAAAATAAAATATTTCCCGGTCCTACAATGTCAAAATTCGAAAAAGAATGAATTATTTCCTGCCTTTGGTAACAGCTCAATTCCAGGATTTTATCTTCTTGGAACTCTTGAGAAGACCAGCAAGAAATGTATATTTTCTCTGGAAGAGGAAAAAAATATTTCCCCTTTCACCAGATACTCTAAGCTGCTACACATTCAGTAACCTTAGAGCTTCCTCAAAATAGAAAGAAAAAATGCCTGAAGGTCTAATCAGTCTAAATCACCAGACCCTGGTGGGCACAGGTCCCACCGACACCTCTGTGCATTGTGCCATACTAATCTACACCTTTGAGCAGCTCCTGAAATTCCTGTTCATTTGCCAGGTTAGTCTGCATGCTAAATTTATCAGCAGTGCAGACAGAACTTGTATGGATGTACACTCATTTTGCTCATCTGATGAGGTCACAGTGCTCCTACAGCAGCAACTGTCTACCTTTGAAAAATGTGGACTATTGGGCTGAAAATATTTCTTCACCAACAGGTGGATGGGACTCCAGTCTTATTAAAAATTTCGTGGACTTTCAGGTCCTATTTCAGTAATGCACACTGTGACTCAGAAGGGTGATTTTTTTCTTCACCGATAATTTGCTTATGAAAAAGGAGACCATTAGAAAATGAATTAAACAAAAAGGACCAAAACACGTTTGGTTTTTTTTAAAGTACTGGGTTATGATTAGAGCCTTTTATAGTCCAAATAATATTTCCTATGAAATGCATACAGCAAAATAAATGGGAAGGAATTTGGTCCAGTGTTGGGGTTTTCAGAAAAGATTGATTCTAAAATGGACACATTTGGACTGATAAAAGGAAAAATTTCTGTCAGATTCTTTCTGCCTCTCTGCATAGATCCACTTCAAAGTTTTACAGAAGCACTCTGGTGACAAATAGCAAAAGAATGTATTTATAGAAAAGTGATACATCAGAAATATAGGGTAATGGTATTATCCACGTGTTGCGCAGACACAGATATCAGTAATTTTCCTCTTCACTATTCATTGATATGAGAGAAATAAGGAATAGGACTGCCACTGGACAAAAATTAAAAGTAAAATAAAAGAAGATATATATTTTTTCACCATTTTCATGACTCCCTTTCTGTCACGTGCTGCCTACTTCATGGCAACTTTTAGTTTCCTTTCTGTTGAGGGGACAGTTCAGTACTGTTCTATTTTTAATTGTTATCACACTTCACAGGGGAAGGGAAAGTTGCTTTGTCTTTGGATGTTTTAGCTCTTTTTTCTCCTTTTTAATCAGTTTTCATTTCTTTTCAACAAAAATTCTATGCAATGGCACAAGCAATATAATGCACATGACTGATAATCAAGGCAGAGAAATTCAACTCCAATCTTACACCACAGCTGAATTTTAAAATAGTAGGTGTAGCTCTGTTATGATTTGTGATAATAAAGGACCTCAAGAGTTTATTAAAACTGAGGTTTGACAGATCTTTCCAAAAAGAAATCTTGGCTGCAGAAAACATCTTGACTTTTGCTAGTTAGATCTTAGCTGGTACACAGTGGAAATTTTGTCAAAACGTCCAGGAAGTGCTTTTCACCAATCCTGTGGTCAAACCACACCAAAATGAATCCTGATCACCAGGAATGGAACTTGGAGTTGCCACAGATCGAGATACCAATTTCTGCAAGCAGTGTTTCACAAGCTCCTTCTGGCCAGAGACTGGGCTTCAAAACAGTCTTACCCACAATGTCCACTTTTAAAATAAATTTTTGTTCTGCCCAGTAAAGACATCTCATTCTAGACATTACAATACAGTACGTCTCTCCAAGTAGAAGAAATAAACTTACACGCCAAAAGCAATACCAAAACTCTTCTTTATGTTCAACTGAAAGTCAGAGACGAGCTTTGCAGCAATTTCAGTTAGCTTTGTATAGTTCAGCGTTAGCTCCAGATGTTTCCAAGTAGTAGCAGAAATTAACACGCTGAACTGCCTGCTTTGGCACTGACATGCTCAACCCAAGCGTCGCTCTGTCTGTGTTTGCAGTTTCTTTGCACCTTCTGAACGTAAAAAAGCATGAAGTAGATTTAAGCTTTTAAGTACACATGCTGATTGTTCTGGGAGGCTCAGAAATTAGCCAGTGACATCAAATCTCACTTACTGTATGCACTGAAAACTCCCACCGTGGACAAGGGCACATTAAACAGGATGTAGCCTTTCTAATCAGTGCATGCTAACTCAAAGGAAAAGCACTCAAGCAATGAGAATCAAATTTAATTTGTATTGGTCTTTTCTATGCTTGATGACTTTTCTGCTTGTTTTGTAGTGGAGCCTACAGAGATCGCTGTATCCTGATGGTAAGCTGGCTTCAAGTGCGCAATGCAAGGGAAAAAACAAAAATGAATTGTCAAAAGAAGCCTGCTATCATGCAGCCAGAGATTCTCCTCCAGAGCTTACTGTTTATTAAATTATACAGGGTCAGTATGAATGTGCTCCAGATGCCTGGTTTCTAATCCCAATACAGGCTTAATACTTGATTCTCTCTCTGCAGTGGGAGAAGGCTAGCCTTCCCTACTGACTGCCTAAAAAAAAAATAATCCATCTTCGTTTTCCTCAATTAGTTAAAGAGAACATTACGTCTCTATAGGAGTCTCCCAGAACACCCAGAGAAGGAGGAAGATAGTGAAAAGCTAAATAGGCTAAGGATTCAGCCATCGACGTTCAGATGATGCATTCTGAAGTGACATTTGGATATGCAATACTCTGAGCTCCAGATCACAGAATTAGAGGACAAACCAGCAAGTGCATCATGGTGCATAATTCATTCGGGGCCATTTCACTACCGCTTTGCAGTAATTTCTGGAAAACACTAGAAAGGAATGGTCTGAGAGTATATTTCCAGCTACATTGATCCAGTGCATTCGATTTTGTCCAAGTCAGGTACTTCCATTCCATTATGCACTGATTAAGGTCTCTGTACAAGAAGCTTATATGAATATTAGTAGTGACCAGGGTATTGTGCTAGTTCTTTGTGTCTGAAAAAAGTTTCATCAACAGTAAAGTTATACTGCTTATAATGATGATGATAACTGTCTGCACCCATGCTGATGGGGATGCTGGCAAACCCGGGAGTGACACAGTAATTGATCTTTTTAAGGGTATCCCCTACACTCTGCTAAACGCAAATCTCCTCGGTAGTCCACCAGCTCTTTCAAGAAGACCAAAATAAATGACTTGTCAAGGGAGGTGATTCTGCCCCTTTACTCCGCTCTCGTCAGACCCCACCGGGAGTTGTGCGTCCAGCTCTGGGGCCCCCAACAAAAGAATGACATGGATGTGTTGGAGCGGGGCCAGAGGAGGCCACGAACATGATCAGAGGGCTGGAGTAGCTCTCCTACTAGGACAGGCTGAGGGAGCTGGGGCTGCTCAGCCTGGAGAAGAGAAGGCTCCGGGGTGACCTTAGAGCAGCTGCCAGTGCCTGAAGTGGCTGAAAGGAAGGATGGAGAGGGACTTTTCACAAGGGTGCATAGTGATAGGACAAGGGGGAATGGCTCTAAAATAAAAGAGGGCAGATTTAGATGAGATACTAGGAAGAAATTCTTCCCCATGAGGGTGGTGAAACACCGGCCCAGGTTGCCCAGAGAAGCTGTGCCTGCCCCGTCCCTGGCAGGGTTCAAGGCCAGGTTGGATGGAGCTCTGAGCACCCTGGTCTGGTGGAAGGTGTCCCTGCTAATGGCAGGGGGGTTGGAAACAAATGATCTTTCAGGTCCCTTCCAACCCAAACAATTCTATGATTCTATGATTCTATAAACCAGATAAATTTATAACCTCCAAGCATAGCAATCGACATCTTTTGCCATGAGATTATTATGTCACCATTACCTATGACTTCTGCCTCTGGCAAAGCTTCCTACAGAAAGTCATCTCTCAACTCATACAAATGGCACAGAAGGTCTAGACCAGAAATGCAATTTGTTTAAGAAAAGGCTCAGTTCAAATTGGGTAACACCAATCAAGCAGATGAGTAAAAGGACACTTCTGAGCATGCAGAAGTAGTTAATGCTGAGCAGCCGAGGAACTTCTTAGGTTAAAATGGGAGATACCTAATTAATTTGGCTTCTTGCAAGATCAGCTTTTCCTGCAAAAGCTGTGGATCGGATTGTTATCTTGGATTTTTGGGTGTCAAAATCTCATACTGCAAAGTTTTCTGATATACTGGACCCTACCATGCAGAAGAATAAACTCTGTTCTAGAGAAGGACAAATATGTGTATTTGTAGTCTAGCTCTAAACAAGACTAAGATTTCTGCATCAAGGACAATGCCCTGAAACATCTTGGAAGGCAAGACTGCCGTTTCCCACTAAGCAACCTGTAAAGCCTCTATTTCCCAGTAACTTCAACCCTAATCAATGCTACGTCTCCACACAAAAATGGAAGGTATATACAACTAAGTGTCTCTAATCAAAGGAGAAATGTGGCTATTGTTATTTACTAAATTTAAAAAGGAAATTGAAATAGAAGGTTGGGGGTTTTTTCCCCTGTGAATTTTTTTCATCTGCCTATGCTACACACAGTGCTATTTCAAACTGAACATGTATTCTCTTTGGTTGAATAACATCTTTGCATCTGGAACAAAAGTAACAATTTTGCTACTGAAATTTTGAGAAGAAACATCTCATTAAATATCCCTGGCTCCAAGTAGGACTAAAATCCAGGTTTTGGAATGTAATTGAAGAGGAATTAATTTTTCCATTCTGAGAAAATACAGTCTTTAGGAAAAAAAACCTCCCATCATTTATCACGCAAAAAGTAAACCTGACAGATTTTTTTAAAAACAAATTGAAAAGAATGATGGTAGTTTGTGTGAATTCAAACATAACATATTTTAGGATTAAGTTTGTAACGTCAGCTTTGAATTTTTGTCACTTTTAGGAGAGCTATTGGCTCATTGTAAGTTGAAACCCATATTTTTCTTTCATAAAATTGTAAATCTGGTAGCTAAGAAATTGCAAAACTGTTTTTGTTGTATCTATTAAAACACTGAGAAAATAGTTTAAAAATATTGAAAATCTGTCAGAATTTTTCACTTTCATAGTTGTTGATTTGATGAACACTTAATTTTTACCCATACCCTGCGATCTTGACTGGTTTTGGTGGGGTTCTTTTGATTGCAAAGTGATGTACTTTTGATGCAACCTCCTTTTCTTATATCAGTGAATTTTGTTTCTGTTGTGTGCAGATGAAAATTGCTTGTCATTCGTCTTTGCCTAGAAAGAGGTGAGCGGAAGCCAGAAAGCCAGAATCCCAAGGTTTACGTGGTTCTTCTAGTCAACAAATATGCTATCTCTAGTGGAAGAATGACCAATGGCAAAGAAAGTAGGGAAAGCACACTGAAGATTATTCTGGATTTAGAGAGTGAAAAATTAATTAAGAATCCATAAATGTGTGCAGTTCATCCAAAAAATACCTATAATTTAAGTTATGGAAATCAAGCTCTCAATTAGGTGAAAATGTAGTCAACAGGAATTAAATCTTTAAAGTGTTTTTATAATGCGATAAATGAAGATATTTCTTCCCCTTGCTTCCCCTCCTCTTCTTTCTTCTACCACTCCTGATCTTTAACTGAACTACTTACTCTCTTTGCTCACACTGTGAACCTGATTTCTGTATATATGCAACCTTCAGGTTAAATGGGAACGAGACTAATTAATTACCATGCTTGATTTTTGATCTTTCGTGTCTTCCAATGAAATATGATAACTGGTATTGATATATGGTTTGCTGGCTGTATTAGCCACCTTTCTATTTCACTGTATCTTTTTATATTAATTACGCCTGTAATCTAATATTTTATCCATGTATGAAGAATTTTTTTGCATCACTACTTGTTCTCAATAACAGAAATAAATAAATAAATTTAGATCAAACTTTTTCAGAATTCTGGAGTAAACAAACAAGGCTGACCCCTGCAAGAATTTTGGTCTACTGACAGCAAGTATTATAACTGTCCCCATTTAAGAACCAAAGCCTCCCATCCTGTTCAAAATAAAGATATGAGCATACGCATGACAAAAATGCTGAATACCTTTGTAATTTGAGAAGACTGTAGATTTGATTCTTGAAGAATATTTAGGATGTCAGAGGGATGCAGTTGTGATGCTGAATAAGCTTGTACAGAAAAAGTATTAGATAAGAGTAATTTGTGCTAATGTGGTTTCATTGTATTTTCATATCAGTCTTAGTAATGGGTACAAATTCTTTTGCCCGTCAGCAAGAAATGAAGAAAACCCCATAGTTTATGACTTCACACCGCTGTAAATCCCATCCACACCTATACGTGTGGAACCACACTCGGGATTTACAGAACCCCGTTTGAAGAGTGTCTGTAAGCCTTTATGAAGAGAAGACAGCGGTATGATTTTACCTCCAAATATTCCGTTTGGGGATTGGCGTTTGTTTTTGTTTTTGTTTTTTCCCTCAGCAATGTTTCTGATCATGGGCCGGACTAATCCCAATAGCAGACAAGAGAAGCACGGTGTACTTTACAGTTAAAGTCACAACTACTGAAGCTTGCTCCTGTGCAAGAAATATAGATAAAAAAAAAGCTCCTGCCTCGTGAGCGTGCACAAAGACCAGACAGTTGGCAATACAGAAGGAACTGACTGGCTGCACTATTTTCCAGACTTTCAGGAAAAAAATGATCTGCTCTTCTGGTTGGCAAATTTAAACAGTCTTTAGCCTGGATTGTTACAGATACAATGATTGTGAGACCACATTTTCAATTTGAACATACATATTGAGAGAGAGAGAAAAAAAGCACACTTAAAAATAATTATTTTCTCACAGCTTAGTAAAAAGAGGTGGAGAGAGAGAATTGGTATTCCAGATTTGGTTAAAGCTCATCAGGACTTGCACCTTTTGGACAGCAAGATCATAAGACATAAAATACAGATTTGTAGGAAACAGGAGATTGGCTCTGGTGCTTCTGAAATGAGTTATTCAGGTGATACCAAAATACACCTGGCCACCACTGCAGTTACCTCTGTAACTCCAAGGAGCCACCTAGACAGGTTGAAAAGAGGCTGAGAAGATCCTTATTTTGCAAAGGGCAGGGCTGAGATCTAAGTGTGATAGTAACTTCTTCAACTCCCATTTGTTTCCACAGACTGTAGAAAAGAGGTGAGGAAATGGAGTGGTTTAACAGGAGATAAGAACAGTAATTGCACAAATGCCCTCTTTCTCTCCCTACCACTGAAGAGGGATGGTATGAAGCCAATAGAGAAGAAATAAGATCAAAACTACACTACTTTGCAGTAACACCATATAAACATACTCTTCATAACTACTACTTAGTGGTCAAGTCTGTACACCAAGAACAAGCACGTTTGCCTCTCTCTATCCCTAAACTCTGGCATTTAAGCATAAAAGCCCAGTTTAAACCCTGTCTGCACCCAATCTCCTTCCCCTCTCTTCGGATGTGGCTGTTATTCTTTGCGAGCTATTATAAACATAACGCTCAAACTTTCTTAGCAGCATCTGTTATTTTCAGTTAGAACTGAGTAAGAACAAATAAAAAGAATTTTCTATTGTCTTCAGATGAAAGAAGGTTTGTATGTGTGAGTTAGTACTGATGATTGCATGAATGCAGATGCAGTGTTACATTTGATTGGTAATTAAAGTCAAGTACCCCCAAGTTTAGGCAAAACCCTAATAGCTAATTACAGGTTTTACACTACAAAACAATTGTAGTATCAAAAGACCCCTCAGGGAAAATATAAATCTACAGGGATTTTTTTTTTTTTTTTTTTTT
>Ga0065711_1012776_pt1 | contig 13079 bp, 8 predicted proteins | sample Hoacrofraction12_FD_59098 | JGI IMG/M metagenome (GOLD analysis project Ga0065711, IMG submission 59098) | Hoatzin crop microbial communities from Cojedes, Venezuela - Epithelial fraction 12 v2 (version 2) | ecosystem: Host-associated > Birds > Digestive system > Esophagus > Crop | place... | reverse complement strand
GTCGTTCGGAAAAAAAAAAAAAAAAAAAAGGTAAGTCCTTAACCGGGAATACAAAGACACCACCTTGCTTCCCATATGAGTGGCAGGGATGACCTGGCAGGGTCATGCCCCGAAGTTCCAGGTGAGGTAAAAAAAGCACAGGATACGTTTGTGGGATCAGTCTGATGTATCGTTTCTGTTTCGTGAAAGCCTAGGGAAGGATGCATTGATGCCGTGGGACTGGTGCCACTTTAGAGCTGAGATTATAAAAGGTGCTGCATTTCAGTGCAATTCCCCAAGTTGCTTTCATCACCAAATTAAAAAAGTGTTGCTTTCTCCAGTGCGGTGGGAACAGGAGCTCACATGTCGATTCCAGCTACACCTCAAGGTAGCAGTTAGCACATGCTTAACTTCAAATGCATGCTTAAATCCCACCAACCAGCTATTAAATGTCACATGAATTCCAGAGATGTAACAACAAAAAAACCTCCCAAAACAAAACAAGAAAATCCCCAGAAAATACTACACTCCATTTTGCGCTCCTGAGAGATGCAGGGTTCACACTACATGTTACAGTCCATACGTCACCCAGTGAGCTCGCCAGACTCTAGCCGGGAAGCCACAACATTCGTCCCCTGCTACCCTGAGGTGGTGACACGGTGGGGACAGCCAGCGGCGGGTCGGGCTGAGCCCACCTGCGAACGCCCCACCTGCAGCAGCCGGGAGAAGCGCTCGGCTCTGCACCAAATGGCAGCAGCCTGTGATTACCAGGCTGCTCCCTACAAGAAACAATCCCGACTGCCCGGATCTTGCTGATGAAAAGACATATTTAAAAATGAAGTGTTTTCTAGCAAGGGAAACAGGGCTTGAACAATAATACTCCCACTGGATATTTTCCAAGGCAGCTGAATATTCCCAGTAAGCCCTACAAGAGTTAACGGAAGAACATTGCCCCTGTTATTCTAGGAACTAAAAATGCTGGAGCATATTTACGAGTGGCCAGAATTCATTTTCCCCTCAGTGAAGGGAAACGTCAACAAACATCAGGAACACTTGTGGTTCCACTTGGCAGTATTTATCAGATATTGGGCTTAAATCCTCTAGAATGAAACTTTCAAAGTTAAGTTAATCTACAAAGCCTGTAAGCTACAAAGAGAAAGCCTGCTCCTAAACAAAACAGCAGCAGAAGCTGACACCGAGCTCTGCAGGCACGGTACGAGGTCTCCGGGGCAGGTGTTGCTACAAGAGACCAGGAAGCGCAAGACTGAAAACTGAGAGATCACGGGGACAGTTTTTCTAGGGAATTAAGGCACTCCAAGGTACAGACAGGTACATAATAGGATTTTCCCAAAGTGCCTAAATGAACCATAGACCTGATTATCCTCTCAGTGGGAATCACAGGTAGATGTTCAACCCAACAGAAAACTTCCTTCTCATCATTCCACTTGGCAAAACGTTCGGGCACCTCACTATCTTCCAAAATCCTATATCTTGCATACAGCTAGATACGTAAAAGTAAATATGCCAATGCCTTGATTTGCACACTGCTGAGATAGCATCAGTTGCTGGTACTGAGCAGGTAAGAAACTGAAAGCCGCCTGCCTGAAGCCTGATCTGAGCTAACTGGCTTTGTAAACTCTGGCATCAAGTAGTAAAAGCAGTCTCGAGACTGTAAAACAGGGTTGTAGCCACTGCAGTAGGGACCACTTCTGTCGGGCCCATTCGTACCTCTAGGAGAGCGATTCAGATGCTTGGGGAACATGAGACACGTTGTGGGGGTAGCGGGTGTGACACAGGGTCCCTTGGGAGCTTTCTGCCCTGCCAGGGCAGCGGCTGGAGGCTACGTGGTGAAAACTGGAAGTCAAAGGGCACTAAAGAACTACATTTAAGTAACAGAAGCTTACCCACTGTTTTTTAAACCTCAGTGAGCATATTATACATACAGGTACTCAAACAGAGGGTTATTGGCACAATGGTAATTTTCTGTCCTTCCAAAGGCATTTATTTACCTTCTTGACTTTTAAATAAGCTCTCCTTAGGAAGAAAAAAAATACCAATAAATGGTTCACACTACACTTGACATTAACATCTTTTTGACAGTCTCCACAGTAAGCCTAACTACTAACACGAGTGTTAAAACAAAACAACTGATCCATACACACAGAATAGGCCTGTTGGTGAACAAGGCCCAAATATATTCAATGGCACATCACAGCTGCTAATTATTGTTGTAACATATAACTGTTTAAAGAATAAAAATTATATGCTATCTTTCTTCTGCACATTCTTGGAACTAGTTGTAATGATGTAAACTACTTAGATTTATTGTTTCGCTTTGACGTTGAATATGCAATTTGTTCTTCATGCCAAGAAAAAGAAATAAATCACTACAGGAACAATGATTTCTACAACAATATGATTTATAGTTTCAGATCTGTCACTTCATACAGAAGTTCTGCAATTATTTTCCTTCATAATGAATGAGTTTCCTTCAGCAAGACAAAAGGCTAAAAAAAAAAAAATCAGTCACATGAGGTTTGTTTCAAAAAATTGTTTCTTCATCTTCATCTTTCCTTCCTCTCTATCTGTACTGGATCTCCTAATCGTGCTTTTCCCACACATTTCAAGAAGCATTGCTAATTTGTAAGTGGGAATGCAGAACAAATCAGGAACGGCTGGACAAAGCTGAGACTATGTGTATATAGCAGCAGACAACTCTGGGTAGTAAGGTAGGTACGGGTAATAGTTTCCCCAACCATTGCACAGCTATCTGTACTTCTAGTAGCGCTAGCATTACTCGACAAATGAGACAGACGTTCTTCCTTCTTTTTGGCCCTCCACTGTGTTTTCCAAGATTGAATTTAATGGTTACCTGCAATTTACATCACACAGGCAACTACGGGGCTCTGTTTTGGGGTGATGTTATCAACCTAAGTAACTGGCTGTGTGTCTCTCACTCTGCTATCAATATCCACAGCTTTCTTGGGGCCAGCTTACCAAGCAAGCTATTTCTTAAAAAGCCTCATTTAGAAGTAGACATAAAGATAGTTTGTGAAGTATGGGGATAAATCTCTTTCCCTTGCTCTCAGTTAAGGAACTCTATTCTATGTATTGCTCTCCAATTTGGGTATTGGACTCTGCCTCACCAAAGGCTGCTCTGTCAGACACTGGTCAACCAATGGGTAGGGAGAGTACCTCATGAAACACTAGTAATTTTTAAATTCTTTAGCATCAAAGGTAAAAAGGGACTACGTTTGTTCACTATGCTTTTGATTTGGTCCACTTGTATTATAATAGCAACCTGTATTCTCAATAGCAAACGCACTCCTTGAGCTACATATCACTTGTCAGCTGACAGTGAACTGCGTGTTGTTGTTTTCAGTGGCCACTATCCACATGCCAATGCTTGTACCGCAGGAATTACCAGGTGATACCTATCACAAAGTGCATATATTTGTACCAATGACTACTACAGCCAGCTTAGTCTGTGTACAGAGACCAGTTTCTTTTCATTCTGGTCCAAACGACCAAGTGAATCAAAGCAAGAATGGCAGCTGCTCTGAGCACCGTAATCCCACTGGGGAAGCCAAGGAACACAGGGAAGAGAACGACTCCACAGAAAACATTTAATACATCGAGAAACAGAAGACAGACAAGTATGTAATGAACTCCTTTCACATCCACCATTCAGACAGAACATACCTCCTTGGCCATGTCAGTGTATTTCTGCTTTTCTTTTGGATCTAGAACTGCCCACCAGTCTGCCAAGATCTTGGTTGCGCCACGATTATCGAGGCGAGGGTGTTCTTTTCGCACAAGAGAGCGATGGCGTTTGCAGAACAAGAGAAATGCATTCATTGGTCGGCGAGCTCGTTGCTCTGACGACTCGTCATCTTCAGTTTCATCAGCATCCTGCTCTAAACCATCAGTGCCAAGGAGTGGCACCTAGCAGAAACAAACGGGAAGGAGTGCAAACTCAGTTATCCACGCTTCTCATGGAGACCGAGAGTCTGTGCATGCTGTGTGTGAAAGAGAGAGGTGCACAGCTGCCTCCAAAGGCCATCTGTTCTGTCCAGAATACTTGGGAGTTCTACATCAAACCTCCTCACCTGACGGTCCAAGGTTCACTCACGTTCTCTACAAGACTTAAACTCCGACTTGCAAGTGGAGCAGATTTCTAAGCTGAGGACCATTCTCTAGTAACAGTCCTAAAGAGGCTGGAGGGAGGAGATCCTTCATACACCCTTCCTACAAACTAGAAATCATCTCAGCGGGTAGCACAGCTACCTTGGACCTCAATCACTTTGTTTGCAACTACAAAGTGCATAGCATGGAAAGCATGAAGGTAACGGTTGTGCCCCCATCTCCTGCTGTTTATTACTCAGCCTGTGAGCTGTGCTGCAGTGCAGCCACTGCACAGCTGCCCAGCTGGAGCCAGAGGGCAAATCTCAACAGAATACGCTGCCAAAATATGCTCTGCCCACCCACAGACCAGCCTATCATTCCTGCAAGGGACGCACCACAGAAAACTAGTTCTGAGTGAAACTTATTACTGTACGAGTCAGAAAACCGGCCCCTGCCTAACAGCAATGTGGCTGTTCTATGCCGCATTCCAGCAAGTGACCTGTAAGGTCAACAGAAAGCACTGTCAGAGTATCAGGCTCCTCCGTGTTGCTCCTTATCTTTGTCAAGGTCACTCTTCCTTATCAGTACGTGACTCAAGGCAGCCTCCTCAGCACTGACCTCTCCCTTCCTGCCTTAGCAAAGCATTAAGGAGATGCAGACAGAAACATTATCCACATGATGGAAACATCATGTCTCCAAAACCCATCAACTCCCATTCCCACTTCATGTTACAGAGAATGAGTCTAATTGTGCATTTGTGAGGTGCCACATTGTGGGATCCTTACGAAAAAAGGGTAAGGCCAGCATTATTAAACAATACCAAAATACTAAGCATCAAAAGGGAGAGAGATTATTCCACCTGTGCTCTCAGTATTTTTGAGGATAAGTTGAATTTGACATGCAAAGACAGTAAAAATTGTACACAGCTTTTTCTTCTTTTTCTCTTTTAATCTTCTATTTCTTTTTTTAAAGATTAAAAAAATACAAAGTATTAGCTTGGTATGACCTCAAAGCCACTAGATGCAGCTATTAATCACAGGCTAACTTCTTCTCTAAAATGAACAATTAAAAAAAAACCGGTGTCAAAAACCCATGTTACCCTCTTACAGTCTAACTCTGAAAACCAGAGTTTTGTCTGAGATTTTAAAAGCGTGGTTGATAACTCACTTTTGTGGTGTTATCTGCTATTTACCTGTATAGCCTTATGGGCACAGCGTCACTCCTTTTAACTGGCTGAATTTGTTCACAGAAGAGAACAGCAAGAAGCAAACAAAAACACAACTATGGAGAATCACCATTAACCTTCTACAGTCAAAGCATCCACTGAAGACTACCTTATCAATATCTTCCTCTTCTTCTTCTTCCTCTTCCTCTTCAGAGAAGTCAAGAAGTTTCTTGGCAAGCAGGGGATGCCACTGAAGACACTTTCTTTTTGGTCGCTTCCCAGTTCCTTCTCCTTCTGTCGAATGATCCTTATTCCTACTACTGCCTTTCATTACTGTGACCTGTCATGGAAAAATATTTGTAAGTTCACAACAAACCCTTAAGCACAAGCAACCATCATCTAGATACTTAAACCAGTGACAAATACATGGGGCACTAATGCAAGACTCCCAGACGTCTTTTGGCAAGGTAACAGACAGAGGTTTATTCCAATTATCATTATGGAGTATCTTTTCCAATCTTAACATTTCCACCTAATTCCCAGATTAACTAGCAATATACAATTTTAGAGCACAAAGCAAGGGCACTAGCTAGTCCAGCTCTTGAATGTGCTCCTGTCTGAAGGACAGCAGAAAAAGCCTTCACAATTCACCGGTCAAGTGGGTGACAGACTCCACAGCTCTTCCACACCTGTGTCCACTGTAGTTTTGCACATTTTGCCACTGAAAATGTTAGGACACCTCTCTTCTGAGCAGTGGAACATATCGCCAGCCAATCATCTGCTAATCCTGCACTTACACAGAGCAATGTTGATGCAGAACCCCATGACACTATGAGCTAGGATTTCCCAAGCGCCATTAAAAAGTGCAACAGGGAAATCTGACTCCCTGCCTAAAAAAGTGAATTTTAATACATCAATTTGAAACAACCAGAAGCAGCTACCCTGACACTTCCAAAGTACTCATCAACAAGAGCCCATGCACAGCAAACAAACCAAACCATCTGCTGAACCAAGTGCATGCAGAAGCTACACATACTTACACATCTACCTTGCATGTGTGTGTCTTCCTCTAAAAAATACCTCAGAACTACCTCCTGGTAAAAAGACATGCTTAACACATGCTAACTACCAATTTAAGGAATGGCTTAAAGATCTGCTACCCAAGTAAGGGCTGAATAGCTGAATAAATAAATAAATAAAAGCAGCACATCACATTTGAGTATTGAAGCCCACAGGAAGCACGCGCTGCCGGCACACAGTCTGGTCCCTTGCAGCCTTCTGTTTACACTGTGTAACGTCAATGAATATCCTGACAGGAACGTGACTGGCTTTCCAAGAGCACAACGCAAACATCAAAACAAACTGGAGAGTAGTCAGCCAGCTAGATCTTTACAGAGCAGACAAAAGTTGATAAAGTCTTACAGGGACTTTTCACCAGCAGGATAAAGAAGATGGGCTTAGTTCTAGTCCTGCAGGTGAAGCCAGGAGAAGCTCTGTTTAACTCTAAGATGGGCATCAAAAGAGATAGTGCTCCATAACTGCAAGGCCACACTGCATTTTAGGATGCTGCTTTCTGGAGGATGCCTGCTAGAGCACTGACGTTTCAGCCTACAGTGGCAGAAAAAAAAAAAAGCTGTGACACTTACACTGGTTGCCCAGGCCCTGGTGCCACTGTGAGAGTGAGCCTCACCAGAACCATCTCACACAGCAGCACTCAGGAGCTACAGCCTGTACAGCTCCGGCCCATCTCTTTCATACGTGTTTCTTGTTGGTTACCTCACTCAAGGGCATTTTGGCAATATGCCCTCATTTGCACCAGAAATGTGGTGACCCCGCAGACTCCAACAGCACAGAAAGCTGAAGGACCTTCAGACACTGCTTGCTGGAGGGAACAACTGAATCCTGAAGGAAGTAGGTTCAGAAATTGTAACCTACATTTAAAAATCGCATTTTCCTGGATGAGTATTAGATTTTGTTAGTTCCCCCCAGCTCGTCAGCAGTACCTGGCCCCCCACCAGTCAAGGATGCCCTGTAACTTTGTAGCAGCTTGCCCTTAAGTTCCACAGTTTTCTGTCCCCATCACACCACTTCTGCCTGGAGCACATTTAAACTTTGATTTCACAGCACCCGCTCCTCTATTCATTTTCTGTAACCAACTCCTGTCTTTTCAGTGAGTATCATATAGAACATAATCACACACCATTTCATCTAAATCTTTGTCCCTGACTTGCCAAGTGGATCTAAATACACAGAAACAAACACCTCTGGCTTTAAAAGCACATTAAAGTGTGGAAAAAATCAAGCCGCAATCCAGTATCACGAAATGCAAGTTTGACTTTGTTTCTGTCCCCCCCCACCTCCACCATGTACCACACTGCATCACGCTTTCCATCTGTCTCTTTCTAAATTGCTGAACCGCCATTTGCTTTTGTTTGCGGTATTTTCGGACACAAATTGACAAAGTAGCTGAATTACTGTTCAAGCAGGAACTTCAGTTCTGGTGGGTAGTAGAGATTCATTAGGTCCCAGTTTGCTAAATGACAGAGACCTGCCTATCACTGTAGTCAATAAAGTACACGGGCTATTTCTGAGCAGGATAAATGCGCTAGAAGTACAACGGGGAGTCAGCTACTCCAGCCCTTATCACTGACTTTACTAGCTGAGCTAATCATATGGCTTCTGTCTACTGTCAGACCTAAGTAAGTTGAGATTACTGGCAGCCTTCTGCCTTGTTAGTGTGAAAGTGATGTTTGAAGGGTGCTCCAAGACCCTCCTTTACAAAGCTCAGCTGAAGTCTCCAGGCTATGTCAACAACAGCATCGCCTTCAGCTGGCACCTCTCTGCCTACTGCCCTTTGAAAGATGAGCAAGAGAAAACTTCACAGGACTAAGTGACCTCACGGTGTATTTACATGTGTTCTCCATGATCCCTGAGGCCCTGCCTACGCTCCATGCTGAGCTTGGCAAGGCAGCACAGAGCCTAGGCACTGGTAACCTTGCAAACCCCAAAGGGGCTCTCAGTGTGTTACGTCTCTTTACTACTGCCCAGATCAATTTTTGTTTTGCATGCATGAAGGGCTACGTACTGAACACCCAGTTACCCCTAAAATAAACTAACCAAAGCTCACTGCACAGTAGTGCTGAAATAGAAAACGTATGCTCAGCTCCAGGAATTCAAGTGATGTTCATTAGGTTGTTTTCTTAAATTGTGAACCATTTTACCTTAGTCATCACCCTGAGCAGCAGTTCTACTATAAAGAGGCTTTTTAGCAAGATGGGTCATCACTGTGTCAGCTGCACAAGCATTTAGGAGATCTAAGACAGAGTAAGTCAGGTCCTGGCTGTTACACAGGCACCATTTAGCACAGAAAGACATACAGTCACTCGGAGTGAATCTCTGCAATTATCAACAGCAAAAAATCTCCTGATTTCACCCCACTGATGGAAGGACTGAGGTCACAGACTGACTTCAAACTTTACTTTTATGGCATGGCCTGGAAGCCCCCTGTCCCTTAAGCATGTCAAGCTATATATTCTATCCCCTATGCCCTCTCTTCTTTCCTGTAAAACAGGGGGTCATTCATAACATGAACAGATAAACTATTTCAGCCCCTATTTAAAATACTTCTGTGTTTCCAAATCCTTTTCCCCCATGTTTTGCTTATTTAAGTCCTCCTAAGTCTTGACGTACATTTCTGAGACTTTTTTGGTGTTCACATTTTGCTGATGCCTCTCTCAGTCATAAGTAGGACTGGCATCATGAAAAATGTTCTAATTCTCTATTACATCACACAAGACTTTTCTTAAAATTGATGCTGACAGTGTGATGAACTTGTCTTCCTTTGGATTGCTTCATCTTCCATATTACTACACCCACACTTCATGGGCATTTCTGTCACAATTGTTGATATAGTCACATATAATTACATAATTATGAGAGAGGCTGTCCCATTAAAAAAAAATCCAGTCAAACGCAAAACACAGCTAACATGGCCACTTCCATTTAGTTTTTGTTCAGAAGATTTTGGCAAGACATAGCGTAACTACTTAGACAAGACACTCCATGGTCAGGTGAAAACGTGTATGATTAAATGACAGCACAAGTTTTACTGGCATTCTTTATTTGTTGAATGGCAAAACATCAACAGAATCCATTTAGCAGACTCTTCAGGTTCTATTTATTTATCTGATTTATTTTTCCTCTCCACGTATCATCCATAGCATGTTAGTTGCTTGTTTTGTATGGGAGACAGGAAGCTGGCAGACAGAATCAAGCAAAAATACCAGCTCCGGCTCTCTCTCTCAGGGATCCCACAGTGCTGGCAAGCATCCCTACCAGCAAGCTTTTCAAAAGAGACCTGGACTTGCACCCTGCAAGAACTGAAGCATGTGCTTAAGCTTGGCAATTAAATAGTTCCATAGAAAGTCACAGAACAAGTCATGAGCAGTCTCTGCAGGATCCGGTGCTTAAAAGTATACAAGACACACAGCATCCAAAGTTCGCGGTAACTGGAATTTATGAACTTTATCACCAAAAAAAGCAATTTCTTTTACAGCAGCAGTAAAAATATCATGTATCTTTTAAGGCAGATGGCTTTTAAGGCAAGAGGCTTTTAGAAGTTAGCAAGAAGAAAAACAATTAAAACCAGAAAACAAGATTTTACAAGATATTTCTCAGCTTAAGGATGACAACAAAAGTGACAGACTCTAGGGAGAAAGTAGGAATATTCCAACAAGACAAGACAAAAGTATGGACAGTTTTGCTTAAAATTAGCCACACACACCTTTACAACATCACCTGAGGATACCTGTCAAGGCTGACATTCATCATCCACTGACAGCAAGAGATACCTTCAGGGTGATGTTCTACATCTACTTTTAGTGTAGATACAGATTAAATGTTACAGAGATATTACACCAGTAAAAAAAATTAACAATTTTTTTCCTTTTCTTTTTGTGTTGGCTGTATTATTCCCTTTCTGATCCTGGAATTATTAAGCAAAGAATTACAGTTTTCTTGAATGTCTTGTATCTATGTATACCTAATAGGGCTTCAGAGAAAAAAAAAAAAAACACACAAAACGATTCCTTAGGAAAAGAGCTGGATGGTGGAGGGGAGTGGGGAAGAAGAATGATTGTTTAGCTTTTTACAGCGTACGTTTCTCTATCAATTACACAACTGAATGTAAGTCTTCATTTTTTGAGTGTTCATTAATAAGTGTTTGATTACCTTCATTAAGTTTTGTTTTCCTCCTATCTTCCTCTGTTATTTACAAAACCTGACATAGACAGGTGACCAACTTCTGTGGTCCTTATTTTGGGACTATCTCACTCCATGGTTGATCTGCCACTGAGAATGCCACTAGTGCTTGTGCTGAACAATCTGCACTCACCAGGCGTTCCTCAAACTGTGCCCACAAACACCCAAATCCTTATAAAGGTCTTTAAAAGTAAATAAGCGCTGTAAGGCATATGTCAATATAGGCTAGAAAGAAATCCAAGACCTGCAAAAGCAGAATCCCAGAGATGTGAACTGTGACTATGGTGCAGTCCCTGTTGGAAGGTTCTCTGTGGAAGAATGTCTGAACTTCAGCAACACTCATTTCCATGAGGATAGTGGAAATGAATTTCTGTTTTCCTGCTACATTAAAACCACATTTCCTGGAGTCCAGCTGGGCCCTCAGCTGATGTCATGCAGATTACTGGTAGAAAGAAGCAAAGCAAAAATTTCATGTGGGTTTTCCACGCTTTCTGCTCTGTTTTATACTATCTAAATTCTCTACTACCCTACAAACACAAATACGAAAAAGAGAAAAGAGGACTGAACTATGACACTATGGCTTGGTGTTTTGGGTGCTACCCAGTTAGTGAACTGAGCTGTTTCAACAAAGAAGCAGGAGACTGGGAAAAGAATTCATGTTCTCACAGGTCTAGTGGGCTGAAGAGCTATTTGGATTTTCAAATAAAAGCAAAAGGAGATTGCTGGCAGTAAAATACATCTACATGAATACAAACAGTTTTTTTAAAAAATAAATTTCTTTCAGCTCTGGAATAATTGAACCAGAATATTTCTATAATGAAGGACAAGAACTAGTTGACACTAATTACTGACCAGTCAGTGAATATATTCTTTATCATCTCGCAGTGGAAAGCCATTATAATGAGCTTTCTAACTTTCGGAGATGTGAGGATTTAATGGGGGACATGCTGAGACTCAATGGAATCCTGTTTGCTAGAAGAGGTTCAAGATAGACTGTCACCACACGAAACGCTTAGCAACACAGCAACAAGTCTCACTTAATTTTTAATGACATGCTCTTCCATCTTCATAAATGATTTTAAGCTATTCCTTACTCTCTTAAACTCAGATCCGAGTTGCTTCCTTTCTTTGTTCTCTAATACATAAAACTAAACCCCAAGATCATCAAAACAATGTCAACTGCACTTAGTTCAAATTTTTTTTTTGAAGTAAATCTTTCACATCTACCAAAGAGGAATAAAAGCAACTTATTATAAAAATCAGCAGATTTTATACTTTAGCTCTACTCTCTCTCTGCCCATTCACACATGCACAAAATATAAGATGTTATCTGGGTTTTTTTAAAGCAGAGTACTAAATCAGGTTTTGTCTAGTACGAAAAGCACTTTATGTTTCACAACTGTACTCACTATTACCATGATATCAGGATGCTTCAATTTAAAAAAAAAAAGGGGGGGGTGGTGGTGGGAATAACTTTGTTAGTAGTGTTCACTTGCCTTTTTATGTGCCTATGATTTAGTTTTGCTTTTGGTTAATGCAGTCATAGTCAATTCTTCAGAGCTATCCGTCAGAATAGTTGTAAAGGCATTTCAAGGGCTAGCTCTCTCCAAATCTGCTTTCAAAATGGAAACCACATGCAGACAGCAAGTGCACAGAATGGCACAAGAAAACCTCACACCAAGACAACCTCACACATTTTGCCTATTCTGTGCGATGAATACTCTGCCCTGACCTTGTGTCACCATTTCAGGCAACTGTGTCTTAAAACCATGTGGTTTTAGGGACTGGGTTTCATGGTGGACTTGGCAGTGTTAGGTTAACAGTTGGACTCTATGATCTTAGGGGTCTTTTCCAACCTAAATGATTTGACGATTCCGAAAGATACTAAACAAACATGAATCTTTCCATGAGACTTAAGCATAATAAAATAAATTAAGCTTGAAAAGTTAGGAAGAGATATGTAATCTATTGTAAAGTCTTTTAATGATGGCTGATTTTAAATAACAATTTCTTGCTTCCTTTCCTTTCCAGTTCTCTTTTTTTTCCCTCTTCATTTGCAGAAGACTACATAAAGAAATAAAACACTATTTTACTTTGCAGGTAGCTCTTCAGCCTTTAGCAACATCCTCATTAAAATAAGTGAAAGACAGGCAAACCCTGCCTGCTACAAAATTGTCCTCAAAAGACACTTAGGAACTGGATCCTATCATTACAGTACACAAGAAAACTGATTAGGAAATTAAAAGGACAAAACTTAACATAGATGTTGACCCCTGGGTTTTCCTTACACCCCTGACAGAGAGCAAACACACCTGACTTGGCCCTACTCAGCCAAGTATTTCAACCAACACTTGGCCTGAAATTCAGTATGTAACCCAAACTTTGGAGTGCTACATTAGCTACAGTACCAGAAACCCAAGTTAAGAGTGTATCACACCTAGGCTGCCAGCAAGCGCTTGTTGTTGTCAGCAAGGTAAACTACTTGTCAAACTACAACTTGGTAGCTGTAGTCTTGAAAACACACTCAAAAAAAAAAAAAAAAAAAGAACTA
>Ga0065711_1046109_pt1 | contig 13081 bp, 8 predicted proteins | sample Hoacrofraction12_FD_59098 | JGI IMG/M metagenome (GOLD analysis project Ga0065711, IMG submission 59098) | Hoatzin crop microbial communities from Cojedes, Venezuela - Epithelial fraction 12 v2 (version 2) | ecosystem: Host-associated > Birds > Digestive system > Esophagus > Crop | place... | reverse complement strand
GGCTCAGCCTTGGCCAGCGGCGGGTCCGTCTTAGAGCCGGCTGGCACTGGCTTTATCAGACATGGGGGAAGCTTCTCGCAGCTTCTCACAGAAGCCACCCTTATAGTCCCCCTCCCACTACCAAAACCTTGCCACACAGACCCAGAACACCTATGTATTTATTTAGTTTGTGAGAATTTTAGAACTGTCTATCAGAAAATCGGTTGTGTTATCTAGTTGATTAGATGTGTAAATGAGCACATATTCACAGCAGGAAAGGTAGATACTTTTAACAAACAGTGCTCCTTTATTACTCCTTTTGTAACAAAAAAGGAATTTTATTGCTTTTCACACGCACAACCTTTTCTTTAATATATGTTTCTCATGTGAATTTTAAGCTTGGGAAGAACTTAATGTCACAAAATTTTGAAATCTTCCATTTCAAGAGAGAGAAAAGCTTCTTTGGCTATGCTTCTACACAAAGCACAGCTTTTGAAACTAGTTTTCATTTCCCCGGTTCCAAATCAGTAGCCTCTGGACTTTCATGTTTGTTCTAATAGATATTCTGACATAGGAGTTGACTGATGTCTGACCTGAAGTGGTTCACAGCCGTGCAACTACCGTTACGATATACGATGAGGGACAGAACATGCTGTGCTTGGCAGTGTTAACGGGAAAGCTGCAATGTAATCAGCCCCACTGCCTGCACACATTCCATTGTACCATCTTTGCTAATTACTGGTACTACTCTTCACATGGTAAGAAAATGAAAAACAATGTGTTAGGTAATATCTATTTGGCTAATGAACAAAATGGAAATTGCATTAATCAGATGCGTCTGAAGTTTCTGCTTCTTTACTGACAACATATGGCAGATATTTCAGAGGGCAACAGGGAATGTGTGCACACACTTTGTGTCACCTTTGAGGTTTAAGTGAATTATTTTACTGGCTAGAACATGCTAATCGGAGGGACTGAGGAAAGAAAAAAATAGGAGTGCTCTGAATGGAAAGATCTAATGAATAAGATTTTATGCTAGCAAGAATCAGGTATAGAGTGCAGTATCTAAAAAGGGGGAAATGGGTACAATGAAACTGAACTTCTGAAGAGAAAAATACCACTTTAAAAACAAAATGGGTATTGGCAGTTAAAGTTTCTGTCTGTCATGAAATCTGCACTATGCAACATACATTCCTATAGCATAAGGATTTGGCAATGAATTAATTGTATTTTTTGCCAGCTTACTTGCAGACCTGTGAACTGCTAATATTGACTATCTGAAATAGAGGTGTTGCAGATGGCTGCATGCAGACAAAATACAAGCGCCTTTGCACTGAGAAGTATACGATCTAAATAGCGCCTCTCAATAAAGAAAACATGGTTACGCTCTTCCAGCATAATTTGCACAAAAAATTGTTCAATCTTGAACATTTCTTGTGGAGATTTTTCATTTCTTCTTTCTGCTTGTTGAGATACAGATTTGTATGTCCCCCTAGCATGTGTTAAGCACAGATAGCTCACAGTTGCCTAGTCACCTAGGTATTTCTCTTAACATTTTTGCCTAGGCTTGTCTTCACTCATTCAAATGATCAAAAGAATCAGTCAAGGGGGCAGAAACTCAGGTAAAATCAGTCTAGCTTTGCAGAAAGCAGACTCAATTCTGTGAGAGATTCTGGACCTCACGAGGTGGGGTAAATGTAGTGGTTAATTTCACAAAAGGCCTGACTTCTAGAAAGAAGATTCTAATACCAAGGGAAAGATTAGACAACAGCTGCTGCTATAGCATTACATTTGCTTAAGAAAAGATAAGTGGCCTCTAGACATATTACAGCCATGTTGCACACCCGTAGAAAGTAAAACTCCAGTCTCTTGTACTTTTTACTGCAGAATAAACTTTCTAAATTTAAACTTGGAAAATGTTAATTGCCAACATTTTGAATCTGATTTAGCTGTGAACTTTCAGTGAAAGAGAGATCGCAGCCCTTACTCCATATGCACATTCCTTCCTTATCATTGGCAGTTAAACTGGGGTTGATGAACCTATTGAGTGGACTGGGTTAGCAAGGAGATCCAATCAAAATCAGCTCCTTTCATCCACGGTTAATTTTCCATTGCATGATTTGACATTACCTTAATTTAGCCAACATATTCTTCTGTCGTATAAATGTTTGATGGAATGCAAGACAGAACATCTGTCCTGGTTAAACAACACGTGATAATTTCTGTGTGCTTACACTGTTGTAATTGAACTGAATGAAATTAAAAGGACCCTCTTTTGGGACTAGAGGACCCTGTCCCACACATTTATAAAATTCTTTTAAATGATTTGTTTCACACTCTTCTATGCACACTTTTAAGTCACTTGACTGTGCCATGTACCTTTCCCTTCCTAATAGTAGATTCTCACCTGGCAGCGACTGACTCCACCCCATACTGCTTTCCAGTAGCTGAATCTCTGAGACAACATCCTCTATCCCCCACTATGCCCTCTGACACATCTGGTAGGTGTAGAGCTCCAGTAGTCTCTTAGCACAGTTTCCTATATACCTGCAATCAGGATTGCAAGCCAAAACCCGCTCAAACTCAGTTAGCTTTTCATTGACCACAGCGGAGTTTTGATAAAAGAACTTCCACAGAATTTGCTTTTCAGAGTGTTTTCTCTGTCTGCTGAGTATTCTGGGTACACCTGAATGAAATTCTATGGTTCGGCTTAATTTGCCATAAAACCCCAAACCGCAACAAAAAACTGTTGAGTATCACAGAAATCTTTTGCAGTATAGCTTTCAATGGATTTTGTGGCCTTCATTCTCTTTTTACCACTAGATTGAAAATGCTAAAAATTTTGTTTAAATTACTTTTTCCTATTCCCATTGTTCTTCTGATATCTTTCACATTTGCAAGAAAATTCAAATCAAATCTAAACAGAAAAAGTTGAAGTCAAGCAAAACATTCTTTTATTTTCACTAAAAGAAATCTATTTATTTTCTCAAATTGAAAATGAAAAACAAAAGCACTTTCAGTTCCTTCTCTTTTTTTCCTTGTTGGAATTGATACTAAATTGAGACTTCAATGATTCGTACAGCTCGAGGCTTAAGTCATTTCTTGTGAAGCTTTTATGTTCATTAGGACACATTAGTTCTCTAGTGTATGCTAATCCTTCTGCTGTCACTTCTGTGAAAGAAAATCTCTTATCTTCAATCTTCCTGGAACAGCACGATAATCTGTCTGTCATCAGCCCTGCATACCAAGTGCTGTACACTTGCAAATGCATTTCTGAGCTAGTTACAGCAGTAGTTAAGACATACGCATTCAGTCACCAGAGGAAAGGCTTTCTTCTCAAAATAGTCTTTTTTCTTCTGTTGGAGTCTTTTTTGACATATTTTACTTTGAATTTTTTCAATGTTAAAAGTGAAGTTTAAAAGGTGTATGTATTTACTTCATTTTAAATAAATGTTTGAAACTATAAATGTCTTTGGATGTTCAGCTACTTGGATGACTGACTGCTTTAAAAATACTAAAATGAACCAGCAAACTTTGTTGGGAGAGTTCTGTTAATATCTTTATACAGTTTGTCCATAAGTTAAGCAAAAATACTCACTTCATAGCAGACTTTGGTTTACACAGTCCGATGCATCTCCTCAGGTGTTTTGGAGAAATAAGAATCTGAATAACTGCAAGTCAAGAGACTGGACATTAGCAGAACATGGGAGCTGGCAAACTGTGTGAGATACAGATAACAGAAGATGCCGCTAATAGAAATCTGGAAGCAAATCAAAGAAAAGAAGGATCATCAGATTTGTCTGCAATTAGAGTGAAGAGGCTGCAAGAGTACCTGAAAAATTATTGGAAGAAGAGAGGATAGGACATCTAGTTGTGTTTTTTTCAAAACTCAGAGGAAGAGTGGAATGAGCTGATTGTTTTGGGGGATTTTTTTGATTGTTTTGGCAGGTGGAGGGGGAGGCAGGGAAAACATTAATTGTTTTTATAAGCCTTTTCATCAGTTTCTTGATATCATGCCTTCAACATTTTGATATTTTCCCAGATTTTTGAAAAGTCTGCAATTATCACTTTCCATTAGGAGGGGAAATTTAATAATTCTGGATGTTAGAAGTCTCAACTGAGTTCCAATACATAAGCACAACATATTACAAATATAAAATATAAAAATAGAAATTAATTCATAGAGGTTGCCTGTCACTACTGGCCATTCCATGAAATCCATCCAGGTGTGGTTCCTTGCCTAGTGGGTATTCTGGAGTGTTTTATTACGTTGGTTTCAGAGTTCTGATAGAATTTTAAACCAGCAATGTTTAAACATTGTATTTCTCTTCCCACCCTGCCACCCTCCTCCCTGAAACAAAAAAAAAAAAATCAGAAAAAATCTGAGGAGGGGGAAATCCTCTCAGAAAATTGACCTGGGTGGTCATTCTACTTTTATGTAGCATAGAGAAGTTTTATCTTCAAGATCAGTTGCTCATTTAAATGAAGTATCTTCCCTCAACTGCTACTCTGATATTAATGTCTCTTTTCCCTGTCCACCTCTTTTACATATTGTCAGAAGATACATATTTTTTCTGAAAAATTCACAGAATTTTTCAGATCTGGCTGGCAAGCCAAACCTTCAATTCTATTGTAATGATTAGATGGAAGGCCATATAATTGTCTCTGCTTCAACAAAAACAAATTTTAGAGAGATGGAGTGAGGAAAAAGGCTTGTCTTTAATCAGCTTACCTGTGGAATATTTTTTAAGGCAACCAAGTGCCAATATGAGAAGCAAGGGCTGAGTTGTGTGGTTAATTAAAATTTTAAAATAGGCAGAAATCTCCAGGACATAATCAGTAAATTTCGTTCATATGGAAAGGTCTGAACTAGTGCCCTTTTTCTTCCTCTGTGTCTCACCGCTGTATCTATGCCATTTCTCTTTGCAGAAATGGCTGTCTGAAAAGATCTTTTCCAAGGACTTTTGGTCAAGTTCTTTCCTTCTGTAATATTCTCCTCTGTGGGAGTTCTTCAGCTGAAATATGGGTTGGACTGGGTGCTCTGTGTTTAATAAGCATCTTTGCAGCACAGTTTGCAAAGTGATTTACTATCTGTGATGATGTGTACTTTATTCACTAACTCAGATGTGGTTTACCCCTGCTTAGCCTTATAAAGGAGGAAAGTTTGATCGCCTTATATCCACCTGAAGGCATAACTGAGATGCATGTTAGAGAGCTGCTAGATTTACATGAGTGTAAGGGAGCTCTTCCCAATGCTGTTGTAGGAGAAGAGACTCCATGAAGGTCTGGTCCTTTTTTCAATGAAGAGCAGGTGGAACACAGATGGATGGGTCTGGCACACACCACAAAGTCTGAACCAGTCATTTGTCCATGACATTTTATAAACCTTTGGATGACAAATAGCATGGTCTTACAAAAACACAGATGCACTCCTGGTCTCCTTGAAGTCAATAGGCATTTTTTTATGGACTATTACACCAGTGTTATTCTATGTTTTGGTGTCACTTGAAGGGAAAAAAGTGTTCTTTCTTAAGTGCTTTGTGGTTTCTCCAATAAGAAAAAGTAACATGCTGAAAAAAATTGCAGCTCTTGAGCATAAATGAGAAGCTAGCAAGAATGAACAAAAGAAAAGGGAAATGCAATTTTCAGTGTCCTTGTCTTCTCTAGGAGGCAAAGCCATCTTCATGTAGAGCTGTCCTTGCTTGCTTCAGCTTTTGTAGCTGGGTTGTCTTAGAACTTCTTCATGGTGTATTTTATTTCATGTAGTTTATTAGCAAAGCAAGAAATTTTGTTCAAGCTTAGAGTACTAGAGATAAATATATTTTGTAATTAATTTATATATTAATAGTCTGAAAATGAGTGACATTTACAGTTCTAATGTGTATAATACTTTGCTCTGGGTGGTAAGCCATCACTTCTCTCTTCTATTTCTTTTGTCCTATTTTTCCCTTGAAAATGATTGCTGGAGTCTCATCATTTAGAAGCAAAGAATTCTTCATTATTCTTAGTGTCTTGCAAAAACGCTTTTGCTTTGAAAAGCTTTGTATTCTATGCACTAAAGAGTGTAATTCTTTTAAGTTTTCAGATGTGATTTCCTTTCGTTGCAGAATATCTTTATATGTTACTTTGTGCCTTTATCTTTTTCCTCTCTGCTTTCAGTTATTATGACTTTAGTTATTAGAACCCTGCAATTTCTTCTCATATTTTCTTGAAAATAGTATCTATCTTAATAGCATAGTATAAATGTGTGTCTGTAGCACAAGACACACCACTAATTTGTAATACAGCTATTAACAACATCATAAAAAGCCACTTGTAAGAACAAACTTTCTGCATTGTCTCGGAAAGATTTATTTGTACGTTTCCAGTATGTGGAATTGGGTTTTATATTCTTTAACTAGAAAGCATTATGTTAATAATAAAATTTTTAAAATGTTATTTAGAAATCTGTCATTTGAACTTTCCTGCTGCACATACAGTATGAGTTACCCTCTCTTAGATCCCAAAGTAATGTTCAAAGTTCATGTGTAACTCCAATATTTACTCTCAACTCAAAAACAATTTGAATTGAGCATTAATTAGTAGAATGTCTTTTCCCAGAGTCAGAGAAAGAGCAACAAAGGATTTCAGTCCTATCCATTCAACTTCTTCCTCTCCTCCATATTGGGAGAATGGGAATGGGAGGCTGTGTTGACAATGACAGCTGACAATCAGGGGACTGACAAGTCTATAGTGACCTTAACAATTCTCTCTGTATGCTACTGGCTGTAAGGCACTGTTAAGTGTTGTAAGGCCTATAGGTACTCCACTGGAACACTTTTTCTACAAGCTAACATTAGACGATTGCATGTCTTCTCTGTGATCCTTCACACAGTGATTCATTTAGTTGCTTCTTTTCATCCTATCCAATTCTTTTTCCCAATGACCGAAGAGGCAAGCCAAATGGATTCACTGGCTGTGGTTCAACACAGGTAACACAGAAATGAGTCCTAAAAGAGTTTTACTGTTATCAGAGGATCTATGAGCACATACCAAGTAAATGTTTCATGCCTCAGTAATTATATGGAAAAGAATATGTGGATATATCTCATGGATTTCATTAAACACCAAAGCAATTTCTCCTTTCCACTTCTTGAGTACAAACCAGATTCTGAACAGGTGCATTATGTTATGTTTACTACACATAAGTGTTTAAATAATTTATATTCCATTTTGTAATACCAGTGAAGTCTTCTGTTGGGAATTGGTTAATATAAATAAAGATACAATGTGGCATTCCTCCTCCTCCCCCCTTTTATACTAAAAGCAACTTAGCAGCAATTAAAGCTTACCTTCCTGAGACAAATCTAAATCCACATGAAAATTAGGTATGGCCCTTAGGTTATGACAGTTTAACTGTACAGCCCATTATTGTGCTTAAGGGTAGCCTATTTACAACACTCATTATTTCTTTTTGTAATCTGACATCATGTTTCTATCACTTACTCTTTCTCTGCTGCATAGTTCTGTGGATTCTCATGTCGATTCCATTTTATTGCCTATAACAACTAATCTTTTAGTTGCTCTAGACTAATTTTCAGTAAATTTTGTAGTCCTGTTCATTCATTTCCCCCAGATACTGGAGATCGTTAACAGGTTTGCTGATAGCTGAATTCTAAATAGTGGGTATAGCAAGTGCCTGGATGCATTGACTATGTAACGCACCACCACACTGCATACCAGTATGTCCACGCAGGTGAGTATTGTATCTTATCATCACTATTTGCGTATGTATTTATTGAAATCATGTACGCTTTTTATACTCTGTGTAACTTGTAAATGAGCTACATGCATCTCTTCATTGTAGTACACTCTATGCTAACCTTAAAAGTTTTGACTGACTTGCCTAAACAGACTGTAAGAACTCGGGGGGTCAGTTTTCCTTCCCTGTCATAGAGGATTCAAAGTGCTTCCCCACAACACACATATATCTTACTAATGAGTCCAGAATTACCTCAGCAGGGATTTACTCCCAAGGTCACTAAACCGTATTTATGCCACCGCTTGTTTCTACGAATGCTACTGCAGTTCTTAGAAAACAACTTAAATTTATTCTCAGTACTCAGCTGGGACATCAGCAGTAGCAACTGACGTAACTATCTGTCTATCTCAGGGTCACTTTTGGGGGCTTCTTTTTGCCATGAAATGAAAGGCTCTGAAGACTGCCATATAAAACTTCCACGTATAAAGCTGTCATTTTTCACGTATCGCACACAAATGATAGCATTAACAAGCAACTAGACTAAGCACTAAAATACGTATCACCAGAGACATCCAATGTCTTTGCTAGCAGGCAGTAGTTAATCTGACAGGAAAGGGCTGGCATCTGCTGCTTCCTGACATAGGGCTTCAGAGTCATGGAGCTGTCTTATACTACTGTTTTTTCCTGCAGCAGTTTGTACCATTACATATTGGTTTGGATTGTGGGGTTTTTTTGTCTTGGATCCTTATATTGGCACCTATTCCTTACTCAACAGTCTTACTTCTGCCCACTTTATATTGCATGGTGCTACTCAAATGTACTTTCTCACAGTTTCTCTAATCACAAAACAGTTGCCTCGGAAGCCTTAGCCAAGGTTACACAGTCATACTGTACCTAAGTTAGGTCTTGGGTCACAGACAGCTAAGCTGCAAGACAGACAGTGTGGTTACATTAACCCCAACTATCAGGAACTTGTCTGACCAGCTGTATGAATCCCTTCTCCAGGGCTTCCCATCTCCGTTAGCAGCACCTACGTGTTGCAGTCTTTCACTAGACTAGGGCACTGCAGACTAATTTCTCTCCATCTAACTTTTTGGGCAGTTTTTTTCTCTGTTTAGACCCCTATACCCATGGCATAATGCATGACTGAATCTCCTGAAGCAACTTCATTTTTAAATAATCCTGAAAATAATTGTTACTCTTGATTTGTTTTCTTTCTGCCTACAGAATTTGTAATAGCATCAAACTCTCTTAGAAATATGTCTTTTGGGCTTAAATTTGCTTAAATTTCCTTATGTTAAGGGAAAACATAATTTGTGGAAACACTGATTTTGATGAAGGTCCCAACAAGAAAGTTTTTGAAACCTAGCTGGCCTTTCCTGGCACTTTCAGAAATAAGGAGAATGGTTAAAAGGTCGAGAAAATTGGAATACCTGAAAACAAAAATGTACCTGACACAATTTCAGTGTGGAAGAATGACATATTTTGCCACCTCAAATTTTCTCAAAGAATTAAATTGTCATTCTCCAGCCAGCTCTAGCCTATAATACTTCACTAGAATAAAAAATTGTTTAATATTGCAAAGACATATTTTTTCCTCTGGAAAACCTATATAAACCTTTCTGTAAATTCCCTGCATTTCCTTCCATCTTTCTTCCTTTAAAAATTCATTTGGAAGACTATCTGTCTCAGGTAATTTATTCCTTCTCTTTTTCTAGTGTTTAGGCACCTCCAAGTCTAGCATATTTATCCACACAGCCCCTCCACAAAGAGAAAAAGGGAGCTTGAAAGCAGGTGCGCAAAATAACTACAAAGAAATTGCAATGGCCTGGTCCTGTTACGTTTTCACAACTGCCTATTAAGCAAACCATTGTTAATTCATTCTTTCTTTCTTCATGCCCATTGGCCTGTCACCATGCTGCTGTGATGTCTCTCTTTACACAGATTAGAAGCTACTCAGAAAAGGACTGTCTTCCAATTTTTACTACTATGTTGGGGATCTGACATCTCTACGGTGTCTGAGACATACCCACAAATATGTGAAGTATGAATAATGATCATATTTAACTAACCCTGCACTTCGGTGGATTCTCATTATCTCAGATTCTGCTCTGAAGTAGCATTCACAGGTGGGTTCAGAGATTTGTTCGTCAGGATCTCAACAAGCTGAAGGAACTGGACCACAGAGATCCCATTAATTTCAACAAACGCAAATGCCAAGACCTGTACCTCAGGCCGAACATCTCTGTGAAGTCTGAGGACCCAGACAGTAGGTAGCAGCCATGCAAAAGAGAATCTGAGAGTTTTGGGAGATGAATGGAACATAAATAAGCAATGTTTCCTTGCAGCAGTGAAGTTCAATCACAGACTGGGCTGTAATAACAAGTAAATAGCCACATGGACAAGAACTGTCATTTCTTCCCTTCATTTAGCACTCACAAGGCTATACTTAGAGTATACAGTTCAGAGACAGCAGGGTAAAAAGACAAAACAACATGTGGAATAAGGATGGTACAGTTAGTGACCTATGGACTACTGGGAGTTTGAATATCCTCAAAAGCAATTCATAGAGGCCCAGACACAGATGTGTAGGCTTGCTCTTCCAGATGGATAAGATTAGAGAGAAAGATAAATTATCTAGTCAGGAGAACTTGCAAGTGATTGGAATTTTATGAACATGAGTAATTAGAGAGTAGAAGACAAAGAAGATCCTGGGAATGCTTAAGGTCTCAGTTTCTCTAGCTGATGGTATTCCAAAGGAAAAAATTCACTCAGGTTTGGCATGAAACTCCATTCTTTGAACAAACATTTGTGAAGATACATCTAAAATAACTTATCATTTGATAGTGTGAAAGTGTTAGTTTTGGAAGTCATACAATCATAGAATGGTTTGGGTTGGAAGGGACCTTATAGAACATTTAGTTCCAAACCCCCTGCCATGGGCAGGGACACCTTCCAACTAGACCAGGTGGCTCAAAGCCCTATCCAACCTGGCCTTGAACGTTTTCAGGGAAGGTGCATCCACAATTTCTCTGGGCAACCTGTTCCAGTGTTTCACCACCCTCATTGTAAAAAATTCCTTCCTTATATCTAGTCTAAATCTACCGTCTTTTAGTTTAAAACCATCACATCTTGTCCTGTTGCTACAGGTCCTGCTAAAGGCCTCTCTCCCCACCTTTCTTGTAAGCTCTCATTAAGCACTGAAAGGCTGCAATAAGGTCTCCCTGGAGTCTTCTCTTCCCCAGGCTGAACAGCCCCAACTCTCTCAGCCTTTCCTCATAGGAGAGCTGCTCTATGCCTCTGATTGCTTTTGTGGCCCTTCTCTAGAAATGCTCCAGCAGGTCCATGTCTTTCGTGTGCTGAGGGCTCCAGACCTGGACACAGTACTCCAGGTGGGGTGTCTCCAGAGCAGAGGGGCAGAATCACCTTCCTCAACCTGCTGGCCACTTTTCTTTTGATGCAGCCCAGGATACAGCTGGCCTTCTGGGCTGTGAGCGCACACTGACAGCTCATATTGAGCTTCTCGTCAACCAACTCTCCCAAGTCCTTCTCCTCAGGGCTGCTCTTCATCTATTCTCCACCCAGCCTGTATTTGTGCTTGGGATTGCCCTGACTCATGTGCAGGACCCTGCATCTGGCCTTGTGAACTTCATGAGGTTCGCACAGGCCTACCTCTCAAGCCTGTCAAGGTCCTTCTGGATGGCATCCCTTCACTCCAATACGTTGACTGCACTACACAGCTTGGTGTCATCAGCAGACTTGCTGAGGGTGCATGCAATCCCACTGTCCATGTCACCAGCAATAATGTTAAACAGCACCAGTCCCAGTACTGACCGCTGAGGAATGCCATTCGTCACTGATCTCCACTTGCACATCGAGCCATTGACTGCAACTCTTTGTGTGAGACGACCCAGCTGATTCCTTATCCACCAAGATGTCCATCCATCAAATGCACGTCTCTCCAATTTAGAGACAAGGATGTTGTGTGGGACAGTGTCAAATGCTTTGCTCAAGTCCAGGTAGATGATGTCAGTTGCTCTTTCCTTATCCACCAATGCAATAACCCCATCGTAGAAGGCCACATTTGTCAGATATGATTTGCCCTTAGTGAATTTTTGTTGGCTGTCACCAGTCACCTCCTTATTTTCCACGTGTATCAGCATAGTTTCAGGAGGATCTGCTCCATGATCTTGTCAGGTACAGAAGTGAGACTGACTGGCCTGTAGTTCCCCAGGTCTTCCTTTTTCCCTGTTTTAAAAATGAAGGTTATGTTTCCACTTTTCCAGTCAGTGGGAACTGCCATGACTTCTCAAATATGGTGGATAGTGGCTTAGCAACTTCACCAACCAGTTCCCTCAGGACCCACAGATGCACCTCATCAGGTCCCATGGACTTATACACCTTCAGGTTCCTTAGATAGTCTTGAACCTGATCTTCTCCTACAGTGGGTCTTTTTCTTCATACAGTCATATGAAGTTAGAGAGAGCACTAATGTAAAAAGAGCAGACATACGGTTCCATGTGATTGCCAGCCTGATTCTAATGCAATTAAAGATGTACATTGGGGATTTTTTAGAACATAAAAAGAATATTACTATTTATTTGATCTCTGGTAGCTCTGACATCAGTATCTACATAATTTATTTTACAAACACATGATCTGCCGTGATACTGGAAGACACCGTAACACTGAAACATCAGCTAATGTCACTTAAATACACTTGATTCCTAAAACACTACATTCAGCTACTTGAAGATATCATGTGAAACAAACTCTTTAGTGTTTGTTGAGCACTTAAATATTTGCAAAAAGTGCTTGTTGTGGTGTAACCCTGGTAAGCAGCTAAGCACCACACAGCTGCTCACTGCTTAAGTCCCAGTGAAATGGGAGAGAGAATCAGAAGGGTAAAAGTGAGAAAACCCATGGGTTGAGATAAAGACAGTTTAATAAGTAAAAAATATCCACCCACCCCACCCACACCCCAAAAAAAGAGAAAAACACATCAAAACAAAGAAAAACAAGTGATTCAAAACAAAACAAAATAATTGCTGATCACTAGCCAACTACTGCCCAGCCAGTCCCCGAGCAACAGCAGCCCCAGCAAAGTTACTCCCCAGCTTTTACTGCTGAGCACGATGTCACACGGTATGGAGAATCCCTTTGGTCGGTTCAGGTCAGTTGTCCTGGCTGTGTCCTCTCCCAACTTCTTGTGCACTCCAAGCCTACTCACTGGCAGGCCAGAGTTAAAAATAGAAAAGGCCTAAACACTGTGTATGCACTGTTCAGCAATAATTGAAACATCAGTTTGTTGTCAACGCTGTTCTCATCACAAATCCAAAACACAGGACCTGGCAGCCCAGA
>Ga0065711_1046106_pt1 | contig 13082 bp, 7 predicted proteins | sample Hoacrofraction12_FD_59098 | JGI IMG/M metagenome (GOLD analysis project Ga0065711, IMG submission 59098) | Hoatzin crop microbial communities from Cojedes, Venezuela - Epithelial fraction 12 v2 (version 2) | ecosystem: Host-associated > Birds > Digestive system > Esophagus > Crop | place... | reverse complement strand
TCTTCCCTGTGAGGGTGACGGAGCCCTGGCCCAGGCTGCCCAGGGAGGTTGTGGAGTCTCCTTCTCTGGAGATATTCCAGCCCCGCCTGGACAAGGTCCTGTGCCGCCTGCTGTGGGTGACCCTGCTTGGGCAGGGGGTTGGACTGGGTGACCCACAGAGGTCCCTTCCAACCCCGACCATGCTGGGATTCTGTGATTCTGTGTGGTGTCTTCTACTGAGCAAGATTCCAGCCGAGGCCTTGCCAGGGCCGAGGAGATAAGGAGAAATACTTCACGTCTCCCAGTGGGCCCTGATCCTAGCACAGCCCAGACTGAGCGTTCTGCAGCGTGGCGGCACGTTGGTGCTGAGGTGGTCAGCCCACCATCTGACTGACAGGCTCGCGCGGTCTTCCTCTGCGTGTCTGAGCGATTCGTCATTCCCTCCGGCTTACGGAGGACTTGGTAAAGGCGTTGTAGCAGGAAATACATAAACAGGGATAAAATATCAAGAAATCCTGATAATGGTACAAGACCTCGCTGTGATGGAAGCTATCTAAAGACAGAGTAAGAGGACAGTCCCTACCTCAGAGGACCTGACTGCAGCAGAAGAGACGACAGAAGGCTACTGATGCATGTGGGAGCCACCCCCAGCACCGCTCATCCCCAGGGGCTCAGCACACGTAACCCTCCTCCGTCCCAGATGTCAGTTTGGGTGTTTGGTAGATGCTCACGCCCTTTAGCAGCGGTCATCCTTCCTTCCACATACCCTGAAGTGACTTCCTTCTGTAATCATACTCCTTCTATTCCAATCACATCGTAGGAAATGTTAATTTCCTTCTTTTAATTGGGTTGATAAAGTCTTTTGTCTAGCAAATCTTTTCCAATATGTTAGGCTGAGATTTTGCTGCCGCGTGTGACATTCTCGGTGTGGCAGCGGAGTACGTTGTGACCGGTTCCCGTCTCTGAACTTCTCTCTCTTCTTTCAAGGTTTAACTTTTGTGGCTCTTCTGACACGGATAATGTATTCTTTTGTTAATCGAAACCGAGCTTCAAGAAAAGCACTTCTTTTTATGCACATGCAACTGGAAACTAATCTTCATTATTAATTGCAGCAAGATAAGGTACGCCGCTGCGGATTGATGTTCTCCATCTAGGCAGAGGAGATAGCTGTGATTCCTTGTCCCAGTGATGGCCGAGTACCCCTTCCATCCTTCCGTGTGTTAGCTGCAGCCAGCTTGTGCTTCAGTACAGAGCTGATGCACTTGGTTTAGCTCTGCCTGTTCTGAAGAGCCACTTTGCCCTCAGTTTCTTCAGTTTCTCTAACTTGGACAGTGAAGTCGTTGAAAATTATCATAGAATCACAGAATCATAGAAAGTTTTGGGTCGGAAGGGACCCCCAGAGGTCATCTAGTCCAACCCCCCCGCAGCGAGCAGGGACACCGCTAACGAGATCAGGGTGCTAAGAGCCCTGTCCAACCTGGTCTGGAATGTTTCCAGGGATGGGGCCTCCACCACCTCTCTGGGCAACCCGTTCCAGTGTTGTCAGTACCTGCTTTGGAGGAGGAAGAGGATTAAACTAACACCTGGAATGATTCATAAAATTTTTCTGCTTCCTCTTTTGAATTTTATTTGGGCATAAACCTGAACCGGTTTTACATTCATGCGTTGCGGTAAACTTCAGAGGTGATGATGTACCATTTCGTAGATTACAGCCAAGAGTTCATCCAGGACAACTGTTTTCTCTCCAGATGATCTCTTCAGGGTAGTCATTTTTCTGCCTGATCAACCATACGACCGAGCATCGTACCAAACTGGTGAGGCGATGCCAACCCAACCGTCTGACTTTGGCCATCCAGCCCTATGTCCGTTGGTGTTTCTTCTGATTCTTGTTCACCGAGTTGCACCTCGTTCACAGAATGGTGTTTGAGAATTCCAGGTGGAAATACTCACCTTTAGCCTCAGCTGACGCCTCTCCCCACTCTCGTGTGGGTACGGAGGAGATGACGAGGTGACCAGGAGTACACGGATCTCCACCGGATAGAAAACTGCGCTTACCAAAACCCGGCCTTTCCTCACTGGGCCCCGTAACAAGAAAGCTTTGCACCGAGGTGAAGGAGGAGGGCTGTGAGGAACCTCTCTGCTCTGGTCATCCCAGCGTGCTGTACAGCTGGCTATTTTTTATTGCCAGTATTTGAATATATATTCTTAAAAATAACTTCATCAGGTAAAAATCATCACGATTTTTCTGTTTTCTCTTGGCACGGGAGGTACCAGATGATGGTAGAAGGCGCTGTGAGCTTCGCCGTGACAAGGTCATTCTGGTGACTTCAGCTGTGCCAGGAGGTTGTAGTATTTAAATTGGCTGCTGATTAATCCACTTCATAACTTCCCTTCTCCGCAGTTAAACCAGGGTTGTTCAGGATGGCTCTGGCTGTTACTGCGCTCTGCCAGTCGTGTTTCCCTTTGCCGTACTGTGAGCTGGAACAGTCATGTTGTGACTGTCCCTGTGTCGTAGTGAAGGGGCTGCCAGTATTTCCAGCAATCTTTTCAGTACTGGTCGGAACAGGCACAAAAAATCCTCATTGTCTTGCGTCTGATTTGCAACTGAAGATCATAGAATCACAGAATCACAGAAAGTTTTGGGTCGGAAGGGACCCCCAGAGGTCATCTAGTCCAACCCCCCTGCAGCGAGCAGGGACACCGCTAACGAGATCAGGTTGCTCAGAGCCCTGTCCAACCTGGTCTGGAATGTGTCCAGGGATGGGGCCTCCACTACCTCTCTGGGCAACCCATTCCAGTGTTTCACAACCCTCATTGTAAAGAATTTCTTCCTTATATCCAGCCTAAACCTAAAAAGTATGGTTTATTACAGAAGTAAACAGGGATCTAAAAGGTCCTAAGCTCCAGTTTAGTTCCAGATCCATCATTACTTTATTTTCTGTAACAAAGCTATGTGTACCTCTGTAACTTTTGTCTGGATAGTGGGAAAGATGACAGTGAGCCCCAAAAGACAGTGTAAACACCTACCTCTTTCTAGATAATTCTCTGCTAATTTGAGACCACCTTGAGAGGGTCCTATTCTCGTCCACAGTGGTGCAGTAGAGGGAAAGAGACATCAAGAAGAGAGAGAGTATTTGCCTTATTTCCTTCTTTCTTCCCAGCACCAGTAGTGGAACTAGTTGCCCTGGAGGTAGTTTAGTTGCCAACTAAAGTGAGTTAAAACCAACTTGATTGAGCTGCCTTAGGGGATCAGGTAGCTGTATGGGGACTATGAATTACTGAGGAATGTGTGAAGTAGAGAATGAAAGTATGGCAAAAGGATCAAAAACTACTACATATCAGAGGGTTTTAGGATGAGAGGAGTAAAAAGGAGAAGAGGAAAAAAACAAAAAGTGGATGTGCTCATCTTAGTGTTGCACCAATGGAAGTCTCCAAAGGGATGACTTCAGAACCTCAGCCTGAACCGCCCTTGCCTCCCTTCTGTCCTCTCCAGTTCTCCTGCTGGATCTGACTGGGTTCTGTCATCATTGGTTGTCAATTCTCAACAACTTTCTGTGCTTGTCTTCTTGTCAGACACTGCATATTTCCGCAGTACTGGATGAAGAACCAGAAATGGATGAGCACTTCGTTGTCACCCTGTTCAACCCAACTGGAGGAGCCAGGCTGGGCACAAGAGTGCAAACTATGATTACGGTATTACAGAACCAGGCACCACTAGGGCTTTTCAGCATCTATCCAGTTACAAATAGGTACTAAATGCTGATTCAGTTAAAAGGAAATTTTTCATATTCAATAGAGATGGCATCTCTCTGCAGTTTTGTTTTTGATGAATCTCTTTGAAGATACTCAGCAATGCAATTGTAAAACCTTTGTAGTTGTATAAAGTACACTATTTGTCAAATACAGTTACTGCTAGATAAAAGAGCAGAAGAACACTTAAAATTGACTATTCATCATTAGAAGTGTCGATTTCTCTATGGAATTTTTCATAAAACAGTACTTCATTAGTCCCTAAATATTCCACTAATCATAATCCATGTTAAGAGCTCCAAACCACTGATCAGTGCCCCAGGCAGTCATACATCTGATTCTTTATTTTTGTTTTTAAACTTGTGTAAAATACACTTTCAGTCAGGGATGTTTTTCGGAACCAAAATAACTGTATGGAATGACATTTTCAATAATCATTCAGCTTAAACCGTACTGCTGGTGTGTTAGATTTCATGCTGGTTTAAGATTTTGTTGGATTTCCTTTGATTTTGCCAAGGTCTTGTGGTAAGAAACACTGGACAACCTTAATTAATGTAGCTGTCAGTTCATCAGATAGCAATATCAGTTCTTAATATTTTCTCTTTGTTTCTGTTGTGTGTTCTGCACTGGAATTGTACTGTAAGAACCTTATTCGTATGCTATAAAAATAATACATTTTTTCTTTATTTTCACAATTCTCACATTTAGGACGAATTTCCTCATCGTTGAAGAAGCCAACACTACAGTTTATTTGAAAGTTTTACGGAGTAATGGGCTCAACGTGTCTGTGAGTGTCGAGTGGGAGACGTTGTCGGACACTGCGTTTGGCATCAGTACGTTCATTTTATAGAGAGTGTCCACTGCTTTTGTCAGAGAGGAGATAGCAGGAGGCTAGCCAAACATACAGGAGATGTAACTCTGGAGTGTAAATTAATGTATTCAGGCTTGATCACATGAATTAACATTTTTCTGATCATGTCAAAATTCATTAGCTAAAAGACCTTAGCTGCTTGAGTCACCATGTTGTCAGCCACTCCTGCCAGAGTGTCAGTAATCTGTATTGCTTTCCTCGCTGCTTATATGAACATTACTGTTACTAGACTTTTGTTTAATAAATCTGTTCTTTACTGCTTTACAGATTTTTCTAACAGAGTATAAGAGACACACTTTACATAAAGCTGACGTAGCCTTAGTCTCAAAAAATTGCCACCACATGTTTTCTGTTGTATCTCCCAGTTTCCCTACGGAGACGCGTTGTGCATCTCAGGCTGTAATTTTGTGAACACTTTGATATGGTCGAAGTTAACACTGCCATGGAAGGAAACTGCGCTTCCATCTCTGCCCGCTTGTTCCCATTTTGATGCTGGGTACTTTTTGTTCCAGTAATGATAGGTGTATTGCTGATCCAGGCTGAAACTAGCAAGGCAAAGAAGGAAATGCCTTTTTTTGAGCACGGATGAATGCCCTGTCTGGCTCAGCAGCTATCTAGCTAATTTTCTCATTAGCTAAAATCCAAACTGAGTCATTCTGAATCAGACTCAAATTGCCCATGCATCAGCCATGTGCCATTGTAATGTTTGAAGAATATGTTTGTTGCTTAACTCACATCCTCAGTACTGTAAGATTTCTGTGCATTTACATACACTTACACCAACTATTTACACCAACTTCAACATTTCTGATACTACGTCTGGTTTTGGCAAGTAAATCTTGAAAGTCGTGTTGAAAAAGACCTCAATAATAAATAGTGTTTTCTTTTACTGTATTGCAGGAGGTAGCATCAGTGTCCTGTCTGTCTCTCAAAGTTTTGTGGAAGAGTCAGCATCCAGCTGGTGTTTCTTTACATCAGGAGAGATCCTGTATGGTGTTCTGCTGCGCATGCCTCCAGCTGTGTTTTCTACTGTCTACCAGTGGAAGGGAGTTTTTGTTCCTGTTGAGGTAAAGGTTTGCTTGCGAACGCCAAGCGTGCTACTTAATGAATAATAAGGTTAATAAGGTCTCACTTTTCCTTTTTTATTCTTCTCTCAGAATTTCAGTATGTGGAATCCTAAGGGCTGTATGTCTTTCCAAATCCGTGCTTCTCCCTACCTTGTGATTACTCACGGAGGAGCCAGGCAGGGAGCTTCCAACAACAGCGTGTATGCATTCATGCCTGGACGCAGACTGTTGAAGGTAAATCAGTTTTACTTACAAAATCATAAAATAACGGGGTTGGAAAGGACCTCATGAGGCCCTCCAGTCCAACCGTGTTTTAGAAAAAAGCACTCTGTGCTCAGCTAGCTTGGGGCCCTGACAGTCTGCATGACTTCAGTGATGTCATTTTTTTCAGCTGGTTGTCTGCTGTGTTTTTGTATCTATATTTTGGGGGTGGGAGAAAATGACCTGGGAAGTGAGGAAAGAAATTGTGGAGCATTCAAGCCATAGAACATTTTATGAAAAATGTAAGATAAGTTATTTTAATTTTTTAGAATACCTCCACAGAAGTATTTTTTAAATTGTAAAATTACGTATATATCATTTTATACATAGTTTTATATGTAATTTTGAAAAGTAAAAATGTATGTGTATATATGTATAAATTTGTCAGAGTGACTTCCAAACACCGTTTTTGTCGTATTTCCCTCACAGATACAGACTGTCTCTGTTGTGGATACCACACATGTGAAACATTTTGTTGTGGATGAAGACAATTATTTGATTTTTGTGAGTCACACAACCAGTTCCAGTTCCGTACAGGTTAGAATACACTTGTCTTCCCTGACTTTGATGTGAGTAGTTTGTTTAATTTTGAGTTTAAAATATGAAGAGATAATAAAAAAATCTAGAAGTATGTATTTCTGAAAAATTACTTATATTTCTGTTATAGATTTAAAAGACTGATAATTCTAGACTTGTTTAAATGTAGCAATACTTACTATGTTAGCATATAGTCTACATTTAGTTTGATTTTGTTGCTAGTGTTATTTCTGTTTTGAAATCTAACATGTTAAACACCTGTAAGAACAGAAATAGCTTCTGACCAGAAACCTATTCACCTGAAGAGCCAGCAAGGCTCTCAAACTGCTGTTTGCAGTAAGGTAGTTTCTTACCATTGTGCTTCTGCCTTAATGTAGTGTCCACCTTAGAAATGAAAAATTCAGCTCACAAGAAGTCTGCTTAGTTTTTCAGTATGACATCTGATTCCCTTTCTCTTCATGCTAATTATGAATATATAAAGAAAAAAGTAATTTATATTTCTACAGGTTTTCCAGTGGAATAAGGAGAGATTTGTGCTGCATCATCAGCTTCCACTTTACGGAGCTCTGAGCATAGCCTTGTTTCCTAGAGGAGGCATTATGTACCTGTTAGTTGCTTTGTCAAACACCAGCCAGAACATGCTCTTGTACCAGTGGCTGAATAATGAGTTTAGGAATCTGCATCAAGTACCAGTGAAAGAAATAAAACATATGGAGGCCTGGATTTCTGGATCTGATATCTATTTAATTATTGCAAAAGGTATTTAGCAGAAGACAAAGGCTGAGTTTGCTAAGTGTATGCTGGCTTGTTTGGTAGCGAAGGCTGTACAGGGACCGAAGTATTACTGGGGAGTGACAATTCACTGATAAGCATTTTATCAAAGTAATCTCTGTCTTGTCCCTCAGAAAATAAAAGCATTGTGTTTGTTCCCAAAGACTTCTGAAACTACTGAAATATTTTCCCAAGAACAGGAAATAATAACTCTATTTATGTTGCTGCTGATTGTACCCTTTCCAAGCTTTTCTGAGCTTTGTGATATGCGAAGGTCATTGGTCAGCAAAGCATATGTGGTTTTTATTGCAAGTATGACATTTCAAGCATTGCTTCAAGAGCGCATCCCTATGCCGATTGAAAAGTTTATGTTGCAGTCCGTAGGTTTCTTTGCAATTGGCTGTTGCCTATTGGCAATCTTAGCATTCTTATATGTGGATGGGTGCAGGAAAGCCCTTATACGATGTCAGGGGATGAATCATCCCATGGCGATCAGTCATACTGTGGAGTAATGCACCAAGTAAAAAGATAAATGGTAAAAGATAAAATGATAATTGGTCTCACTTTGTTATTAAAGCTGCCAAACTCTGCTGTCTGAACGGCCGCCAGCACGCAATTTAACTAATAGGCAGCAAAATAATGTAAGTTTTGTCGTGTACTCCTTTGTAGAATCTGGAAATTCTTCTGACATTTTCATCTGGGAGACAGGGCAGTCTACTTTTAGACACTTCCAGTCTCTTCCAGTCTGTGCTGTGAGAAACATCCATGTTTTCATGCCTCCTTCAGGTTTAGGTAAGACTTCAACGACAATGTTTGTTCAAATCCTAGTTTATAACACTGAAATTTCAGAAATATATGTGCTCTTTTCGTATTATTTGTCAGACTAAAAATTGCTATAAGCATTGTGCTACCAAGGGCGTTTCTGGCACTACAAGAACTTTTAAATGTGTCCCTGAATATTTGTATTTTCTCCTCCTCGCTCCCTGTAGTTCACATCCTCCTGTCCGCTGAGGACACGACAGTGCTGTATTCCTGGAACTCGGAAGGGAACCAGTTCTCTGTAACGCTGGAAGCCCCATATGCGGACCACATCACTTCAGCTACTGCAAGGTCTCTGAACTCCAGCAAGAGCTTGATTGCTCTGTCCGTAGAGTCCAGCTCCCAGATTTATGAGCTAACCACTATTTCCAACCAGTCAGATTTTATACCTAGGTAGGTTTTTTTTGTTTTATATAACTTTCTCCCAGCTCTTGCATTTCTTTTTCTGTGATGATGTTTTCATTACAGTGGAGAGCGTTATGTATTTCTGTGTGTGGTGTACTTGCTAACACTACAGAGGATTTTTCACAGGTAGGTTTAAGATAGTCTGAAGTTGAATAGCCTCACAACTGGCTTTAAAACATGGCAAGAAAGGACTTGCAGTTATGACTTGATTTTTTTAAAGCTTTTAGTTAGGATAAATTAAATAACTTTCATAATTAATTCTGGTTACGCTATGATCTATTGTAATTAAAAAAAACCAAAACAAAACAAACACAAAACCCACAACCTTTAAACCTCAATTACTTCCTCAGGAATATAAACAATAATTCCAGCTCTAAAATGCTCATAAAATTTACAGCAGTGCTTTCAAACTTCATTCATCAGCTGTCCTCAGTTTATAATTATTTGATGTGTGTGTTTTTATGCTAGTTCAGGTGAATTGATATTTGAGCCTGGGGACATGGAAGCTGTGATAGCAGTCAATATCCTGGATGACATCATCCCAGAGGAGGAAGAATGCTTCAAAGTGTGGCTGAAAAACCCAAAGGGAGGTGCAGAGATTGGTGTTCATGGTTTTGTTAACATAATTATTCCTTCCAATGACAATGCCTATGGAGTCATTGCATTTGCTCAGGTAAAATTTTTAAGGTAAATCATTAAGATATGTATGTATAATTTCTGAACAACAGAACACACACATACTAAAACTGTGAAGTGGAGCGTGTGACAGGATTGTTTTTCTAAAGTCTTGTAACAAGCCGAGCTGGAAGATTTTTAACATCCATTTAGCATTGCTATGTGATTAAATAGAACACAAGGTCATAGAACGTCAGTTCCACAGTCTGTCCCTATTCTGAGATTTCTATAATCCCCTTACATTTAGATTAACACATTACTTTAGCTGCTTGGTCTTGCAACACCTTAAAATATCAGTTTTCAGGTGGCATATATGATATCATCATAGAGTTGTTACGGTTGGTTAATCAAGGGAATTAAGTAAACAAATCTGAAGATCTTTTTCCCCTAAAAAAGACATTAATTGCGTTATGTCACAAGATGAGCCACTCTGCCAGAACAAAATCATCTGTTTTGTTTTGGCCTGGATAAATGCCAAGTGCCCACCAAAATCGCCCCATCACTCCCCCTCCTCAACCGAACAGGGGAGAGGAAATATGAGGGAAGGCTCGAGGGCCGAGACAGGGACAGGTAGAGATCTCTCACCAGTCACCATCATCGACACAACAGACTGAACTTGGGGAGAAAAAGGAGTTTCATTCATCACCAATCAAATCAGAGGAGAACAGTGAGAATTAAATTCAGATCTTAAAACACCTTCCCCCCACCCCTCACTTCTTCCCGGGTCAACATCATTCCTGTTTCTCTCCCTCCTCCCCCCGAGCTGCGGCGCAGGATGGGGAATGGGAGTTGCGGTCACAGTCCATCACACGTCTCTGCCGCTCCTTGTCCCTCAGGGGAAGGACTCCTCACCCCTGCTGCAGCGTGAGGTCCCTCTCACTGGAGACAGTTCTCCACAAACTTCTCCAATGTGAGTCCTGCCCATGGGCTGCAGCTCTTCATGAACTGCCCCAGCATGGGTCCCTTCCACGGGGTGCAGTCCTTCAGGAACAGGCTGTTCCAGCGTGGCTCCCCACGGGGTCACCAGCCCTGCCAGCAAACCTGCTGCGGCGTCTTGAGCACCTTGGCCCTCTCCTTCTTCACTGACCTTGGTGTCTGCAGAGTTGTTTCTCTCACATTGTCTCACTCCTCTCTCCTGACTGCAGTTTCACTGCAGTTTTTTTCCTCTTCCTAACTATGTCATCCCAGAGGTGCTACCACCATCACTGATTGGCTAGGCCTTGGCCAGCAGTGGGTCTGTCTTGGAGCCAGCTGGCACTGGCTTTATCAGGCATGGGGGAAGCTTCTCACAGCTTCTTGGAGAAGCCACCCCTACAGCCACCCCGCTACCAAAACCTTGCCACGCAAACCCATAAGATCATCTATTTGGAAAAATTGTCAGACTGAAGGTACTATTTGGAGTGGTTCATTCTTAAATCGTCAGTCACTGTAAAAGTTATCTACATAGGTGTGTAGTAAATGCACACAAAGATATAAAACACAGAAGAGTCGTTACTGAAATGAAACTTTGCATCTGGACTTGTGTGAGGAGGAATAACAGTAAACTAACAACAGTAAAAATACGTCTCTCTTGAAGGTCTGATTGTTTGTTATCTGCTTCATACAATCTGGACACAGAGTACTGTAATAAAAAAAGAAAAAAAAAACAAAAAAAAACCCAAATAAAAAACATTCAGTTTTGACTTAGAATAAAGAGGCCTGACATTTAAAACTCTTACTTCCATGAAACCTCAGAATATTGAGTACCTCTGAAAACTAGAACATATAAATTTAATCAATGAACATGTATTTAGCTACTTAATAGTAGATTAACTTATTGATGCCCAATGTCACTGTCCCCCATTGAATACCCAGATCCCTAAATAAACTTTTCTTTATAAGAAGATAATGTTATAGTTCTGCTACTTTATGTTTTCCAGAGTTCTTTATTTAAGCAAGTTGAAGAAATGGAACATCACAGCTTAATCACTTTGAATATTGAACGTTTAATAGGAACATATGGACGAGTTACAGTAGAGTGGGTCGCTAATGGGAGCATAAGCGATGTATTTCCAGCTTCAGGAATGGTATGTAATAACATCACTGATGTTAGGAGAGCACTGACTGTTGTCTCAGGCAGTAGGTGCAGATGTAGTGAGGGAGGAGGACAGTATATGTTAGATTACTCCACTCTTCTGTCAGTTCCTGCTTCCTGGTCCTTTCCTGTGATTCTGGCAGTTTTCACTTGTGGCTGGCACCAAACACCGCAGCATCACTCTTGCTCTGCTAGAACCAGGTGTTGCAATGCTGTTCAGGCACTAGAAATGTGTGTCTGTGGTATCCTATTCCCATCTTCCTTTCTTCTTGCTGTGAGATCCAGCTACTGTGTCAAATCTTCTACGTAGGTGGGAATCAGGCAGTATTTGCTTTTTGTCCTGACCTTGTCAGTACATCTGAGAACTTCAGATGTACGAGTGCCTGTTTTCACTGTTCCTGAGACTGTTTAGATTTCCAGCTGTGTTAGAATCCAGGGTTTCCTGCTAGCCAAAGCTCTTGCTACGTCTTAAGACCAACAGACGCCAGGTTTAAGTCAAGGACCTCTTCCTAGTGTCCATCTGTAGGAGACACAAAGCCCTGTGAGCTTTGAGGCTGCAGAGCTGTAACACAAGCTACAGCTGAGGGAGGAAAGGGCCAAAAGACTGTAGAAATAAACTGTACCTCTGGGAATAATGGGTCTGAAGTGTGATAAAAAAATTAAAGAAAAATTAACAAAGGATAAATCAAGGTTGCCAAAACGGTCATACTGAAATTATTAAAATACTCCTTGAGCATTCTAGATGGATCCTACATGATTTTCCTGCGTTCTTTTGCAGGGAGGAAGAGACAGAAAGGTAAAGTAATGGTATAGTAATGGTATAGTGTTGTTCACTGGCGGTTTTTGTGTATCCTCCAGAGCAGGTGTAGGCAAGTCTTTCTTGTTGAGAGAGACCTAATCAAGTGGCTGGCCCTTTGAATTTAAAAATAAGAAGAATATATATAGAAAAAGCATTCCTCGATCATTTTACCTGAAAAAAAGGATGAGATCAACGAAAGTGTTGACAAAGCATAGTTTTTCAATTAATGCTAATGTTGATTCTTTTGACATATTTATGTGTGATGGGTTGACCTTACCTGGCTACCGAACCCCCACCCGTCTGCTCTCTTTCTCCCCCTCCTCAGAAGGACAAGGGGAGAAAATAAGGTAGAAAAGCTTGTTGGCAGTTAGTAAGAAAAGCAAAAGCCACTCATGGAAGCGAAGCAAAAAGAGGAATTTATTCTCCACTTCCCATCAGCAGACAGATGTCCAGCCGCTTCCTGAGAACCAGGTCCTCAGTACAAGTAGCAGTTGCTTCAGAAGACAGACGCCATAACCACGAATGGTCATCTGTGCTTCTCCCCCCTTTCCCTCAGCCTTTATTTCTGAGCATGGCATCATACAGCATGGGAGATCCATCTGGTCAGTTGGGGTCAGCTGTCCTGGCTCTGTCCCCTCCCAACATCTTGCCCACCCCAAGCCTCTGGGCTTGTGGCAGGGGGTTTGGCTGGAAAACCTTGGTGCTGTGGGAGCACTGCTAAGCAGTAGCCAAAATGTTGCTGTGTCTCCAGCGCTGTTTCAGCCACAAGTTCAAAGCAGGGCACTATACAGGCTGCTGTGGGCAAAGTTAACTATCCCATCCAAACCTGGTACACTGCAGAAGAAAGGATGCTGAGTTGTCAGCAGCTTCCTGAATCTTCCTCTCTTCCTCTTTTTTACTATTTGAGAGTCTTAAATTTGAGTGTATTATGCAAGAAGCCTCAGTGAAAACAGGCAATTTTAAATAAGTTACAGAATCACAGAATCACAGAATAGTAGGGGTTGGAAGGGACCTCTGTGGGTCATCTAGTCCAACCCCCCTGCCGAAGCAGGGTCACCTACAGCAGGCTGCACA
>Ga0065711_1046108_pt1 | contig 13083 bp, 12 predicted proteins | sample Hoacrofraction12_FD_59098 | JGI IMG/M metagenome (GOLD analysis project Ga0065711, IMG submission 59098) | Hoatzin crop microbial communities from Cojedes, Venezuela - Epithelial fraction 12 v2 (version 2) | ecosystem: Host-associated > Birds > Digestive system > Esophagus > Crop | place... | reverse complement strand
TTTTTTTTTTTTTTTTTTAACCCAGCTTGACTATCTTGCAGCTGTGTGCCTGTGTTGAGGTTGTCGTTGGTGTATAGAGCATAGGTGCACGGCAGCCGGCTCTGCATTCTGCAGTCAATCTGATCCTCCTTGGCAGTAAAACACGGCAAGCCAAGCTCTTAAACTCACCGATACGGTCAATTGCTACGCCTTTCGACACTAGTTGGTTTTGACGGATGGATGAATCCGTTGATGAAGACTTTGAGTGTGTTAGTACTTCTCTTCCTTTATTTTTCTCCTCCCCCATTAACTATCCTACCTGACAATTTTAGCCTTTGTGTAAGTATTGGCTACCTCTCAAAGGTTATGTTTCTCTTAATCTACTTCTTGTAGAAGAATGGCTCATCTTCTGCAAGACTAATGCATTTTCTTCAGAATCTTTTAATTGCCTGCTGTGGCAGGACACTTCAGTGCGAGAGTTGTCATCTTAATATGGAAAACGATTTATCATGCAAGAGAAATGTGTGGCTGAATTATTTTTTGTGGGTGTTTAAAAAAAACTTTCCTGCAGGAGACTATTACTTTAGGACCAAAGGCTGTGTGGGAGAGTTGAAATTGCTGGAAACATGTTTATAGGGGAAATTCTGGCAGAGTTTTAACTGCCGTACAAAAAAAATGGCTGTCTAAACCCAAGGAGTTGTACGATTCTTTTTCCAGACGCTATCCCTTTACCTTTAATTGCAGTTTTAGGATATGAGAAGGTTTAGGATTGGAAAGACTCATATAAAATGTCTAATCGCACCAGTAATTGACTTGTGGATTTTTTTTAGAATTCTAAGTACACAGCAATGTATCTGCTCGAAGGTGCACATACTGTATATGCAATTGTTAGTGGCTCTTCTCTCTAAAAGTAGAGTGGTAGATGCCAGTTGTGCTGTGAAACTGTGTAAACTTTGAATGGTTAGAATTTGCTTGTACGTCTGGATCTGCTACGTATGTTGGTATACCATTCCTGAGTGCTCCCTTCACTGAGTTGCCCAGCCCCTCTTCTGTGCTTGCTGTGTTTTTGTGGCTTTGTTCTCTGTGTGTGTTTTCTTTTTTCCCTTTTCTCTTGCCTTTTTTTCCCCTCTTTTTTTTTTTTTGTTTTGTTTTGTTTGGGTTTTTTTTTAGCTTTGCTTAAGCTCCAGAAGGGGAAGACATCATCAGACCTGTTAGTTGTGGATCTGTAGATCTGGGTATGCAGAGGGTGTGGGATTTTTTTGTTGTTGTTTGTTTTATTCTTCTGAGTTAATGGTGAGGAGAGATGAGCAGAGGGAAACCATTAGCAATGTGATGTCTGGCAGGGTTTGATTACATTTGAAATAACTAGTTGTGATTTATATTGCTTAGTTTTTGATGAGGAGGAAGAGGAAGTGGGACACGTCCTGCCTGACAACTTCTTGTAGTGCTCTAAGATTTGTCTTTGCAGCATGTGCAGTAGTACTGTTCAGATTATTTTCTGTGTGAAAAATGTTCGGTATTCTGTGATTCTGTGAGACTTCTGCCTAATACTGTGCTGGTGGACAACTGCAGGCTTGATTCTTCTCTGTAGAACCTTGTGGTCAAGTAGCCCCAGGGATATTGTTGCTGCTGCTCTCTTAGAAGGTGAGCGTGTTTTTAACGTTCATGCCACCAGACACAGGGAAGGATGCAAGGCGATTCAGAAGGGGCAGGCTGAGACAAGGTCTCTCTTACTCTTTCTAGAGATTCACAGAGATGTTAGTGTAATCTCCCCTTGACCAGTCACTCATAGCAGAAAAAGGGTCTCAAAACTTTTGAATCCAGAAATGACTCATGTAAAGTACCACTTCGTCTGCTCATTTAACACGGCACTTCTTTCCTCTCCTTTATGGTCACTGAACAGATGCAGTGCTTCTTAAAACTTGGTTGCATTTTACAATAAACCTTGCTGCTGGATTTGTCCTTTGTGCACTCTGAGGGGCCAGGTGGGTACCTGGCTGTGGAGGTCACAGGTGCATGCATCCGTACATACGTATATGTGCAAATCAGACTTGCAAGCTGCTTTAAACTGAGTTTGGGGTTAAGTTGCTTCAGAGCTGTGGCGGTTCAAGGTGCCATTGAGCTGGTGCGGCACGTTGCGTGGTGTTGGTATCGGTCACTGTCCGTGCAGCCGGTTTGCCCCGCTGAGAGCTCCTGTTGTCTGCTGCTGCAGCCAAGCCCTCCCCGAGGAGCGCGCACGTAAGCGCCCCGGCAGCAACGAGCTATGGCGTGTGAGGGTGCTTGTGTGGGTGACTGCAGCGGGGGAGTAAGGTACTTTGGAGGGATAACTGCTTTTAGAAGTCTGCTAAATGTCAAAGGCCACCTTTTTGGCAGGTGGGATCTCATTTGCTCCTATCGTGAAGGTTACCGTAAGCAGGTTGTTTTTAAGACGACTTCATGTTGAGATCTAGGGACTACTATAATCAAGTCCCGCTTTGTCAAGAAAGGAAGCCTTTAGTCTTTATTTGGGGAAGTGCAAATCTTACTGTGTGCTGAGTGCTGCTATTTGCCGCTTGACGTAAGAAGGGTTAGTGCCAGATCTTTCAGCTCTCTCCTTTGGGGCTAGGGAGAAGGGAGAAAAGAAGTAGGCATTTGAAATAAATCTTGTTAATGTTTGCTAATCCAGGTGTAGGTTTCATTTTTTATCAAGCTCCTTTTAGGGAGTAGAATGAAGTGTAAATTTTAAATCTCTCTTGTCTTGTCTGCCCTTTTGATGCTCAGAGTGGGCTGGAATTGTGTATGTTATGAGAAACCCTGGAGTAAGGGTGTATGTTTCTAAGCAGAAATACTAAGAAAAACTTACTAGATTGAGAAGTAAAAAAAAATCCTTTCAAAGTATATGTACTCTTTTAGTGTAATAGGAGTTTCAGAACAGTTCCCAGCATCAATAGTTTATGCTTTAAGTCGGCAAGGAAAGCAAAAGCAGGATAAAAGGAAATATTTAGAGGAAGTAAAGGTATTTTGTTGGCCCTCTGTTCTCCCCTCATTGCTGAAGTCCCCAGTATATTATTTTGTGCTTGGTGTTGAACATGCCCATTTTACACCTCCTCTGTTCCCAGAGCTGTGGAGTTACAACCTTTGTGCGTGTTGACAGAGAGAAGCAAACAGTTTTAGTGTCATTATTTAAAGGCAATCCCCGGAGGAATTTGGAAACAGAGACAGACCCTTCGTGTGAGCGCTGCTGGGAGTTTGTGGCGTCTCCTTCCGTGGTGCTCCCAGGAGATCGTCATTGCTTTGGAGAGGCTGTTGTGGGGCTGGTGTGTGTCACTTCTGTCACAGAGCTGGAAGCCGCCCTCATCTTGTATTTGCTAGAAAAGCATTGCAGCCAAGGGTTCACCTTAGGAATGGCCTTGTTCGATGCAAGGTTTGGGAAACAAAGTACTGCCTGAAGTAGGGAAATCCATCCTGTCACTAGGAGAGTATAGGAGGGTTCGTGGGGTGATCTGTGTTTGCTTGGCTTGTGTTTTGTTTTTTACTTTGTGTATCTGAAATATTACTGCGTACCTCTGAATTACTGGGCGTGTCTAATAAATTGCTACTTTGCTGGATTTTCCAGTGGATTGAAAATGTTACTGTTCCCTTAATAGGGAAAAGTTACGAGTTTGTCTTCATCGATATGCTTTTCTGCTTTGTTTTAATGATCTACAAAGGAATTACAGAATTGCAATGGGCACAGAATTTTGGCATACATCTAGAAGAATAAATAGAAGCAAAAAGTGCACAGTCTTGTCTGGTTTAAACTGAAACTTTAGGAATTTTGCACTGATAATTCAGATGTGTGCATTTGCTGTGAATATGCAGCCTCTCATAACTGTGCTGGGAATAATCCAGCAATGTCAGCAACGTCTAGAGCAGGATATGTAGTTATTTTTTAGGAACTTGAGATTGGGTTAATCAGTGGGAAAGTTAGAAAGGAAAACTTGTAGTTCTTCCTTATCAGTTATATGTTTTGAAATTACCTTGGAAATGTACCTGCCCTTATGTACGACTACGGGTTATTTTGCAGAATGGCATGCACTTCAGTCCTTTCTGATACAGCCACTTGCAATTCAGATAGGTTAAATAGAAAAGAGTTTTAAAGGCTCTCTGCTTAGTGCTCCAGTGCAGTTAAATCCTGAGTTTGTTTGTAGAAGATATGATCAGCATGCATTGCAACAATGGACGTGACCCATAAAAATAAGCAGCTTTGTTCATTTTTGTTGTGACTGTTCAAGTAAACCAAACTGAAGTGAGCTTCAGCAAGGGGCTGCGTGTTCAGGGCCTGAACTCCAGCAGTCCTCCTGGTAAAGGAGGCCTTGTATAGCTCCTGGCGTGGGGGTTTTTACAACATCATCAGCTCTGTTGCTCATGGGTATGACTTTGTTGTGAATGTTTCGGAAGTTTGGTTTTCTTTAAAGCCACTCTTGATGAGGCTGTGAAGTACGAAGAAGAGGATTTCTGTGTTCGCTTAGTAAAACTGGGAAGTTAGCAGACCTCGAAGCTGCAAAAGGAAGAAGCATGAAAATCAGACATGTCAGGGGGTGCAGCGTTTAAGGAAAAAAAATACCCTGAATTAACAAACACAAGATGACTAAAAAACATTGCCCCCCCTCACAATAATTTGGTGTTCTGAGGTTGGCCTTGTATTTAAGATCTGCTTCATAAATTATAAAAACTTGAATGTGGGAGATACCTGTCATATAACATATGGTTTAAACAAACATATTTAATTTAAACTGACACTGTTTATAGCTGTTCTGTTCAAGCTGCTTTCTCACTGAACAGATCCTGCTGTCGAGGGTCTATGCCCAGCAGACAACCTCACTCAGCTATGGGGGAGCTTCACTCTGGTCCCGCTACCCCATATATTGAAAAATATTTTTGCAGTTCTAGAAGAAACTCCCCCCCCCAGGGGCTGATATTCCTCCCCTCCCCATTCACTGGCAACATCGAATCATTTCAGAAGCAAATCCAGAGCCGTCCATGCATCAGCGTTTTATGTCAGCTGTGCTCAGCTGGGGTGAACTTGAAACACTGATTCCCCTGTACCTCTTTCGTGTTTTGTGAAGCCAGCAGAACACTTTGAGTAAGTTAATACTTTGTGTAGGATGGTGCACTGTCTTGCTTGTGCTGATTAGGTTAGATTGTAAAGAAACGCAAGTCAATGGAACATTTGAAAAAAAATATATTGAAAAATGGAATGCCTTTCCTGGGGGATTAGTTTATGTTATCCCACAGCAGGAGGGGTGGTATTTACAGCAGCACTAGGGCAGCAGCCTATGGGGGGAAAAGACGACGTTCTGTTATTAACTACAAAGATACTTATTTTTCAGGCTTTGATTATACCATCTTACTTTTTCTGTTTAAGATAGAGCTGAAACATAAATGACAAATCAGTGACATTTTTCTCTAAGGAAGATGCCTCTGGTAGTAACTGGTGTTTCAGATTTTAAAAAGTAATTATCTGATGTGAACCAATTTTCAGGTTAACAGTCTTCTAGGAGGCAAAATTGTCCTTAACATATTACTGTATAATACGAAATAATGTTAGTATGTAGACTCACTTACCTAGCATTTTAATACACATCAGTGGAATTCATCTGGTGAAGAAATAAGTTAGTAAAACCTGTGCTCGTCCTACGTCATGGGGTACTCTAAAGCAGTTTTTTCTGTGGAATTTGGTTGAGTCAACATATTTTTGGTTTTGTCATCTTTATGAATTTATTAAACGTTTTTCTAGCAAAACAAATATGAGAAATCAAAGTAGTTGAATACTTTGCAAAAGCTATTTTTTTTTGTTTAATTGATGAAGTAATATTATTAGTAATAATAGGAACATGATGCTATAAAAGAAGGAATGACAGTATCATCTAATATTTATTAGAGCCCGAGTTGTCCAGATGCTGTTTAGGTATAGTTTTATTAAAAAGTTGTTTTTCAAAACACTTTTGTTTCTGTGAGGATGCCTTGTTTTAATAACTTGTTGGAATTCCCGTGTTATGTTAAATTGTATCAGAGTAAAGGATAAAAGAGGCTGGAGGTGAGTCCTGGTGCCCCGTTCAGTCAGCTGGAGTTTCTGGCTGATTTTTAGCCTGTCCAGCACCTCGCTTAGGAGGTGGTCTGTGCTGAGAGCTGTCTCCCCCTTACGCCCAGTGCCACACCTGCCAGGCAAACTCCTTCCTGCAAAACTGTGCAGCAGGATCTAAATATTTCTTACCAAATCGAATCTTCCAACAGTGACTAGTTTAAACCGCTAATTTGCTAATGATCTAAACCAAACTCCTGACTCCAGAGGTTTGTGCCAAGTACAGGTTATTTCCACTCTAATCCTCTTACTGAAGTGTGGTACCTTGAAAAAGGTTTATCTGCAAGCGTTTTCGGGCGTGTTTTCAGGGATGGCTGGATTCATTCCCACAGCTGGTGCCTGGCTCCGTCCTGTCTGTAGGAGCACGGACCTGTGGTGAAAAGCCACTGCACTCTCCCTGCCTCCATCAAGGTGCTCCACACCCTGTAGAAGTGTGTGTGACACAGACAGCCCAAGGTGTTGCTTTCAGACCCAAGGTTTTGTAAATCAGTAATGTGTTCTTGCAGAGTGGAGGACTTTGCTAATTCACATTTAAAAATCATAGCTGTTACAGATTCAGGCAGCTTTTACTTTTAAAGAAAATAAATGTCCAAGTTTTCTGTAGACGTGTTGACACGTGATGCCCATGCTCAGTGGTCTCGTTGCAGTCTACCTCCCGACCATTTGGTATGTCTCTAGGGGTGGGCAGTTAGGACTGGATTGCAAATTCAGTTTATTGTTTTGCTACTTTGTTCCTTCCAATGTATGTCCTGCCTAAGGATAGCAATTAATTTTTTTAAATGAGAAAAGGAAGGAGACAATGCAAGTAAGCCATGTTCTCTCACATCGGTTTTAATGCCGTAGGCTTGATTTCATCAGTGGAGACAGAAAACAGCAAGATGTATCCTCCAAATTGTTTAATTTAATCCTCTTCTCTCCACTTCTCACCACCTCCCTCCAACGCACGTATCCTCCATGAGTTTTGAGGATGCTGCAAGAACAAACTTATTTCCTCTGATTGCTGGTGTGCTTTAAAACCTGTAATTCGCCTTAATGGGGGGTAATGCTGACCGCTTGATAGCAATGAAGCAGATAAAATCGGTTGCCTGTTTACCCATCAAGCGAGTTAATCATTAAATCAAATACTCCTCCTCTGGTGAAGCAAAATGAGTGATTTGAATTCTGTCAAGGGACTAGCAAACAAGAATACTGAGGTGTAAATCGTCTCACAAGAAAATCTTGAAAGGTATGAAGTATAGTCTTTTGCAATCACCAGCTGCTCTCTCTTGACCTTGTTTTAAAGAGGCTAGGGGAGCTGCCACCTCGTGAGCCACCTTGCAGGGTGAAAGACACTTTACCACAAGAAGGTATATAGTGACAGGGAAAAAAAAGCAAAGCAGTTATTTCAGGGATTACTTTTGAGATACAAATGTGTTAATGTTAGAAAGTAACTATCCTGGCTTTTCAAGTGTAGGAAAGCTGCACAAGTGACTTGCAACAATTCATTAATTCCTGATTGCTATAGTGTAATTTTACACTTTATTTTCATACGGGGCGGCAGAAAATTGAGCAAATTGACAGCGTGAAAGCCTGTCTCTTTGACTGGGTGATGCCTCTAAGGTTGCTTCAGATCTGTTACTTTGCAAACTGAATGCACCCTCAAATAATGCCTAAGGAAACATGCAACACTTGGTGAAAACTTCAGAAAAAGGCAACTGGAATTTTCTTTTCCTTGGTATTTTAGCCTGTCTTCTCATTGCTACCTAATACCATTCCTTTTATTGTGGTGTCCTGCAATATAATTTGGTAGTGTGTGCTTTCCTGTAGAAGGGTTTTCATTTATGTTGAAAATAGTAAAAGCATATTCATGCTGTAAGTACAGCCGATGGAGAAAGGATAATAAAGTGTCCAGTATTACGGGTTTGTTATTTTCAAGCAAATGTTACTGCAGGATCTGTTACATTAGTAAGTCTCTAGCACTTGGTGGAAGGAAATAACTGAGTCTTCCTGTTTATAGAGATAGCAGGCAAACCATTTCTACTAATAGAACTTATGCTGAAAACGTAATTTTGTCAGTTGTTCAGCATCCAGTAAGCTCCTTTGTTGATTGCAAACTTACTGATAAATAAATCACTGTTACAGTTTGTCTTCCGAAGCTTTGTTTTTTATAAGAACTTTTTAAAAACAATGAATTTCTTTTGCCTTGGGGATAGCAAAAGGAAGAATGTGGGAGTTTTGGGGCTTGTATACTAGACTGAATATTTCAACGGTCAGATGTGACCTATAGTATACTAGTATACATTATTACATTTTAAGAAGAAATCTTATTTTTGTTAACTAATTTAGAGCACTTTACTAAGGTTTGGACATCTTTTGTGTCTCAAGAGTGTCTTGAGATCAAGTCTCACTTTAAACAGTTGGAATACAAAAGAAAAATATAGACTTTAAATATAATGATGCTTTACGATGTCCATAATTTAAAAGCTGTGTAGCCATGTGCAGTTACAATTCTGTGATCCTCCATTTGGTTTTGTGGAGTGTTTTAAACATGGTACAAGATGATAGGAGAAAAAATGTTTACACTCCATTTCAGAGGGAATACATAATGCAAATAGAAGTTATATGTTCAGGTTGTCAGTAAATTAGAAATTTCTGTTAAAAAAGAAACATACACAAAAAAAAAAATCCCCAAAATTTGGATTATAAAAAGCTAAGTGTAAAGGTACGTGTCAAGTTTCTATCTAAAAAATCCTCTGGTGGAATTGTGCTCATATCAGTCTTGATCATGTAAACTTGCCCATAAGCACCTAGTTACATGAAGCCTACTGAATTAATGGGTTGGTGATACCCTCTTGTATTAGGAAAAATACAAATGCTGTCATAGTCTGTATTTAAAAAAAAGGCTGTGATGGTGGTAATAGTTTTTATTGTTTTAATTTACTTCCTATGCAAATATATATAGATTATTCCTTATCCTAAGCCCTTGGGAGCTGAGAGCAGTTGGTACTGTTGTGTCTTCTGCTGGTGAAGAAGTTGCTTTTCATTGTAGTCCTATCACCCCTGGCGTTTTGCTCACTTAGAGCATGGACTTTCATCCTTCTCAAAGAACAGATGGGTAAACTCTTCATTTGAGGCTTGATGAAATTCCTGTTGAAGTTGTGGCTTCAGTATTATTTTGGATTGTTCGCTTGTTTTCTAGCCCTTCTTACTTGGAGATGACTAGGTAGATCTGGAGTACAGAAGCTTCTTGTGGTGAAGCACAGACACAGTGAGCTTGATCATACATTGCTGTAACCATTCCCACCTCCTAGGACTGGTGGTTTTGCAGTGTATGAAAATGCCTCTTACGAAATGTGATACCATCAAATTCCTGCCACTTCTGACCTTCAGTGGGTCTCTGAAGCTTTGGTAAGCTTGATTCTTGGAAAATACAACTGCATTTCTTAAAGCTGCCAAGGACCTTCTCCATTTTTCTTGAGTGGTGATTTTCCCCCATAGCATGGTATGTCCTTGTCTACAACTACAGCTGTTTAATCTGTCAGTTCAGTTAGACCTCTACTGCTGCACACCAAAGTTTCCCCTCTCTCTGATTAGCCTTTTTATTCTTTACTTTGACCTTTAGCTGTCATAACAGGATTGATGATCCAGAGGAAGAAGCTATTTTTCCTGACCTATAGAATGATTTTTCTGGCAATATCAACACACATTTCTGTAATCAGAAGCTGACCTCAGGCTTGACCTGTGAAAGAAAGATCAATTAAAATGGTGCGTTGCTTGTTGTCTTTTACTGTCCCTTGGTTTTTCTCCAGAGAGGTTGGCAAAGGTAGCAGTTGTGGCAGGTTTTTGTAACTTTACTATTTCTACAGGAACAATAAATTGGACATCAGTAACTAATTTTGTGTCAATAGTGTTATTTAGACTTTCAAGTAAGCGTGACTTCTAGTCTGGCAGATTTCATTTGTTGACTTAGTTGAAAGGTCTCTCTTGACCTCTGTGTGTGAACCAAGCTGGTTCCTTCTAATGACAATTTTTTATGAAACAATTCATGGAAATAGTGTGGCTTGTTCTTCCCATTTTATATTCACCGAGCTTTAAAGTGAAGCTGAAATATAATGCTGAGAACACTACTGAAAAACAACAAAAGTAAACAGGAGTTTCCATATTTGTCTTCTTTTAAAAAAAAAAACGTATTTTTTATATTCTTCCAGCAGCATAGGCCATAAGCCCTGCCTGAGGATTTCACAACAGTTCAATCCTATATTTGTAATTAAACCATAATGTTTATTATTGTGACCCATTTTACTAAGAGTATAAAATCTGTTGTCAACTAAATTTAAAGGAATGACACAGATGTAGAACTGTCTCTGTAGATTCCCTTGAAACCACTTTGTTCAGTAGTCTGTGCCATCAGAAGGGCAATTCATTTATGGAACGTACAGCTGTTGTATATAATATGTCAAAACTGTGTGGTTGTAAATGATCTTTTGATAAGGTCAAACTCTGAAGTGTTGTAATAATTTAAGGTCTGACACCTACATCACATTTGCATGTACTAGGTAATATTTAAATCTGAGATATTTTGTTTATGCTGTGTGGTCACGAATGGAGATGATCACCCCGCCCCTCAGGTGGAAGATTTGGGTTCTGCTGGCTTATGAAGTCTGGAAGCTGAAAGGTGTTCCTGGCCACCTAGATGAAGCCAGACTAGTGTCTGTGGTTTTTCTTCCTCATTTATGTGCCGTACCAAGACACGTGGTTACGTCTGAGCCACCCTCTGGGATGCATTTCCCGCCCCTGCCTGCTGCCCACAGAGCAGCTTAAGGTGTGTGACAAGATTTGCCTTGTCCCGGTGTGCTGCTGAGCCAGCCGCTCGCTGTGCGAGCCCTCCGTGCATCCGCAAGTCTGGTGCTGGGCATCCTCAGGAAGAGTTCCTTTTGAGTGAAGGACTGACGTTTTTGTGGGTCGTGTTTTCATAGAGGCTTGTCTGCTTTCTCAGCATGTCAAAGTGGATACTACATGAGAAATTCTCTGGTATCTGTCATAAACAGTGGACTCTCTCAAATTCTGTTGGTTGTTTGTTTTCTTTTACACTAAGTTTATTTTTTTCTGCATTTAAAAGTAGTAAAAATAGTCAACATTGCAGCAATATGTTAGTGGAACAGCCAACATTTGGAGTTGTTCTGATATGCAAGAATGAAGTTTCAGCTTTTTTTGAAAGAGTATGCAGCTCTTAAGCAGTGTAATGTTTTTGGAAGTAGATACTCTATTTTGAAAGTGCTTTGTTAGAAAATGCTTTTGCAGTTGGTCTCTCCCCCACTGTTTCCCCACTTGTGTGTGGCAAAAGCAACATTTTTCTTTCTGTTGACATGAGCTAAATAATTAGACAGCAATTACTTAACTATAGGTAGTCCATAACCATAGCTTTAGTATGACTAAGTCTACCAGTTAGTCCTCTTTATTAAGAATGAAACTTTTGCTGATTGCTTTCAGAAAATGGAAGTGCTTCATATTTAACAACCTTCTATGATTTACTTGTAGCTTTAAAAATTTCACGTATGCAGAACTGCTGTGTTTGAAGCTGTGTAGGTTCTTGACCTGAGACAAAACTGTAATGTTCTCCACAACAGTATAGACTGCACCTAACAAGGATGCTGCTGTTCAGACTCTCCTCAGAGGCAGGGTTGCATGTTTTCACGGGCCACCATGAGGGATACGTGGTCTGGATTGTGGCGTGGAACATATGCCCAAAATAAAATTTGCAGGAGAAACCTTTTCGTGGCTGTGCATTAGATTTAATGGGTTTTCATCTTGTTTGCTGGCTGCTTCCGTATTACATTTGATGGGTAGGCAGGAAAGCAGCTGCAAGCAGCCTGCTGTGCAAGTGCTCCAGGCAGGCAGCGGAAGGCGTGCTACAGCTGTGGTTTGGTGTTATGCTCGGTGAAATGCCAGCCTGCGACACTGCCACCCTTCCTACTCTCCACATCGGGCTGCCGCCACCTCCGTCGTGTTGGTGCAGCTGCTTCTGCAGGTCTGTGACAAACTGGAGCAAGCAGCTGATGCAGCAGAAAACCCCCCTGACAAATAGACTCATTCAGGTGGTTATTCTGAAAATATGCGTGTGCATTCAGAGGGCCTTTTATTGTTTGTGGGTTTTTTTTTCCCAAGTTAAGTAACGTGGTTTTGGGGAAAAAACCCCGTTGGCCGTTCAGATCCCTTTCCCAGGATGGCTGACGGTGTGGACATGGATATGGTTTAGTTCTGGAGGACAGCCTCAGGACAGCTTTGAAGATGTGGTGTACACCTGTTGTTTCTCATGTTTTCTGCATGCTAGCTCCGTTTGAGAAAAAGGCCAGTAGGGCGAAGGAGCTCAGTTTAGAGTCCGTGAGGGGTGATAAGGGAACGGCCTCCGGCACGGCTACGTGCCCTTTGCCACGTCCTGCCCTGGCACTGCTCGCTCGGGGACTTCACTCTCTTCTGTATCGGTTCTTGTTTCACTCGGTTTTCTGGCAATGAAAGATGATTTACAAGTGTAGCTGTTTCACAATCACCTTAAGTCGTCTGCGGGCAGCGCTGCTGTTGACAGGCACGGTTCCCACTGCTCTTCCAGAGGGTGCTGCCACCTCTCCGCTGCTGCAGTGCAGTTCATTGTGCCATATGCCATATGACTGGCCTGGTGAGTTGTCCTGGTTTGGTGTCGATGGGTTAGTTCTCATGCTGTTCAGTCTCCCGCTGCTTCCCTGTGCATTCCCACGAGTGGCTGTGCCAGTGACAGGAGCAAGATGGGGATGGGAAAGATGCAGGAGAAGGGCAGGGATACTTATTTTAGCAGTAGCACTGCTGTATGCCGACTGTAAGTGACCTTAATTGTTGCCAAAGGTCCTGCCTTCCGTCACTCTCACAGAATCACAGAATCACAGAATGGTAGGGGTTGGAAGGGACCTCTGTGGGTCATCTAGTCCAACCCTCCTGCCGAAGCAGGGTCACCTACAGTAGGCTGTAGAGGACCTTGTCCAGGCGGGGCT